>ERZ889078.1750-NODE-1750-length-16672-cov-5.983691_pt1 | contig 16672 bp, 15 predicted proteins | sample MGYA00521266_ERZ889078 | MGnify/ENA primary metagenome ERZ889078 (study PRJEB32303, sample SAMEA104408618) | aquatic metagenome | biome: Brackish water; feature: Pelagic; material: water | place: Baltic Sea | collected 2014-06-16T06:34:00 | depth 76,534 m ...
TGGTGCGATTAGATGCCCCGCGCCTTGTTGGCCCAACGCCTCAGGCTGGCCGAGTGCTCGAACTCATCGAGAGCCACGGTCAACACGTCGAAATGGTGTGGGATGACAACGTCGTGCTCCTCACGCATCTCCGGAGGAACGGCTCATGGCACGTGTATCGCCGAGGCGAGCCGTGGCGTAAGCCGTACCAGCAAATGGCGGTGTCGATCGAAGTCGATGGCTGGGTTGCCGTCTGTTTCAACGCGACGAACGTCGAGACGTATCGCATCCCCGACAAGCGGCGCCACCCTGGCATGGGGCGCCTCGGGCCCGATCTCAGCCAGCCCGAAACCGATCTCGGTGGCGTTGTCAACCTGCTCTTGTCATACCATGACGGCGCTGCCCAGATTGGTGAAGTACTGCTCGATCAGCGCGTGATGAGTGGTGTCGGCAACGTTCACCGATGCGAAGTGCTGTGGGCGCAAGAGCTCAGTCCGTTCGCTCGGGTTGACGCATTGTCCGAACACGATGCGGTCGGCATTGTCAACACCACCGCCTCGATGCTGCGGACCAACTTGCAACGTGCCAATTGGCGCCCAGGGCACGGGTTGCGTGAAGTCGTTGGGGGACGCGGAGGTCATGGCGGCGTGGCGGTGTACGGGCGCAATGGGCAGCGATGTCAGCGGTGCGGCGAAACCATTAGTACCCGGCCACTCGGTCAACATGGCCGGAGTCTGTACTGGTGTCGAGGCTGCCAGAACCATCTCAGTCCGCAGGAGGCCGTTCGGTCAGACGAGACGCCGATGGATCCGCATCCTGCGGCCCAGGCGTACCTCGCCTCCCTCCCCTGGAACCGCTGATCCTGACGAGTGTCGTGAAAGGGGCCAGCGGGGTGGCGGGTTCTCGATGCAACGACAGGCGCCGGGGTGGTCAGGCGCGGCCGAGGATTTTGGTGACGTCGATTTCAAGGACGGCCCGGTCGTCGCGTTCCTTGGGTTGCTGATAGCGGGCGGCGTAGCCGTCGATGCCGGGTTGGACCTGGTCGGTCACCAGGCGAACCGGGCCCTCGAGGGTCAGCCAGCGGCCACCATCGACCTGACAAACAGCGGCATGCTGGCCCTGCGCTTCCATGCGCCCGGCGTTGATGGCCTTCTGCGAAGTTGCCCAGGTGATGACTCGTACGACCCGCGCTTCGGGGTCGTAGCTGAACCCGACTGCCACCACATGGGGGGACCCGTCGGTCCGCAACGTGGTCAGCGTCGCGAGATGCCGTTCCGTGAGGAACTCCATGACGGAGTCGTCGAGTTGATCAATGTCAAGCGCCATGGAGTGAGTCTGCCCGCTTTATTCGGTCGCGATTGCTTCGAGCACATCCATGTTGCTTGCTTTGAACGACGGGTAGAGCGAAGCGGCGAGGCCAGCGATCACCGCAAAGACCATGACGACCACAATGATCGCTGGGTTGAACGCCAGCTTGCTGATGACCTCGTCGGGCACGGCGAGCGAAGCGACCACGCCCAGGAACGTGCCGAGCACAATGCCGACCACTGCGCCGAACGACGACACGATCACTGCCTCCCATCGGACCGACCGTCGGAGCTGGCGCCGGTTCATGCCGACCGCTCGGAGGAGCCCAATTTCACGTGTTCGTTCGAAGACACCGAGCGCAAGTGTGATTGCGATGCCCAACACGGCGATGATGATTGACATCAGCAACAAGATGGTGATCGTCAGCAACAGCTGGTTGATCTGGTCTTCCTGACTTTTACGGAACTCAGCGTTTGTTTGGACATCGGCCTGTGGGAACCCAGCGGTGGCAGCTGCGACGGCAGCGTCGCCCTCAGCTGCGGTGACGTTGTCGGCAAGCCTGGCAATGATGAAGAGATCACGAGCGGGGGCATCGCTCACGGCATCAAGCGTGTCGAGGCTGATCAGCCAGTTGCCAAACGTGGCATCGCCGTACACACCTGCCACAGTCAACGTTCCTGAGGCGCCGCTCTGCCACAGGATGTCGATTGTGTCACCGACCTGCTTGTCCAAGTCGTTGGCAGGGTCGCTGTGGATCAGCACCTCGTTCAGGCCGAGGCCGGTGATGGTTCCGTCCTGCAAGTCGGGGTCGACCAATTTGTCGAAAGCGTCTGGGTTGATGGCGCCGATATTCTTTGAATCGCCGTCGACTTGTCCGCTGGCCTGGCGGATTGGCGTCACTGCGTCCAGCTCTGGGAGAGCGTCGAGCCCCTCTGCCACAGCCGGGGACAGGCCAAAGAAGTTGGGGTCGGTGATGATGTAGTCGGCGGTGATTGCGTTATCGAGGACGTCGGTGATCGTGGCTCGCAACGACGAAGCAAAGACGGCTGCAGCGCTCACCAGGGCAACGCCGATCATGAGTGCAGAGGCACTCGACGACGTCCGCCGTGGGGCGCGGACAACGTTGTCGCGAGCCAGTGCGCCGGGAACTTTGAAGAGCTTCGCAATTGGCCAGCCGATTGCACGCGTCACGGGCGGAGCGATCGTCGACGAGACGCTGGCAACGCCGAGGAAGAGTGTCAGAGCGCCAGCGCCGGCAACGGTCGCCCAGAGCGCGGCAGCGCCTGGCTGGACAAACAGCCCGACGATGAGGAGCAGTGTGCCGGCGGCGGTGACGACGGCGCCGATGATCAACTGCTGCTTCTTTAATGCGTCGAATCCCAACTCGGGTCGCATCGCAGCAACCGGAGGGATTGTCGAGGCGCGGCGTGCCGGGACGAACACCGACAGCATCGTGACACCGATACCAACCGCGGCAGCGGCGACGAACGTTCGGGGCTCGAGGATCGTCGACGTGTCGGGGAACCCGATGCCAGCCTGGTTGAACGCCCAAACAATGAAGCGCGCGACACCGATGCCGCCAATAATTCCGAGCGCGGTGGCGATCAGGCCGAGGACAAGGGCCTCTGCCACGATCATGCGCCGCACTTGCTTTGCTGATGCGCCAACGGCACGGAGTAGTGCGAGCTCACGCAGGCGTTGCCCGATGGTGATCTGGAAGATGTTGTTGATGATGAAGGCGACGATGAACGTCGTGATGAACGCAAAGATCAGCAGGCCGGTTCCGAAGACACTGATGAATCCGTCGACGTCGCTCTGGCGCTCGGCGGAGAGCACTTCGCCCGTGACGACTTCGGTGCGAGCGGGGAGTACGTTCTCGATGGCGGCTTGGACGGCAACGGCATCGGCGCCGGCGGCGAGCCCGATGTCGATGGCATCGACCTTGCCGCCTGATCCGAACTTTTCGATGGCGGTCGAAATGTCCATGGCAACGACCGATGCTCCGAGGAAACCGTCGGAGTCGGCTGCACCAATCGTGCCAACCAGCGTGGCTGAATGCGTACCCGTGTCGGTGAGATAGCCGACGGTGTCGCCGACCACGTACCCGACGCGGTCGGCTGAGGCCTTATCGACCACAATCTCATCTGCGCCGGTCGGAGCTCGCCCGTCTTTCAACGTGACTCCTTGGAGACCGCCTTCGCCAATGTAGGAGAAGCCGAGCGCCGGGCCGCCGGTGGTGGCAACAATGTCGCCGTCCTGGTCGAGGAGTTGAGCAAAGCGGCCAAGTGAGGGCTCGATGACGTCGATGCCGTCGATGCCTTGGAGATCATCTGCGATCGTCGCATCAATTGGATCCCGGTTGCCGTCGCCTTCGAAGGCTTCGGCAGCACGCACTTGGAGGTCGATCTCCGAGACGAGTTCGTCGGACAAGCTGGCAAATGTCGCCCGGAGGCTGTCGGCGAGGACGAACGAACCAACGACGAATGACACGCCGGCGGTCATCATCAGGGCGATGGCGATGGTGCGTCCGAGGCGGGCTCGGATGCTCTTGCGCGCAAGGAGCGCAGTTGATGAGAAACTCATGTCAGCTTCCAAGTTGCTTCATCTGATCGATGACCTGATCGGCCGTCGGATCATCGAGTTCGCCAACGATTTTGCCGTCGCCAACAAAAACGACACGGTCGGCGTACGACGCGGCGCTTGGGTCGTGGGTGACCATCACGATGGTCTGGCCGAACTCGCGGACGGCGCGCCGCATGAAGTCGAGGATCTCGGCACCAGTCGCGGAGTCAAGGTTGCCGGTCGGTTCATCGGCGAAGATGATCTTCGGCCGCGAAGCGAGTGCACGAGCAACAGCAACGCGCTGCTGCTGGCCACCGGACAACTCACTGGGCCGGTGCTTCAAACGGCCATCGAGCTTGACGGCAGTGACAACCTGGTCGATCCAGGCGGCGTCGCCGGTCTCGCCACCGAGCATCATGGGGAGTTTGATGTTCTCCTCAGCGGTGAGTGTCGGAATCAGGTTGAAGGCCTGGAACACGAAGCCGACGTCAGTGCGGCGAAGCTCGGTGAGCTCCTTGTCGCCGAGCTTCGAGAGGTACTTGTTTCCAATGTAGGTGTCGCCGGAGGTGAGTGTGTCAAGCCCGGCCAGGCAGTGCAGCAGCGTCGACTTGCCTGAGCCGGACGGGCCCATGATTGCCGTAAATTTCCCGGTCTCGAAGGCGACGGTGACGTCGTCGAGCGCCTTCACCTGAGCGTCGCCGGTGCCGTAAATCTTGCTGGCATCTACAGCGCCGGCCGCAGCGGTCGGTGGAGGCGCGTCAAAGGCATCGGGGTCAGAACTCGGCAGTGCAGCAGTCATACTGAAGAGCTTGCCGAACGCGGCAGCTGGGCACGTCCACTCTGTGGTGGTTCTCCGTCACCCTGCAGGTTGATGGTGCAGTTCTGTCACCGCCTGGTCAGACGCGAGTGTGACACTCGTGGCCCCGGGTCAACGACTGCCCGGCGGGACCAGGCCAGATTCATATGCGGCGACGACGGCTTGAACGCGATCGCGGGCACCGAGCTTGGCGAGGACCCGCCCGACGTGGGTCTTGATGGTTGCTTCGCCCAGGAAGAGTTCTTTGGCGATTTCGTTGTTCGACATCCCACGCGCCATCAGCTTGATGACCTCGAGTTCGCGGTCGGTGAGCTCGTTGATCCCGGGGAAGGCTTCGGGCTGGCCGACCGGTCGTCGAACGATTTCATCGATCAGCGTCTGGGTGACCGACGGAGCGAGCAGCGCATTCCCCTCGGCGATGATTCGAATGCCGTCGACCAATTGTTCGGCTGGCGCATCTTTCAACATGAATCCGCTGGCGCCGGCGCGCAGCGCAGCGTGCACGAGATCGTCAAGATCGAACGTCGTGAGCATCATCACGCGGGCGGCGACCGTGGCGTCGGCACAAATGATCTGGCACGCCTCGATGCCGTCCATCTTGGGCATGCGGACATCCATGAGGATCACGTCGGGTTTGGCTCGCCCGACCATCTGTACGGCTTCGGCCCCGTTGGCTGCTTCACCGACCACAGTGATGTCCGATTCGGCCTCAAGGATCATGCGGAACCCGGCGCGCACCATCTGCTGGTCGTCGACCAGCATCACCCGAATCACTGGCCGACCTGCGCGATGCCAGAGCGGAACGATCGTGCAGAGGTAGGTGGAACGCCGGGTGTGGTCGGGAGCGAGATCTGTACCCGCCAGCCGCCGCTCGGCCGTGGGCCGGCAGCGACCGACCCGCCGACGGCCATTGCACGCTCGTGCATGCCCACGATGCCGTGGCCGGTCCCCAGATCGTCGGCGGCAGCGCCGCGACCGTCGTCGGTGACGACGATCGAGAGATGACCGTCAGCGTGCCCAATGGTGAGTCGAACGTCGGTCACTGGGCCGGCATGTCGCCGGACATTGGTGAGTGCTTCCTGCAGCATGCGGTAACCGGTCAACGTGACCGAGGCTGAAAGCCCGTCCAGATCGCCCGCGATTGACGTGGTGAGGGGGAGGTCTGCGGCGGATTCGATGAGCGTCGCAACCTCTGCCATCGTCGGCTGAGGTGCACGCCGGTCGAGCCCGTCACCGCCGCTGTCGGTTCGAAGAACGCCGAGGATGCCCCGCAGTTCGTTCATGGCTTGGCGGCCGGTGGCTTCGATGTTGTCGAGCGCAACGGTCGCGACAGCGGGCGATGTGGTGAGATTGCGGCGTGCGGCAGCGGCCTGGATCACCATGACGCTGACCGAATGGGCAACAACGTCATGGAGTTCGCGCGCGATTCGGGTCCGTTCGGCAGTGACCTGCTGTTGAGCGATCAAGGCGTGTTCGCGTTCGGCTCGTTCAGCACGCTCGATCAGGCTGTCTGCCTTTTCGCGCCGGCGCCGCAGGTTGTCTCCGAGAACGAAGGCGGTGACCAAGATGACGGTCGAACTGACAAATGAGCCGACGTCAAGTTCGCCCACTGCGAGGCCTGTGATGAACAGGAGTGCGAGCGCAACAGCGATTGTCCAGAGCGCATTGGTTCTGATCTGGCCGGTCGAGTAAGCGCCGAACGCGTACAACGCAATGATGACACCGAGAAACCCGGCGCCATCGATGTCGAACAGAGCTGCTGCTATCTGGGCGCCGACGACGAACAGCCCCGTGGGGATCGGCGCCACGCGCCGCCAAGCGACCGGGAGCACCGAAGCGATGATCAGCAGGGTGGTCCACCACGTGGGGCTACGGAATTTGCCGTCGGTGTCGAGGTCGAGGAGATGAAAGGTGACACTGAGCAAGGTGATCAAGATTGCCAGGAGGGCGTCGGCAGCGCGTTCATGCGTTCGCAACCAGCCGAGGGGTCGGCCGATCGCAGCTGAGGTCTCGCGGGTAACAGCCATCCAAAGCACGACGCTAGTCATCCGTGCGAGCCGACTGATCCCCCGTGGGGTGGATTGCCGTACGCTCTGCGGTTGATGGCGTGCGTTTCTTGCTCACGGCCGCTTCCAGACGGCGCACGGTTCTGCCCCTTCTGTGGGCACGAGGTCGTTGGTGCCGCCACCGAGGAGCGCCGCGTCGTCACCGTGGTATTCGCCGACCTCGTCGGCTACACGGCGATGAGTGAGCATCTCGACCCTGAGCAGGTCAAACGTCTCATCGATGGCGCGTTCCAACTGCTGGTCGCCGACATCGTCGCGTTCGGCGGACGCGTCGACAAGATCCTTGGCGATGGCATTCTCGCGATCTTCGGTGCTCCGGTGGCTCACGAGGATGACCCGGATCGTGCGGTCCGTGCCGCGATGCAGATGCACACGTCGCTCGAACGATTCTCGCGGAGCCAGTTGGACCGTGATGGCGAACTCCAGCTCCGCATCGGCGTGAACACCGGCGAGGTGCTGGTCGGTTCGGTTGCGGGCACCGACGATTACACGGCGCTCGGCGATGTGGTCAACCTCGCGTCGAGGTTGCAGTCGCTCGCTCCGCCAGGGTCGGTGTATATCGGTGATGGTACGGCCTCGCTCCTCAGTGTCGAGATCTTGCGCGAGCGACTCGCCGATGTCACCGTTCGCGGTCGTGTGCAAGTCGAGCAGGTGTGGAACGTGCTGGGCCGTCAGCGACGCCTGCCCCGGTCGGGTACGCGCAGTGTGGTCCCGTTCGTTGGGCGACGTCCGCAGCGCGAACTCCTGCGGTCGGTGATGGCCATGGTCGCCAATGGCCGCTCGGGTGTCGTTTCGGTGACGGGCGAGGCAGGTGCAGGGAAGACGCGGCTGGTCAACGAACTCCTCGACGAGTTCCCCAGCCGACGTGTCACAATCTTTGCCGGGGTGTGTGCGCCATACGGCGAAAACAACGTCTGGGCGCCGATTGCCACAGCGCTCTATCGACGGCTCGACCTCGATCCCTCGGTTCCCTCTGATCAGCTCAGCGCCCTCGCTCGGTCGAGAGCTGTTTCGCGATACGACTTCTCCGCTGATGACCCGTCGCTTGATCGGTTCGTCGATGCCGCACTTCACTTACTCGGGCACTCGTCGGCGTTCGATGACGTGAACCCGAGCGAAGCTCGCGAGATGCTCTTTAGCCTCATCGTCGAGGGACTCCGTCGACGGTCGAGATCTGGCCCTGTGGTCCTCTGGCTCGACGATCTGCAGTGGGCTGACCCTTTACTTATCGACCTGCTCCATCGCCTCACGCGGGCGCTCGTCGATCGGCCGTTCCTCATCGTCACTGCGCAGCGCGACGACGTCGACATCAGCTGGCCGTCGGCACCTGATCACCTGGTTACCATCCGGATGCCATTGGAGCCGCTGTCGCGGATCGAAGCTGACGATCTCATGTCGGCGATCCTTGGTGAGGCTTCGAACGATGTGCTCGCTGGCAAGCTGTACGAACGCAGTGGCGGCAACCCGCTCTTCCTGACCGAGCTCGCAGGCCTCGCAAAATCGACTCCTGACAGCACGGAATTGCCGGGTTCGCTGCGCGCATTGATCGCTGCACAACTTGATCGCTTGCCTCCTGGCCAACGTTTGATTCTCGACAATGCGTCCGTACTTGGAGCTTCGGGTCCGCTCGAATCGTTGGAGCAGTTCGCCGATGCGCTCGGCCAGTCGTACGAGCGGGCGGGCGTCGACGCTCTGGAGACAGAGGGTTTACTCGAACTCGATGACGGCTGGTGGCACTTTCGCAGCGATGTCGTGCGGGAGGTCGCATATCAGATGTTGACCAAGCGGGTTCGAGCACAGCGCCACGCAGGTGTCGCGGCGGTGATGGGCGACATGCCGAGGGTCCCCATTGAATTGCTTGCCCATCACGTAGCGACCACGGCCGAGCTCGTGGGTGAGATCGGGCCGGTTGAGGGGGTGTTGCCGGGTGCCAAGTCTCAAGCCGTCCAGTTGTTGGCGCAGGCAACGCAGCTCTCACTCAACGTTGGAGCGTTCGCTCAAGCAATCCGGCATGCGTCGCGTGCCCTCGACCTCGGCGCGGACAGCGCTGAAGTCACCCGTCAATTGGTGCTGTTGCGTTCCGAGGCACTCGTCGGTCGGCGTGAAGCCGACGCAGCGAGAGCTGACGCTACCGACGCGCTCGAAGCTGCAGTAGCTGCCGGCGACGCTCGGCACGAAGGCATTGCCCGTCGTTTGCTTGGCCAGCTCGCGCAGATCAGTGGCAATCTCGTGAATGCACGCGAGGAGCTCGGGCGCAGCGTCGAGATTTTCCGACAATTGGGCGACGACATCGAGCTGGCCGCGTCACTTCGTGAACGTGGTTTTGCCGAAGTTTTCGGGGGATCGCTGGGCGACGCCGACTGGCTCCTCGGTGAATCCGAAGCGCTGTCCGAGCAGTTGGGCGATCGTCGTGGTCGAGCATGGGTACGCCAGCACCAGGCATGGGTTGCCTTCCTGTCGGGTGACGTTGAGCTTGGTGAGAAACGTCTTCACCTTGCGTCGGCCGAGTTTGCTGAACTTGGCGACCGATCTGGAAGTAACTGGGCAAACGGCTTGCTTGCGTTCGTTCGTTTCTTCTCCTTCGACTTCGAGCAGGCCGAGCGACTCGCGAACGAAGTGCGTGCCGAAGGTGTCGAGCTTGGCGAACGTTGGGCGCCAGCCATGATGGACTCGTTGCTCGGGTCGATCCGGCTGTGGACCGGCAACTTCACGGAGGCCGAAGCGTTGTCGCGGCGGGCCATCACGGAGTTCCGCTCACTGAACGACAAGTTTGGTCTCGTTCAAGCATTGGGGCCGCGAAATCGGGCCCTCGTCGCGCTTGGGCGCGATGCCGAGGCCGAGCGTGGGCTCGAAGAAGTGTTGGCCCTCGGCGACTCGTTTGGTGAGCTGGCATTTCCGATGATGGCGGCAGCCGGTGCGGCAGTGCACCTCGGGCTCGGTGAGCGTGCAGCGGTGATCGGCGAGATCGCGGTCAGTCGGATCGAATCGATGGGAGCCGACGGATCTGAGGCGGCGATCACCTATGCGTTGGCGCTCTGTCAGTCGAGCCGGGCTGACGAAGCATTGGCGATGCTCGACGGCGTCCGGATCGACTCACCGTACGGTCATGCCGTCCGAGCGATCGCGGCCTCGATGCTGGGTGACAACGTGCAACCGCTCACCGATGCCGAGGCAGTGTTGGTCAATGCCGGCTCGACGTACCTCGATCGTGTGCTCGCCAACCTCGCAGCTGCTGGTGCCGAAGTCCGCAGTGGTGCGGTTGCGGCGGCGGAACATCGGCTGGGCCGAACACAGGAACTGGCAGACGAGACGGGTGATCAGGTGGCCATCCGGTTGGTCGCGCACGCCTGCGCAACGCTGCTCCCAGATGTCGCGCGCGGCGACTACCGCTTCCCCGACGGCGATCTCCGGGTGGGCTGGCACCGAGTGATCATGGGCCTTGGAGGGCTGGTCGCCCACCCGTCCAGCTGACCGATGGGGGAGCAGCACTTTAGCACCGGCCTGATCGTGGGCCGCTTCGATCCGCCGCATCTCGGTCACTCGTTCATGATCGACGTTGCGGCGCAACGTTGTGAGCAACTCGTGGTGTTTGTCAACAGTTCGACCGAGCGGGATACGGCTCCCGGCCCGCTCAGGGCGGAATGGCTGGGTGATCTGCATCCGCATGTCACCGTGGTCGAACTTCGCCACCAGCTGGGAACCGACTTCGACGACGAGGACCTGTGGGCGAAGTGGATGGCGACCTTTCGCGACCACTGGCCGCACGAGATTGGGCCGCATGCGGTGTTCTCGTCGGATGACTACGTGGGTGAAATCGCCCGGCGCTTCGATGCCGTGTCGGTCGTCGTCGACGCTGATCGGGTCACTGTCCCGATCAGCGCCACACAGATCCGCGAGTCGCCGAGGGATCATCTCCACTGTCTGGCACCCGTCGTGAGGGCGTGGGTCGAGGCGAACTGGCTGGACCACGAAAAAACACAACCCGCCGGATGACATCCGAGGTGTGCGTCTTTCGAAGTGGCGTTGTCTAGCGGTTCGGCTGCTTGGTGACTCGGAGGTACGGCTTGACCGGATCCCAGCCGTTGGGGAACAGGGTCTTCGCTTCTTCATCGGAGACGCCGGGGACGATGATCACGTCGTCGCCATCGTTCCAGTTGGCCGGTGTGGCGACCTTATGGTCGGCAGTGAGCTGCAAGCTGTCGATGACGCGCAGGATCTCGTTGAAGTTGCGGCCGGTCGAGGCCGGGTAGGTCAAGGTGAGCTTGACCTTTTTGTCGGGGCCGATGATAAACACCGAACGCACAGTGAGCGTGTCGTTGGCGTTCTCGTGGATCATGTCGTAGGCGTCAGCAACGCTGCGGTCGGAGTCGCCGATCATCGGGAAGTTGACGGCAGTGCCGACGACCTCTTCGATGTCCTTTTCCCACTCGATGTGGCTCTCGACCGGGTCAACCGATAGGCCGATGACCTTCGTGTTGCGCTTGTCGAACTCGGGCTTGAGTGATGCGACAGTGCCGAGCTCGGTCGTGCAGACCGGCGTGAAGTCTTTGGGGTGGCTGAACAGCACGCCCCACGAGTCGCCGAGCCACTCGTGGAAGTTGATCTCGCCCTGGGTGGTGGGGGCGGTGAAGTCGGGGGCGATGTCGCCGAGACGGACGGCCATGATGAGCTCGCTTTCGTGGGAACGCGGTCAGGCGCAGGTGCCTGCAGTGACCGGGGGAGTCGTTGATATGGGCGAGCCCGGGCGGTTGCGTGGACTCGTGAACTGCACGTTATCGACTCATCTTGACTAATCCCGACAAATCAGGTCGGAGTTATCAAGTAATGGCCGATGAACGTTTCCGGCCGTCAATAGAGGCTGATCGAGTATCGACGCACTGCGTTTTCAGCTGTGGTCGATGGAGTTCGATGATTGCTGCCAATGGTGTTGAGCTGTCTGTGCCCCAGCGCAAAACCGGGCGTCGTAGTGTGCGGTCATGAGTATTCCCGTCGAGTTGGCTGACCTCCGTTCCAAGACCGGCGAGTACACGTGGGCGTACTTGTTGACGGTGCGGTCCGACGCAACGCCACATCTCGTTTCCCTCTCGCCGCAGTGGTCAGATCCGGCTGGCTCTGGATCCGGTTCTGGTCCGGTGATTCTGCTGTCGGTCAGTAGTGGCACGGCGCGTCATGCTGTGGCTGGCGCCACGGTCACGCTGTGCTACCCGCCGCTTGATCACGACGGCTACAGCCTGATTGTCGATGGCACCGCTGGTGCTGCTGATGACGGTGCAGGACACTTGGACATCAACGTCCCGGACGGCAAGCAGTTGATCCGTTTTACGCCGACCGGTGCTGTGCTTCATCGATCAGCTGCGCCAGGCTTCGCCAATTCAGCCACCGGATGCGCGAACGATTGTCTTCCTGTCACGCCTGAAATCTGATGACCGGCAGTGGTAGTAGTGGTGGCAGTGAACCTTTCGTTCTGGTGCAACCGATCTTGATCGCCCACTGCGGCCCCGGATCAGGCGGCGGAGCGCCTCGGCGGGCCAGTTGTCATGATGTGGCCATCAGGAAGTCGGAGCGCCAGCGCACGTCTGAGCCCAAGCTCGATGACCCAGCCCTCGTCGTGAATCTTGTGGTGATGGTGCGAGCACACTGGTACTAAGTTGCCCAGATCGGTTCGCCCGCCGTGCCGCCACCACGTGATGTGGTGCAATTGACAACGCTCGTAGCTTGAGCGACATCCAGGAATTGCGCAGGTCGCGTACAGGCCTCGAAGTGCTCGTCGTTGAGCTCGATTGGCCAACCGAGTGGCCCGGCCGAGATTGAGTTGCCCGGGAGCATGAAGCACGAGGCCATCGGCGATCACCACCGTTGAAACTTCGGACTCGAGGTCGTCGCCGAGTAGGTCGGCGAGCACATCGCTGGGCACTTCGACTGGAATTGGCCAGGTGACGCAGGGCGGGCCCGTCGAGCGCGGCTCGGTGCTGGTGATACGCCTTGCGGTCGGTGCGTCGGCGATCGGTGTGCTGGTGATCGGTGTGCTGGTGATCGGTGCGCTGGTGATCGGTGTGCTGGTGATCGGTGCGCCGCGAATGGGTTCTTCGGTGCTGGGTTTGCCAGCGTGGGCCGAGTGGTCGTTGGTGCGCGGCATGGTCGAGTGGTCTCCACGCGTCGATCGATCCATCGACACGTCGATGACCACGACGAACTCGGGTCGGCCGGATCGTGGTCGCGACGCACCAGAGCGCTGTGGCCGAACCGACCCCATCGAGGTGCTACTAGATGCAGATCCGTGGCTGAGCGCGCCGCCGCTTTCGATCAGTCGGCTGAGCGCCATGGCTCGGAGGTACTTCTGTTTTTCGATGGGATCGGAGGGGCACGTCGTCGGCTCCGCTTCTGCGAAGAGGGCCTCGACCGTCGACTCGAGCTGAGCGGCGAGCCGCACGCCGGTGACGGGGTCGAACTTGCCGTTCAAGCGCCACATGCCCTCGTCGTCGACCCAGGTGGACACCGCAGTGAATCGACGCTGCCGCTCGAGCCGGGCCACGCCGTCGTCGGCGAGGATTCGTGACACCTCGTTGCGGAGACGCTTGCCGAAGTCGGGCACGGTGGCAACTGCTGCGAGATCGACGAGGCCGGCGACCTTGTCGAACAGGCGAGCGGACTGCTTGTCGTCGAGATGTTTTGCCGCACGGCTTAACGCATCGACGTGGCTCCCGCTGATGTGACCAGCATCGAGCGCTGCTGCCATCTCGGGTGCAGCGTCGAGCGTTCGAGTTCGCTCGAGGGTTCGGCCAGCATCGTTCAAAGTGCCCCGGGCTGCCTCGGCGACATCTTTCTCCGGAAACGAGGAGCCGGCGGCGATGCGTCGTGCGAGGTCGGCCTCGGCCGCGTCGAAAAATGACCGCAACACACGAACGTCAGCTAAGCCGGCCTGCAGTTCGAGCATTGTGGCGGAGGCGTTGACCCGCAGGTTGTTGACCCGTTCCACTCGTTTGATCGCCTCGGCCATTCCCATGTGTTCCACCATAGAGATGAGGTGTCACAGAGATGATCGGCTTCGCGGATCAATGGCGACTACGTCGCCTGCTGGCTCCGCCAGCATCTGTGCGCCCTTCGCCCGGGGCCGAGATTGCTTCGCTCGAGGGCCCACGAGTGAGCATCGCTGCGCAGCACGGGCTCAGTCGAGCGTGATGGTCACGGTGTTGAGCGGGCCGCGGTTGACCGTCGCGGTGCCGGAGCGGCGTTTGCCGCACAGGTGGACGACCACCTGGGGGTCAGCCTCGGCGTTCTTGAGCCACTGCGAATCGCTACGCACCGTGCTGACGACGACCTGTTTGCCGACGCGTGCTGCAAGCAACGGCACCTGGCGTGGCTCGCCCGACACTCGGCCGGTCACTTCGAGTACGACAGCGCCGCCACCGATTGGCAGTGGATTTCCAGCACCGGCCAGCACGGCGGGCCGGACAACACTGTTCAACGTGCGGAACGCCGTTTGTGAAACCTTGGCCTGGGCCTCGCGCAACTGGTCCATACGCAACTGATTCATAGAGGGGACGCTACCGACGCCGCAGGCACCTACGCTTTGGGGCCGTGGATGCAACAGCAAGCGAAACGCCGGACGCGACCGAGCAACGAGTGAGACAGATCGTCGCGCGGTTCAACGCCGATAAGCCGGACGTCGATGCACGGGTTATCGACTGCGATCCCCATCTGGCCGATACCGCCCAATTCGTTGAGGCCTACGGTTACACCCTCGACCAGTCGGCGAACACCCTCATTGTGATCGGCAAGTCGGACCCGCCTGTTTACGTCGCCTGCGTTGTGCTGGCGAACACGCGGCTCGACGTCAACAAAGTCGTCCGCAAGAAGCTCGGTGTGAAGAAGTGTTCGTTCGCCCCGGCTGAGATGACCGAAGAACTGAGCGGAATGAAGGTTGGCGGCGTGACACCGCTCGGGCTCAGTGAATACATGCCGCTGTGGGTCGATAGCAGAGTGACAGCACTCTCCGAAATCGTGTTGGGCGGAGGAAGCCGAGCCTGCAAGTTCGTTGGTTCGCCGGAGATCTTGCTCTCACTCCCGAACGTCCAAGTCGTTGAAGACCTGGCGAAGCCGATCCTGGAAGCGCGTCCCGAGTGATGCTCCTTGCTCAGGCATCGGCCACCGGGCTCGAACCGACACTCGAAAGGACACTCGACCTCGTTGGGGTCTTCGCGTTCGCGATTTCGGGCGGTCTGCTCGCTGTGCGTAAAGGGTTTGAACTCGTCGGCGTCACGTCGCTTGCACTGGTCACAGCGCTGGGTGGCGGTGTGGTCCGCGACCTTTTGCTCGGTGCGACACCGCCGACCGCATTCAGTGAGGTGCTGTACCTGGTCGTTGCGCTCGCTGCAGCGGCTGTCGTGTTCCTCGGCCACTGGATGATCACCCGCACCCTCAACCGAGCAGTGCTGATCTTCGACGCTGCAGGCCTCGGCCTGTTCTGCGTGACCGGAGCGATCAAAGCATCGACGCTGGGGGCAAGCCTGGTGGGTGCGATCCTGATCGGTGTGATCTCGGCGGCGGGCGGTGGCATTATCCGCGACGTGCTGGCGAACGAGCCGCCGAGCCTCTTCCACCGATCGAGCACGCTGTATGCAATTCCCGCTGGCCTCGGAGCGACAGCTGTCGTGGTTGCGTGGCGAAACGGCTGGTACTCGGGTGGTGTGGCGATTGGGGTGGCCATCGCAGTGTTCGCGGTCAGGCTTGCCGCCATGCAGTTTGGGTGGCGCGCACCGATGCCGTTGCGTGCACCGTCTGTGGCTGAGTAGCAACTGGCTGACGGCCTCGCCGGTCGTTCTGGCGCCATCTGATCACGTGGGATAGGTGGATCTGCCTGCGGCCGAAGATCCGAGGAATCGCAGGGGGCACTTCGAAGAAGCAGCTGCGATGACCAGCGGGTAGTTGGCGTTGATGTTGCGCCCAACGCGGTATTCGCCAAAGTCGGTGGCATCGGCAAGACTCCGGTCCGTAGCCCAAGAGCCGCTCCTCGAAACAGAACGATTCGAACAGCGTTGTGCCGTGTCGGGGAGGTCCGTGCGCATCTCTGGTTTCCCGTGAGGGTGATCAGAAGTGGGGTTCGAGGCGACACGCAACGTTGAGTTGCGCGACTGATGCGGTATTCGGCAGCGAGATGGTCGTCGAGATCAGTTCGGCAAGGTCGGATGCGTCGATCATCGTGGCCGGGTTTTCACCAAAGTCGCTCGTCATATCGGTAGCAATGAATCCAGGGCAGACCGACGTGACGCGGATGCCATCAGCCCAACCCGCCTGCTTCGTCGCCTCCGACAGCGCGAGCACTGCGTGCTTCGACATGGCGTAACCGGGCGCGAATGTTCCCATCACCCGAACGCCAGACAAGGAGGCGATGTTGACGACGCGCCCGCTGCCATCGGTTCGCAGGTGGGGGAGCGCGAGTTGAATCATTCGAAATGGCGCTTTGACGTTGACCGCCCACAACGCATCGAGCCCGTCTTCGGTGAGAGCTTCGAGGCCTGCGGTGTCGATGATCCCCGCATTGTTGACGAGGCCGGACAGCGACCCGAACCGTTCGATCGTTGCCTTGAGCCACTCGGCGTCCGTCCCCGGTTGCGTTGCGTCGTAGCGCTGGCACAGCACCCGGTCGTCGTCGCATCCGTCCATCGAATGGCGCAACGCATCGAGGTCGCGGCCGCCGACGCTGACGTTGTATCCGTCGTTGTGGAGCCGTCGTGCAATGGCGTTACCCAGACCTCGATTTGCTCCGCTGATCATGATTGTTCTACCGGTCGGGTCAAGCACGTCTCGACCGTATCCGATGCGGTGCGTCCGGAAACTGGTGGCGGGACGGTTGCATCGACATCTTGGGCCAGCCGGTGAATGCTGCAGCATTGAAAGAGCTCGCCGAACGTGTCGGTGGTCAGACGCCTGCAGTGCGGCG
>ERZ889078.1752-NODE-1752-length-16664-cov-10.852730_pt1 | contig 16664 bp, 16 predicted proteins | sample MGYA00521266_ERZ889078 | MGnify/ENA primary metagenome ERZ889078 (study PRJEB32303, sample SAMEA104408618) | aquatic metagenome | biome: Brackish water; feature: Pelagic; material: water | place: Baltic Sea | collected 2014-06-16T06:34:00 | depth 76,534 m ...
GTAATCTGTAATCATCCAATCAGAATGAAAAATTGAAGAATAAATATTTATGTCACAACATAAAAACAAACTCGAAAACAAAACCATGTGGGTAGTCATTTTACTTGCTATCACAATGGTTGACATAACAAAAACTCATGGCAGCTGCTGAGATGATCGGGCTAAGTAAAATATCAAAAAAGGGAAACAGGATCCCTGCAGCAACCGTGCCCAATGTTTTACCCGGCATGAATGTATTGGCACACATCGAAAAAACCGACAAACAGGTAACTGCCGTTCCTGCCGATGCCGTGGTTTCGTTCGATAACAGGTATTATATTCTTACGTTCGGGAAAGATAAGGAAGAAGGCGGAAAACCCTTTACCGAGTATCGGTTTATCGAGATTACAAAAGGAGATACCAACGACGGTTTCACTGAAATTCAATTACCTGAGAATTTTGACCTTGAGAAAACTAAAATAGTTACCAAAGGGGCATATAACCTCCTGTCTGCTAAAAAGAACGCCGGTGAAATGACCTGCGGTTAATAACACGCTCATTTATAAACAATTAAAACTAAACAAAAATGAAAACAAGTAAAGCTCTGACAATGATTGTTTTAGCCATTATGTTAGTGATGGCAATCTCGTGCAAAAAGGACAAATCCCAATCCGACCTGACCGAGCAGGTTACTGGAAGCTACAAAGGAACCTTAACACCGGGGACGGTAAAATCTGTTTCAAGCGAGGCGACTGCGGATGTTTCCAGATACAACGATTATACAGTTCAGATTCATTGTTATGGTTCAGAACTCGATACCACTTTCATGCTTGAATTATATGAGAATGGAAGCACGATGATGGTCTGTTTTACCGGTAACGATTTCTATCGTGAATATGGCCATAATATGTCAGAAAACCATCACATGATGGGAGAAAATGGGAACTGGACCAATTGGGGACAGCATATGAGTTATGATCACAATCCAAATGATAAACATTATGGAAATTTCAATATGAATAACCATATGTTTGAATATACGTTTAACATGCATAACGATACGGGTGATTATACCTTGTATTTTTCCGGTTCGAGGCAATAGCAAGTATTTCAGCACCAGACTTCATATTCGATCTGGTTACTTTTAGCATGAAGCGTTTTTCAATAATAATTGGATTATTATCCGGATTTCTTTTCGGCATAGCTACCCCGTTCAGCAAACTCTTGTTATATTATTTGAATTCGTTTCAACTGGCAGGGTTGTTATATATTGGGGCGGCGGTGGCTATGCTTCCTTATATATTCAGGAAACAAAGTGGATTGAAGTTATTGTTTACACGTGGCAATGGCATCAAGATAATTGGCATTATATTTTTCGGAGGCTTTCTGGGTCCTGTGCTGTTGCTGGCGGGGCTGAAAACAGCTAATGCAGCATCGGTCTCTATATGGTTAAACATGGAACTGGTAGCAACAGCAATTCTGGGGGTGTTGTTCTTTCGGGATTCACTTGATAAACCAGCATGGATTGGCGTAATCCTGACCGTTATCGCCGGAATAGTCACCTCTGCAGGAGAAGGATCGGCAGGAATAACTGCTGGTTTGCTTATAACAGCAGCCTGCGTTTGTTGGGCTATTGACAATCACCTTACTGCACTTTGCGATGGAGCCTCTCCTCAATCTGTTACCTTCGCAAAAGGGTTAGTTGCAGGATCGGTAACTTTTATCATTGGTTGTTTCCTTTCATCTCAACCATTAAACTTCAGTGAGATTTCACCAGCAATCCTGGTCGGCATGTTCTCCTATGGAATAAGTATTGTACTATATGTTACCTCTGCCCAAAACCTGGGCGCAACACGAAGTCAGATATTATTTTCTACTGCTCCATTTTGGGGTGTTGTACTATCATACATGTTTATAAAGGAGGCTTTTCAATGGGTGCATGTTTTTTCCATCATTCTTCTGGCAATTGCAGTGGTCATTACCTATCTATTTTCACACAACCATATTCACAATCATAGTTCAATAGATCATACACATTACCACAAGCATGGTGATGAGCACCACACTCATGAACATGAAGGTGAATTAAAACCGTTCGGGAAATGGCATTCACATTCACATAAACATGAACCGACAAAACACGACCATCCGCATTTTCCCGATTTGCACCATCGACACAATCATTGAAGAGATAATTTTATTTGGTAGTTAATTTATTAGTTTATATATTTGTAAACTGTTAAACTACTAAACAATGAATGATAAAAAGATTTTTGAGCTACACGCTGATGTTTGTAAGGCGCTGGGCCATCCCTTACGAATTGAAGTTATTGACTTGCTACAGGACAAGGAGCTTTGTTTCTCTGATATTCTTGAACTAACAGGGGGCCTTAAATCAAATCTCTCTCAACATCTTTCGGTGATGACAAAAAAAGGCATCCTGGTTATGCGACGTGATGGCCAATCCAACTACTATTCACTTTCAACAAAAAAAGTGGCAGAGGCATGCCGGTTAATGCGTGAGGTTCTTATCGACAACCTCAAACAACATCAAGACCTTCTTGAAAATATGTAAACAGGAAATAGTATGAGCAAAACGATATTGGTATTAGGTGCAGGAACAGGCGGCATTATTACGGCTAAAACCTTGAGCAAAAAAGTGGGTAATGCCAGAAAATCTAATCCCGTAAAGATCCTTGTCTTTGAAAAAGAAGAGAAGAATGTTTTTGCCCCTTCGCTCCTATGGTTAATGGTTGGAAAAAGAAAACCGGAACAAGTTTACAGAAACACCAGTAAAATTGCAGGTTCAGGCATTGAAGTTGTAATTGGAAATATCGAAAAAGTAAATCCCGGACAAATTTCTGTTACTGTCAAAGGAAAAGAATACAAGGGTGACTATATGATAGTCTCTCTTGGAGTTGAGCAGGTCTCAGAACATAATCTTAATACTTATGGATGTGATTTTTACACTTTTGAGGGAACTGTAAAATTTTATGAGCAACTGCAAAACTTCAAAGGCGGGAAAATTGCCGTTTTAGTTCCATCGCTTCCTTTTAAATGTCCTGCCGCACCTTACGAAGCAGCAATGCTTGTTAAAAGCTTTATCCGGAAAAAAGGATTGAGCAACACCACTGAGATATCACTTTATACACCCGAACAGGGGCCCATGGGAGTGGCCGGAAAAGAATTATCAGGAGCGGTGAGACAAATGGTAGAGATGAAAGGCATAACGTTTTTCCCCGAACATCAACTCACAGCAGCAACAGAAAAAACGATGACTTTCACGAATGGCAAAACAGCTGAATACGATTTACTAACGTTTACTCCCAAGCATCAATGCCCGGCAGTAATCAGCAAAACAAATTTAATTGGAAAGTCTGGATGGATAGAACCCGACCGTAACACAATGGAAACACAGTTTCCAAATGTTTATGCCATTGGCGACATTACATCTATTCCATTGGAAATGGGTAAACCATTACCTAAAGCAGGAGTCTTTGCACATTACCAGGCTGAAACAGTAGCTCATAATATTGCTCAAAAGATAACCGATAATCCCGATAAAAACCGGGACAAAACATTCAACGGTGAAGGACAATGCTTTTTAGAAATGGGTGATGGAAAAGCAGGTTATGCCGGAGGTAATTTCTACGGATCACCATTGCCGGTTGTGAAAATGAAAAAGCCTGGTTATCTCTGGCACTGGTCGAAAGTATGGTTTGAAAAACATTGGTTCTTTAGATACTTCTGACAACATTGGTTTTGAAAGTGCGGAGTCAGCACGATAAACACTGACGATAAAAAAATGAAAACAAAAGCAATCATTCTCACGGCAGTTTTGATGATCTATGCTGCTGTCAGTCAACTTATCGGGATAGAAAACCTGTTTCATCCCGAATTTCGTGAAAACAAAAACAGCAACGGAATTGCTTATGCTTATCCGCCAGCGGTAGGCATTTTGAGTAATGCAAAGAATTGCCTTACCTGTCATGACAACAACGGACAGTGGAAAGACGATGAAAAAATCATTATTGACATTCTTGACAAGGATACCAAAAAATCATTTAAACAACCAGACGGAACCTTTTTAATTGAAGTAAAGAGATTGGAACAGAAAACAGTACTCACGGTAATCGGAAGAAAAAAAGACAATATCATTCCCATCCCATACCGCAATGCCTGGCTCTATATTGACCCGACAACCATCGGAACAAATTCACTTTCAAAGTTTGCTCCCGGTTGGGATGTAAATCTGCCAATATCTTGTCGTCTGGTAGGTGATAAACTGCCCGGATATGAAGATGCCGATATTACAAGTTTATCGATGACTATTCAGCCATTAAGTAATGCAAAGGATGCTGAAATACAATTGCAGGTAATGTTGACTAAAGGTGAAAGTATCAAAGGTAATGCACAAGAAGGAATGACAGGAAATTATTTTGAAAGAAAAGTAAATTTACAAATAAAATGACAAACACTCAAATAGTTTATAAACCTCATTATTAAATGATTGCGATATGAAAAGAATCTTCATTATCCTGATGTTGATTATCCCTCTTTATTCGATAAGCCAAAACTACAACCAATCCAATAAGGATGCAAAAAACGACCATAAGATGAAAATCGGGATGGTTATATATTCAAACGATGCTGAGACGGTATGGAATGCCTTCCGGTTTGGCAATTTTGCCCTGGATGAGGGAGATTCGGTGAACGTTTTTTTATTGGCTAAAGGGGTTGAAGCTGAATCGCTCGATAGTGACAAATTCAACGTTACAGACCAGATAAAGCGGTTTGTAAACAATGGAGGAAAAATATTTGCTTGCGGGACTTGTCTGACTATCCGGGAAAAAGAGGGGTCCGATATGTGTCCGTTATCAACCATGCAGGATATGTATGAAATGATTATGTGGAGCAATAAAATCATCACCTTTTAGATCCCGGTAAAATATTAATAAGATCCCACTTGTATGAAAATACTCTTCATCATCAACGATGCCCCTTACGGCACCGAAAAAGCTTACAATGCACTCAGGATGGCCATGACAATCCAGAAAGAAGATGGAGCATCAGAAGTACGCGTTTTCCTGATGGCCGACGCGGCTACTGCTGCCTTACCCAATCAGAATACTCCCCAGGGGTACTATAATATTGAGCGGATGATTCGTTCTGTAATCTTAAAGGGTGGGAAGGTGAAAATCTGTGGTTCCTGTGCCGAAGCCCGTGGCATCAAAGAGCTCAAACTCATTGACGGCACTGAACTCAGTACCATGAAAGAGCTGGTTCAGTGGACACTGGATAGTGATACCACGCTGACATTTTGATTATTTTCTTTAGTAACTGTGTTTTATTGCTGAAAGGAAGATCACTGAAAGAAATAAATTAACAACAATTCTCCCTGAGTTGTATCGAAGGGCATTTTACCGATCCATAAGAACAATAGACACAACAATCACCAGATTTAGGTTTTACGACAACATGGCACGATTCACACTCATAAAAAAACTGACATGAGTCAACTGGCATGGTTTCCTCTTTTTCGGATCCACAAGAAGGACACGTTATTACTGAAATCAGCTTTAACTTGTTTTTCATCATAACAAAAATTAAAAGGTCTACGAGTTACATCTTCCGTAGCCGCAACGCATTTGAGATAACCGAAACAGAACTGAAACTCATAGCGGCAGCCGCGATAATCGGGCTAAGTAAAATTCCAAAGAAGGGGAACAGGATCCCAGCGGCAACCGGAACTCCTAATGCATTATATACAAAAGCAAAAAAGAGATTCTGCTTGATATTCCTCATTACTTTAATACTCAATTCCCTGGCACGGACAATGCCGTTAAGGTCGCCCTTAACAAGGGTGATCTCAGCGCTTTGCATGGCAATATCGGTACCGGTTCCCATGGCAATCCCAACATTTGCCTGTTCAAGAGCCGGTGCATCGTTGATGCCATCGCCAGCCATTGCCACGATGTGACCCATTTCCTGAAGCTCTTTCACTTTTTTATATTTATCCTCGGGCAGGCAATCAGCCTGGTATCCATCCAGGTGTAACTCCCCGGCAACTGTTTTGGCAGTAAATTCATTGTCGCCGGTAAGCATGTATACTTTCATACCCAACTTTTGGAGCGCTTTAATTGCCGTTGCTGAAGTTGGTTTGATGGTGTCGGCCACACTGATAATCCCCTCCACATTTTTCTCTACCATCAAATACATCACTGTTTGTCCTGTAAGCTGCCATGCCTTCACCTTATTCTCCTTTTCTTTTTCAAGATCTGCACCAAAGTCGTCCTTCAACCGGGAGTTCCCCAGACCAACCTTCTTCCCTTTATAAACAGCCTGAACTCCTTTCCCTGTTACTGATTCAAAATTTTCTATTGTTTCCAGCACAACTCCTTTCTCTTTGGCGCCCCTCACTATTGCTTCAGCAACAGGGTGTTCGCTGAAAGAATCAACAGAAGCTGCCAGGCGGAGTATATCATCATCAGAGAATTCTCCAAATGAAGTAAACGATTTTAAAGCAGGTTTACCTTCAGTAATTGTTCCGGTTTTATCAATAATCAGGGTATCCACCTTGTTCATCTCTTCAATAGCTCGGGCATCTTTCACCAGAACACCCGATTGGGCCCCACGTCCCGTGCCTACCATGATGGACATAGGTGTTGCCAAACCTAACGCGCATGGGCAGGCAATAATCAACACCGAAACTGCATTGACAAATGCATATACGAAAGCTGGCTCTGGCCCCCAAAGAGCCCATATAGCAAAAGTTATCAAGGCTATACCGATCACAATCTGGACGAAATATTTCGCCACCACATCGGCCAGCTTCTGGATAGGCGCCCGTGAACGACTAGCTTTGTTAACCATCTCAATAATTTGTGAAAGCAGGGTGTCGGAACCGACTTTTTCTGCCTTCATGATGAAAGATGTCTTGCTATTAATCGTGCCCCCGGTAACTTTATCACCGATTGATTTATCAGCCGGAATGGGTTCTCCGGTAATCATGCTTTCATCGATGATTGCAGTACCTTCCGAGATCATCCCATCTACGGGAATCTTTTCGCCCGGCTTCACTCTTAGCAGATCTCCCACCTGAACCTCTTCAAGGGGTATCTCCTGTTCCTCTCCGTTGCGAACAATCCTGGCTACTGGTGGTACAAGGCCAAGCAGCGCTTTGATAGCAGAATTTGTTTTGCTGTGTGCCTTAAGTTCAAGTACCTGGCCCAGCAATACCAGTGTGAGGATAACAGCTGCTGCTTCAAAGTACAGATGCACGTTTCCCTGAGAATCTTTAAACTGGGGTGGGAACAGCTCTGGAAATAAAAGCCCGAAGACACTAAACAGATATGCCGCCCCAACGCCAATGGAAATCAATGTCCACATATTGGGGGCCCATCGTCGTATAGAGCTCCATCCACGCTTAAAGAACTCCCAACTTGAATAAAACAGGACGGGTGTTGCCAGGATGAATTGCACCCAGTTCCACACTTTTTGATAGGCAACCGCATCGAGATGCATGAACGGGAGAAATTCCGACATGGCGATAATAAACACCGGGATGCTCAATGCCAGTGCGATCCAGAATCGTTTTGCCATTCTTTTGTAGGCTTTTTCCTCATCACTTGTATCTCCTGCTTTTTCCGGCACCAGATCCATTCCACATTTTGGGCAACTCCCCGGATGGTCCTGTTTTATTTCCGGATGCATGGGACAGGTATACAGTGCCTTTCCTCCTCCTCCCGTTGACTGCGTTTCCTCTTTTTTCAGGTGCATCCCACATTCAGGGCAATCGCCTGGTTTGTCGTATGTTTTATCACCTTCGCAGTGCATGGGGCAGTAATATATACTATGCGACTGATTTACAGGAATTTTATGATGTTTCATAACTAATTACTTTTTAGGAAGAGGGGATACTCATTGTATTTTCACTGATCTACAAAGATGCGATCACCCGTTCGAGTTTTTCTTTTATTTCCACAGCAATGCCGGCAAGTGCCTGGTTTTGCACAGCCATCATGGAGGCAACCGGATCGACGGCCGCTACTTCAATGGTACCATCGGCAGTTTCCTGAACAATCACATTGCAAGGCAGCATGATACCTATTTTATCTTCTGAATTCAACTACTTAAACAACCAGGATAACCTATTCCTGCCAGCCAGGTCCAAAGATCGAAGCCGGCAGGAACAGAACATCCGTGATCAGGGAAAGTGCAGTATGTCAGCAGATTCATGGAATAATCAATGATCGTGACCTTCATGTCCTTCCATCTCCTTTTTCTCCCCGGAGACAGGACGATCATATTTGCAGCATCCGTGTAATTTTGCGTAGACTTTATCATCAGCCTTCACGTGGTCGGTATCATGACCTACTTTTGCAACTGCTTCTTCAATCTTCAGGACAGTGGCCTTGGTGTCATCAAATGTCACGGTCAGAACCTTTTCCGTGTCATCCCATGTAGCTTTGGTTACCCCTTCAACAGTTTTGGCTGCTTTCTCAATCCGGGTTTTACACATGCCGCAATTCCCGTACACTTTGATTTCCTCTGTTTTCCCATCATTGGCAAACAGGGTGGTCATACCGATAAACAGCATTGCTACTACCAGCATCATTGATTTTGTTTTCATTGTTTTGATTTTAAAGATTAATATTAATTGATAATTGATAATTCTCATTGAGGAGCCGCAATGAATTGCGGCTGTACTTTCGTCCTTCGTCCTTCGTCTTTCGTCCATCGTCATTTAAGCGTTTCGCGGGTTTCTCCGCACTTCAGCATGGCATCGCCGAAATAGGGATTCCTGATCTCCTTCTGATCGCTGAACCAGTAGGCTCCTTTATCGCCAAGCGCCATCGGGCAATACTGGTAATACGCGGTGTCTCCCTCCAGTCCAAAAGCCTTGAGCACTTTGTAAAATGCCAGGTTAAACCCTGCGTAAGCTTCCCGCTGAACCTCCAGGTCATCACTGCTCCTGATCTTGTCCAGCGCTTTTTCAAGAGCCGGGAGTTGCTTCATCCAGATATCATGAGCCGCACCTTTCAGGTATTTCATTTCTGTTTTTTTCAGAGCTTCAAGAACGTATGCAGATTGTTGCGTCACTTTATCGGGATCTGAATCCACAAAGGCATCGCTCATTTGGAGATAATGATCGTAGACGCTCTTGAACTGTTTGGTGAACCGTTGATCTACTTTCACTTTTTCTGATTCCATTTCCATGGTTGAGGAGGTTCCCTCTGCAATCATGGCACCATGATCATGCCCGGTGGAGACTTTCCCTCCTGACGGATTCATCATGCTGGGTTTGCCCTCCAGTTGCGCGGCAGCATCCACGCTGAAGGTACCATCGGTTACAATCTCCTCCCCCTCTTCCAGCCCGTCGACTACTACGTAGCTGTTTCCCAACTTTGGTCCCAGCGTGATCTCTCGTAGTCTAAAGGCAGGCTCCTCTTCTTCAGGAAGTTTTACATATACAACCGAACGTTTTCCAGTCCACAACACCGCCGATCGGGGGATAACCATATTATTGCGGTATTCATCCAACCGGGCTTCGATCAGCCCTGTGACGAACATCTCTGGTTTCAATGCTCCATTGCTGTTCGACACCTCTACCCTCACTTTGGCAACACGAGTCATCTGATCAACAAAAGGATCCACGAATGTAACTCGTCCTTCGAATCTCTTCCCGGGCATTGCCTGTAAGGTATAGGTGATCTTATCTCCAATCCTGATGAAGGCAATGTCTTGCTCATAGGCATCAAACAGTACCCAGAGTTTAGATAGGTCGGTGATATCGAACAGGACCGTTCCCCGGTTCACATAATCTCCTACATTTACCCGGCGTCCCATTACGATCCCCGAGGTTCCTGCCAGGACAGGGAATTCGGTGGTAACTGTTCCCGATTGTTCGATAGATGCAATCTGATCTGAGGATAATTTCCACTGCCTGAGACGCTCACGTGCAGCCTCCAGGATAGCAGGCTGAACATCTTTCATCTTCATTGCTTCCAGCAGATCCTGCTGAGCGTTGATAAGTTCAGGAGAGTAAATCGTTGCCAGTGGTTGCCCCTTTTTCACCTGTTCGCCGGTAAAATTCACCAGGAGTTGCTCTATCCGGCCTGGAATGTGTGATGGTTGGCTTTGCATAAGCCGTTCATCCGGCTGGATGGTACCGTAAAGACGAACCTTGCGAACCGGTTTAGCCTTGCCAACAACCGAAGTATGCACATTCGCCAGCGCAAGCGCTTCTACCGATAATTTAATCGCTCCCGGGTCGCTTACCTCACCCCCTTTGATCAGTGGAATGAGATCCATTGCACAGATCGGGCATTTCCCAGGATCAGGAAGCTGGAATTGCGGATGCATGGAGCAGGTCCATATTTCGGGTTGAGTCGTCTCTTTTTCATGGTCGTGCCCCTCTGTAGTAACTGTGGAACCCGGCGTGTGAAACAGCATCCATCCAACAAGAATACCAAATGATATAAAAATCAGCGCTTTTACAAAAGCGCTGCGCCTTGCCCGGATGATTATCTTCTCTCTTTTCATAGTTCTAATCTTTTGTTTTTTTTATTCATTGCTCCCTGATGCCGCCATTAACCGGTCGAATCCCGCAATGGCAGTGTTGTAATCGACAACAGCCTCCTCTTTTCTGAATTCATAATCAAGCAACTGCTGCCTGATTTTCAGCAACTCATCAAACCCCGCACCTGAGACACTGAATTCACTGATCATCAGCGTTAGTGTCTTCTCAGCCAGAGCAGCCTGCCGGGTAAACAGTTTGAGACTGCGTGATGCATCTTCCAGATTCCTCAGGGTTTCGGAATATTCCACAGACAGCATATTCTCCGTGGCACTGATCTGTGATTGAACCGAAAGGCTCAGAAATTCTGCCTCTTTCCGCATCGCTTTGTACTTCCCCCGGTAAATCGGGATGGTGATCTTCCCCATAGGCATTATCATATCCATTCCGTTCATGTCGGAGGTCACACCCGGTCGCTCTTTCATCAGCATGTAGTCCACTCCGACTCCGAACATCGGGTAACTCATCCGTTTCGTCATGCGGATCCGTTCATCGAAGGCCGATTTCTCAGCCCCCAGCATCGTGAGCATCGTATTCTGTGTCATCATGTTGTTTCGGATCATCTGAAGCGTTCCGGTCAGTGAATCCTGAATCAGGGTATCGGATATGTATATTGGAGTGGCCGGATGCCGGTTCAGAAGACTGTTGACAGATGCCTCCAGCACTGAGGTTTTGCTGATCCAATCGGCCAGGCTGTTCTCCAGATCCCCCATCTCAATCTGTATCCGGTAGAGCGTGATCAGACCTGATGTTCCATCCATGCTTCCCATAGGGTTGCCGTTGTTCATCTCTCCGGGGATCCCTGAACCATTGGACTCATCACTCATTCCTCCCTGCATCCCTGAAGAGGAAGCTCCGGCATTCATCCCTCTCTGTTGCACCGGCATGCCTGCCGAGACTAAAGGCTGACGTTGCACAGAAACCGTCTTACTGCCTGATGAAGAGGAGAATCGTGTTATGGCAATTCGTTCGATCGTTTTCAGGATATCCAGGTTGTCCTGTACGATCTCTATCCGTTTCTGATTCAGGTAGAGATTCATCCATTCTTTTCTCAGGTTGAAAAAAACCACCTGCTTAACCTCACGAAAGGCCTCGTACTTTGCCTTTGCCATCAGCGAAGCTTCATCCCTTGCAGAGCTGAGGGCTCCCAACCAGGGAAACATTTGCATAATCTGAAAATCAGCTACCTGACTCCCGTTTACCTGGGCCATTGGTTTGATGAATATTCCGAAGCTTAACTCCGGATCAGGCAGTCCGCCTGCCTGCGGAACTCTCTCCAGTGCCGCCAGGTATTCGTTAAACTTTGCCTGAACAGTGGGGTTGTTTCTGGCTGCAAGTTCCAGGTAGGCTGTCAGGGAGTCATGCAGATAGGTCTGCCCTTTCACGGCCCCTCCGATCGCGAGAACCATGAACCCTAAAAGGATCACACACAGAAGCCTGGAAGCAATCCTCCTTCTCCACTGATATCGGATCATATTAACACACTTCATAATACTCAATATTTTCAATTTTCAATTCCCTCGTCCATCATCCCTCGTCCATCATCCTTCGTCCCTCGTCCTTCGTCCCTCGTCCTTCGCCCTTCTTCCCTCTTAACAGCTCTTTCCCTCCACATCGCCTGCATCACAGGAACTACGAAGATGGTCATCATCTGGATGATCATCCCGCCGAATGTGGGGATAGCCATCGGCACCATGATATCGGCTCCTTTCCCGGTGGATGTAAGTACCGGAAGCAGAGCAATGATCGTGGTGGCAGCAGTCATCATAGCCGGCCGGACCCTCTTTTTTCCCGCCTCCACTACAGCTTCCTGAACCTCATAGACGGTAGAGGGCTTTTTATGCTCAAATACCTGGTGGATATAGGTTCCCATGATCACACCGTCGTTGGTGGCGATGCCAAACAGTGCAATAAACCCCACCCACACGGCTACGCTCAGGTTGATGGTGTGTATCTGGAAGAGTTCCCGCATATCGGTGCCCGCAAAGGAGAAGTTCATAAACCAACCCTGGCTATAGAGCCAAAGCATTATAAATCCTCCTGCGAAAGCCACAAAGACACCGGAGAAATGAATGAAAGAGGCGGTAATTGTCCGGAACTGGAAGAAGAGCAACAGGAAAATAATGATCAGACTCACCGGGATCAGAACAGCAAGCTGTTTGGTTGCCCTGACCTGCTGCTCATAATTTCCGGCGAATTTAAAGGTGACATTAGGAGGGAGAATCAATTCACCTCTCTTAATCTTTTCACTGATTATTACTCTTGCCTCATCCACCACATCCACTTCTGCTTTCCCGGCGATCTTATCGAAGATGACATAGCCGACGAGAAATGTGTTCTCGCTTCTGATCATCTGGGCTCCGCGTGTATAATCGATAGAAGCTATTTCACTGAGTGGGACCTGCGCTCCGCTCATGGCAGGGATCAGTATCCTGCCGATATCTTCCGGGTTATCCCGAAGTTCCCGGGCATAACGTACCCTGATCGGGAACCGCTCACGCCCCTCCACGGAGGTTCCCAGCGACATTCCTCCAACAGCAACTCCCAGCACCTCCTGCACATCACTTACTGTCATCCCAAAACGTGCCATCGCTTCCCGGTTCAGCGTAATCTCAAGGTATGGCGCTCCCACAGCTCTATCGTAGAATACCGAAGCCGGTTTTACTGAAGGGACCTCTTTCATAGCCTGTTCAAATGCCATCCCAGCGTCCTCTATAGACTGAAGATCAGGGCCATAAACCTTGATTCCCATCGGTGCGCGCATGCCGGTAGATAACATCACCAGCCGGGTCTCAATGGGCTGAAGCTTCGGCGCCGACGTCAATCCGGGCAGGTTTGTAACCTTCACGATCTCTTCCCAGATGTCGTCGGGAGATCTGATCTCCTCACGCCATTGCCTGAAATACTCTCCCCTCCGATCAGGGATCAGGCTATCCGCCTGGATGATCCGGAAGCCAGCTTCCGCAGGATTATACGTTGTACTGTCGATCAGGATAAAACTACCCGACCTGTTCATTTTAAACCGCATCCTATGACCATTTTCATCCAGGATAAATTCCGGACGGTAGTTGATCGTATTCTCAAACATCTGAACGGGCGCAGGGTCGAGAGCCGAGTTTACCCGTCCCCACTTTCCAACAGCCATCTCCACTTCTGGGATAGCGGTCATACCACGATCCAGCTGCTCAATGTATTCCAGGTTCTTTTCAATACTGGTATGTGGCATACTTGTCGGCATCAGCAAGAAGGATCCTTCATCAAGCGAAGGCATAAATTCCTTTCCTATGCCGGGGAAAGCAGAGGAGGATTTTTTCCAGAGGGCAGTCTCCCGCAGATCAAGATTCACAACCTGAAACGTGTTGGTAACGAATCCGAAGGTGCGGTTGAAACCCAGCCAGATCACGACTCCAAATAGAATTGTTATCAAAGGAATGGAGAGGAACTGCCACTTGTTTCTCAGACACCACCTCAGCAATGGTTCATAGAATTTCACAACAATAGAGAGTAACAGCAGGATCAGGGCAATGATTGCCGAAACAAATAAGAAGTTCAGAAAGGCGCTGTTGTGCGCCCCCAAAGGTAGCCACTCTGAAGCCAGGAACCAGGTGGCAAAAAGCAGGATGATGGCGATGTTGATGAGGTTATGGAGGTTGTCGTTTTTCCGCCTCAGCCACGATTCCAGCAGGTTATTGATACCAATAGCTGTTAACCCAAGAGCTACCCAGTCTCCCCAAACGGCCATCAAAACGATCCCGGCCAGGATAAGCAGTGTATTCCATCCTATCCTGACTCTCTTCCGGTCAAACCTGACTGAGAGAATATAGTAGGAAAGTGTTGGCAACACCACAATACCCAGGATGAATGAGGCGGTGAGTGCAAATGTTTTTGTAAAAGCAAGCGGCCGGAATAGTTTTCCTTCTGAAGCCATCATGAAGAAGACCGGCAGGAAGCTGACTACAACGGTTGCCAGTGCCACGGTCACAGCAGGCGATACTTCAGTGGTAGCCTCCCTGATCACCTCCAGCAGTCTTGGTCCTTTAGCTCTTTTGTTTCCAGGCATCTCCAGATGCCGAAGAATATTTTCAACGAAGATGATCCCTACATCAACCATTACACCAATAGCGATTGCAATGCCCGACAATGCCACGATATTAGCTTCCACCCCGAGGTACCTCATCACAATGAATGTCATCAGTACGGCTACCGGCAGTAGGCCGGAGATAATGATTGAGGCCCTGAGATTCAGAACCAACACAAGGATCACTATGATACTTATGAGAATCTCATGAGAGAGCGCCGATTCCAGGGTTCCGATTGTCTCCCTGATCAGTCCGGTACGGTCGTAAAAAGGGATTACTGTAACTTTCGAGATGGTGCCGTCGGGCAGTACCTTTTGAGGAAGACCCTGATCAATCTCGATGATCTTCTCTTTCACATTGTCGATCACCTCCATGGGATTGGATCCATACCTGGCAACCACCACCCCTCCAACTGCCTCTGATCCCTCTTTATCGAGGCCGCCACGGCGTGGAGCCGGGCCAAACGAAACACGTGCCACATCCTTGATCCTGACAGGGGTATTGTTCATTGCCACGATCACAGAGTTCTCCAGGTCTTCCAGACTCCTGATATAACCCAGTCCCCGGATCAGGTACTCCACCTGGTTCATTTCGATCGTCTCCGCCCCAATATCGAGGTTACTTTTCTTCACCGCATTCATCACATCCATCATGGAAACTCCAAAAGCCTTAAGGGCTTCAGGGTTGATATCTACCTGGTACTCCTTGATGAACCCACCTACGGAGGCTACTTCAGAAACTCCCTCAGCCGTAGCCAGGCTGTACTTCACGTAGAAATCCTGAAGTGTTCGCAACTCTTCAGGCGTCCAGCCTCCTGTTGGCTCACCGGTTTCGGGGTTTCTCCCCTCCAGTGTATACCAGTAAATCTGACCCAGTGCGGTAGCATCAGGACCGAGGGTAGGTTGCACGCCTTCTGGCAATGTTCCTGAAGGAAGCGAGTTGAGTTTTTCCAGGATCCGGGAGCGGCTCCAGTAGAAATCCACATCATCGGTAAAGATGATATAGATGAATGACATCCCAAACATGGAGGTACTGCGGATCGTATTCACCCCGGGGATGCCCAGCAGGGCTGAAGATAACGGGTAGGTTACCTGGTCTTCGATATCCTTTGGCGACCGCCCCATCCATTCGGTAGCAACAATCTGCTGGTTTTCACCGATATCAGGGATGGCATCAACAGGTACAGGATCACGAGGCATGAAACCAAGGTTCCAGTTGAACGGCGCAGTAGATAGACCCCACACAATAAAGGTGATCAGGATCAGCATGGAGAGCAGCCTGTTTTTCAGGAAATATCCAATGATTTTGTTGAGCATTGTGTAAGGAATTTTTCGAAACAATTCAAAATACTGAGAATTCTCCCTTCGAGTCCTTTGTGCCATCCTTGGTGCTCCTTTGTGGTTTAAGACTTTTACCGCAAAGGCGCTAAGGCGCTAAGGACGCAAAGGGGTCACACCGAACAATTCAGTGTGACTTATGCAATATCTTCCGGGAAGGGTATTTTGATGGAATGAAGGAGAATTACAAGGGAACCGCCCGCTCGGGGAGGCATCACATAGGAGTGAATAAGAGGTTCAGGACGAAGCCATTCATCAGATAATCCGGCATCATTGTCACTGCGAGGAGTGAACCGACGAAGCAGCGGGATCTCGAAGGAGAGCTCAGAAACAGCCAGTTCCTGAACCGGCATCATGAAGATAATTGGCGCCTTGAGATAGGTAACTTCGTTTTTGCATCCGTCGTGGTGCTCTGAATCACATGCATCATGGTTCTCATCGGTACAGCAAATCGGGTCCGACTGAATTTCTGCAACTGCACAACAACTGTGTTCGTGATCTGAAACTTTGGTTGTCTGAGCCACTGGAACAGGACATCCGCAGATATGATGATAGATCGCAACTCCCGTGGTGCTGAAGAGCATTAAGGATGCTATCATCATTATACTGAACTGCCTGACCCTGGCTTGCATAAAAAAAAGTATTTAGATATAGGACTACAAATATATTAATAACTTGTGATATGTGTCG
>ERZ889078.1754-NODE-1754-length-16663-cov-14.329781_pt1 | contig 16663 bp, 16 predicted proteins | sample MGYA00521266_ERZ889078 | MGnify/ENA primary metagenome ERZ889078 (study PRJEB32303, sample SAMEA104408618) | aquatic metagenome | biome: Brackish water; feature: Pelagic; material: water | place: Baltic Sea | collected 2014-06-16T06:34:00 | depth 76,534 m ...
TAGCCGAATTGTATGCATAGTGCTGACTTTCAGTTATGAAGTATTCAAATAATTTTTCAATATGCACCCGATTTAGCTGGCGCTATATTCGCGTAACTTTTCTGGATCGCTGACATCATGGGGGATAGTACATAGAGCGCCCAATAAGCTTGTAGGCATAGACGTTGCCATCCAACTCAACGTCTCAAGAACGCGTGAGCCTTTTGATACACCGACCAACGTGGATGTAATGCGTGGATCGGTTATCGAAAAATGCAGTGCTGCCGCACCTACCGGGAGGTTGTATTGGCCGCAAAGACTTTCGATAGATCGCACTGAACTCAGATCGCTATCTGAGGCCTTTTGATAAGTAATGCGTGGCATTTCAACGCTTCCTTTTGCTAAAACGCCCCCGGCATAAGGTGCTGCATTGAAGACCGTTATCCCATTTTCATATGCGTAACTAAATAGCGCATCTGCAGATCTATTTAAAAGCGTATAACGATTATGGCTGATCAACGTATCAAATGGATATGCTCTCACAAGTGGCTCCATAATATCCAAACGCCCCATTGCCAAGCCGACTGCTTGCACAAGCCCTTGCTCTTTTATTTTAAAAAGTTCGTCTATTGCTCCACCATCACGGGTTATATCCCTAAGATCGCTTGCATACTCTGGATCGTGAATATGCAAGATTGGAATTTGATCAATGCCAAGAGCGTTAAGGCTCTGCTCTAATGATCGACGTACTTGCGATACGTCGAAAAGCCCCGTTTCAAAATCTCTGTCAAGCTTGGTCGACAATACAAAGCCGTCAGGTAGTCCCCCACGTTCGGCAATAGCATGCCCAATCCTAACTTCTGAGTTCCCCAAGCCGTAAATTCGTGCCGTATCAATAAAATTAGCGGGCCCGTCAAAGATGGCATGCAACGTTTCGCGTGCTCGCTTTTCATCTACATTATAACCATACGTATCCGGCATGTCACCTAAGGCTGACGTGCCAAACCCGATGGAAGAAACGATCAGGCCTGTATTTCCTATTGGAGAAAATCGCATTTTAGTAGCAGATACTGTCATTTCATCCCCATAGACATCGGCGCTAATCAAATAGGGGGATAGTTACATCCCTCACCATTAAATATTAAAAGCTCAAGTTACTCTTCTAAAAGCCGCAATCAGATAGAAGCGCTAATATAGCTTCGCCAAATTGAAAAACACTCTTTTTTAATCCCTTTTTCAGAATAGAGGTCTGGCGCGCTAACATATTAGCATGATAGGATCACAGATTAAACTAAATAGGTTTGGATGCAATGAAAAATCAACTTAGGCCTCTTAGTGATTTCCAGGGATCTATGGCCCAACGAGTTTATGAAAGCCTGAAAGATGCTATTTTGACACTCATGCTCGAACCAGGAGAGTTTTTAAGAAAACCAGATATCTGCATTGCACTTGGTGTATCAAGAAGTCCATTGTCTGAAGCGCTTGCCAAACTCGCTTTAGATGATCTTGTCTTGATTGTGCCTCAAGCGGGAACTTATGTTGCAAAAATATCTATGGATGAAATTCGCGAAGCGGCATTTTTGCGCCAAGCTTTAGAATTAGCGGCGATCAGCCGTATAACCAAGCATATTACAGATCACCAGTTACAATTGGTAAGCCGTAATTTAAGGGTACAGGAGTTCGCGGCTAAAGATAGAGATCATACCCAATTTTATCAACTTGACACCGAATTCCACGAAATGATTTTGTCTTTTACGGGCTTTCGCCGCATTGCAGGACTAGCTCAATCATCATGGCTGCATGTTAATAGAGCGCGCAAACTATTGTTACCAAAATCAGGTCGCCTGGAAGAAACGCTTCAAGAACACCAAAATATTATTGTTGCTCTTGAAGCTCGCAATACCGAACTGGCAATCCAACAAATGTCTTATCACTTGAATCAAATTATTGAGATTATGGAGAAAATGTATTTAGATACACCAGACCTGTTCCAAACCAATAAAGGGGCAATCAAATGGCGCTCCTGAACAAAGCACGTTACGCAGCACGGCTAAATGCTTTTAAGTTAGGCATTGAGGGCAAGCCAACTGTTAAGGATATGATCAGGCGCGCCTCAACCGTTGCAGGGATCGACGCTGCAGATTTGAACTTCCCCGACCACTTTGAGCACAACAGCCCGTCTGAGTTATCAAATTTTATGAAGGACTGTGGGATATTATTAAACGGGCTCGCAATGCGATATTATACAGATCCTGGTTTCCGACTAGGCGCATTTACCAATCCCAGTAAACATGTTCGTGGTGCGGCGCTTGACATGACCAAGCGGGGAATTGACGCTTTGGCCGAAATGGGCGGCAAGACAATGACGCTCTGGATGGGGCAGGATGGTGTCGATTACTCTTTTCAGGGTGATTACAAAAAAATGTGGGATACAACCATAGAGTGTCTCTGCTCTGTAGCAGACCACAACACAGATATTGATATTGCAATTGAATACAAGCCAAACGAACCCCGAGCATATGCGTTGATAGGAGACATTGGCACAACGTTGTTAGCTATTTCAGAGGCTAACCGTCAAAATATCGGCGTCACCCTAGACTTCGCTCATGTCCTATATGCAGACGAAATTCCAGCCCATACCGCGCACCTCATAGCTCGTCATTCTCGGTTGATGGGCGTGCACTTAAATGATGGCTATGGCAAGCGCGACGATGGCCTAATGGTTGGCTCTGTGCACCCTATTCAAACTATTGAACTATTTGTAGAGCTCGCAAAAATGAATTATGATGGTGTGATTTACTTTGATACATTCCCCGATCACGGCGGGCTTGATCCATGTGCTGAAGCGGCAAACAATGTCTTGACGACTGATAGACTGCGCTTGATTGCCGAACGTTTGCTCCACGACCCAGTTCTTGTGGCAGCCATACAAAAACAAGATGCTGCGGCAAGTATGTCTTTATTAACCCAAGTCCTGTATGGGGGAAAATAATGGCCGTTTTTTGCTGTGGATCTTTGCACTTAGACGTTCTTGTAACCGCACCCCACTTGCCAAGACCAGATGAGACAGTCGCTGGCAATACAGTTGAGTATATATTTGGCGGCAAGGGGGGCAACCAAGCCCTCTCGGCCTCGAAAATGGGCTCCAAAGTATCGATGGCTGGGCGCGTAGGTTCTGATAGTTTCGGAAACCATTTATTGAAAGAGCTTAAAAACTCTACGATCGATATTTCTCAAGTCCAGCGCGATGATGGACCTTCTGGTATGAGTGTGGCAATTTTAGATAGTGCTGGCAACTATGGTGCGGTTATTGTTTCAGCTTCAAATCTAAATATAGACCCAGAACTGGTTATAGTTCCAGCAGATACTAAAATCATTCTCTTACAAAATGAAATCAGTGAAGATGTAAATTTAGCCCTAGCCCAAAAGGGACGAATAATAGGTTCAAAGGTAATTCTTAACGCAGCTCCTGCCCGCGCATTTAATAAAAATATTCTTGATTTCGTAGATCTATTGGTGGTTAACCGCGTCGAAGCAGAAGATATCTTAGGCCATGAGGTTTCCTCCGATGGGTGGTTCGCAGCGGTTGAAGAGCTAGCTAAATTGGGACCAAATGAATTAATCATGACATTAGGAGCTGATGGCTTGATAATAAAAATAGGTGTACAAGCTCCGGTTCATATTAGAGCTCATAATGTAACAGTGAAATCAACGCATGGTGCCGGTGATATGTTTTTAGGAGCCTTGGCTGCACACCTCGACCAAAATATGTCGCTGTTAAGCGCTTGCCATTTTGCGCAAAAAGCTGCCGCTCTGCATGTCGGCAGCCAACAGTCTGAACGCAAAAAACTCACTAAAGAAGCTGTGCTGAACTACAACCCATAAAAGCGTGCAGCATTTAACCCAAAAACTTTACTTTTGTCAGAGAGCGATAAATGGTTTGTCAAAATATGAGCGGCATCAAACCATTGTGAGTAGCTACCCCGCAGTAAGCATACTGGCCAGTCTGAACCCCACATCACACGATCCGGGCCAAAAACGTTCAAGATATGATCTACATAAGGGCGTAAATCTTCCACAGTCCAGTTTGAATTTGCTTCAGTGATCAAAGCAGAAAACTTGCAATAGGCGCTAGTTTCTTTGGCTATTAGCGTCATCCCGTTCTTCCACAACAAAAAACCCTTGCTATTATGAGATCGAATTTGTGGTTTCATACAATGGTCGATTACAACTTTCATGTTGGGGTGCCTATTTAAAAGCTGCAAAAAATGCTCCAAGTGCCGAGGAAAGCCTAGAGCATCGAAACAAAGATCAAGATCACTAAGTGCTTCAAAAGCCCATTGGACATCCGTACGAGCCATCCAGGTATCATCAGGTAGATCTTGAACCATTGGGCGCAACCCCTTAAATTTTTGATGTTTTTTTAAGCGCTCAAGATGAATATAGCTATTTTTCTGCTCAAAATCCACCCACCCCACCACTCCTGCAACAAATTCAACTGAATCTGCTATACCCAATAAATATTCTGTTTCATATAGTGTAGGTGCCGCTTGAACCAACACCGTCTTATTAACACTATGTTTTTTAAGGCTAGGCAAAATATCTTCAGGACCATAAGTTTTGCTTAGGATCGGATCATCTGGCGGCATCCATCCATAATCACCCCGATGAGGGTTCCAAAAATGCTGATGAGAATCAATTATCATTTCGACCTCTACCACAGGGTGCGTCTTGGCGGACCAAGCCCGCTGATTTCAAATCGTTCCAGAACGCTTCTGGAATAATCGCACTGGCAGCCTCTAAGTTCGACTGCATCTCAAATGCCGTTTGACCACCGGGAATAACTGACAAGACCGATTTATGATAAAGTGGGAACTGAAAGGCTGCGTCAACTAAACGAACGCCGTGTGTGTGGCAGACTTTTTCGATTTCAGATACCTTTTGCAGCACCCAATTTGGCGCGTAATCATAATTATAAAATGCCCCTGCTTTTGAGCCGGTGGCAAGGATACCTGAATTATAGGGCCCCCCTATGACCAATCCTATACCTTTTTTTTCGACCAGAGGCAAAAATGAAGATAAAGCGTCTTGTTCAAGCAAGGTATACCGGCCAGCCAATAAAAAAACATCAAAGTCACCACGCTCTGCCAGCCATTGACATGGTTGCCACTCATTAACTCCGGCACCAAAGGCTTTGATGACCCCTTGATCGCGAAGTTCACTGAGAGCCCGGTAACCACCTTGCATAAATTCGGACAGCTTTGCATCAAGTATTTGTTGGGTACCATGGTTAAAAACATCTAGGTCATGAGCAAAAATGATATCAATTCTACTAATCCCTAAACGCTCAAGCGAAAATTCAATCGAACGCATTGTCCCGTCATAACTGTAATCATAAACCTCGCGGCGAAGTGGAACATCATAAAATTTACCGATGCAGTCGCGCTCTTCTCCAGACGTACATGGGCGTAACAAGCGACCAATCTTTGTAGATAGAACATAGCTATCACGCGCCTTATTGCGCAAAAATCTATTCAATCTGGTTTCGGAAAGGCCGAGACCATAAAGCGGAGCCGTATCAAAATAGCGCACGCCAGCATCCCAAGCATGGGTTAGTGTTGTTTGCGCTTCATCATCAGATATAGCCTTGTAAAGGTTACCAATAGGGGCTGCACCGAAGCCTAACTCACTAAAAGAAAGGCCGCACTTATTTAAGCGCTCAAAGTTACGTGTCTTTAGTTGCAAAAAGCCCATCATCGCGCCTAACATGTTAATATTATCTTAGGGTGTTCAAAATAATTTGCAAACCCTTAACATTGACGAGGCCCTATGAATAACTTCAAAAAAGTATTTGGAACGAAGAAACCAATCATCGCCATGGTCCACCTAGCAGCAATGCCTGGCACGCCACTTCATGATGCAGATTTTGGCCTAGAAGGTTGTGTCGATGCAGCCAGAAAGGACTTGATAGCACTACAGAGGGCTGGATTTGATGCGATCATGTTTGGGAATGAAAATGACCGCCCATATGAATTTCAAGTTGACGTAGCCTCTACTGCAACAATGGCTTACGTCATCGGCCGCTTGAAAAACGATATTACTCTGCCTTTTGGGGTGAATGTCCTATGGGATCCAAAATCATCGATAGCATTAGCCGCCGCAACTGGAGCACAATTTATTCGTGAGATTTTCACTGGCACTTACGCAAGTGACATGGGAATTTGGGCGCCTAATGCTGGTGAGGCCTTGCGCTACCGAAAAAGACTTGGCAATTTAGATTTGGCAGTTCTTTATAATGTAAGCGCTGAGTTTGCAGACAGCCAAGATCGTCGATCTTTGGCAGACAGGGCTAGATCTGCCGTATTTTCGTCTGTGCCAGATGCTGTTTTGGTATCAGGGCAAATAACCGGAGAAGCCGCCGCGCTTACTGATCTAGAAGCAGTAAAAGCGGCGCTGCCGCACACACCCGTGTTGGCTAATACAGGTGTTAAACATAATACTGTAGAAGATGTGCTAAGAATTTCTGATGGGTGTATAGTTGGTTCGTCTTTAAAATATGACGGCAATACATGGAACGCCGTCGACCCTGACCGGGCAGATGACTTTATGGCTACGGTTCGAAATTCTCGGAAAGGTTTGATATGATTGCCACTCTGCGCCAGGATTTAACTCGACTGATGATGACCGTGGGTCTTTCGGGTCATGAAGAACGGGTGGCCGCTGACATTCGTTCAGAATTAGATAAACTTGGCCAGGCAAGCAGCGTTGACCGCCTAGGAAATGTAATAACTACCTTTCAAGGTGATCCCGGCTTGCCCAGTGCAATGCTATTTACCCATATGGATCAATTAGGGTTTTTCGTACGAAAAATAGAAGCAGATGGGCTGATCAGGGTAGAACGCATGGGCGGGGTTTCAGAACGCGCCATGGCGGCCCAAGCGGTCACTCTTTGCATCCAACCAGGTTATGATGTTAATGGTATCATCATAAACAAAGCCCACCATGCAACGAGTGTTGACGATAAATATAAGGTCCTTACTGCACCTGAGATCCATATAGATGTGGGATGCAGTTCAAAATCTGCGGTTGAGGCTTTTGGCATAAAGATCGGCACACCCGTGGTATATCGCCCACAAGTGATTGAGCTTGCAAAAAATCGTATAGCGGGTACCTCAGTTGACGATAGAGCAGGATGCGCAGTTTTACTTTCTGTGGCCCGCCAATTGATCAAATCTCCTGCAAATTGTACCGTTCATCTAGTCTGGAGCGTTCAAGAAGAATTCAATTTACGGGGGGCAGTTGTAGCTGCTCAAATGCTAAACCCCGACATCGCAATACAAATTGATTTGATGCAAGCAACAGACACCCCGGACATGGCCGATCGCGGTGATATGGTCTTGGGTAAAGGACCTGGGATGTCTCTTTATTCCTTTCATGGACGCGGCACGTTGAATGGTACCATCCCCCACCCTGCCATGGTCAATCTGTTGGAAACGGCCGCTAAAAATGCTCGGATACACCTGCAACGCTCGGCGCAAGTTGGGGTGTTGACCGACCTTTCTTATGTACAAACTGTCGGTCGGGGCATAGCATCAATCGATATTGGTTTTCCTATGCGTTATTCTCATTCTACCATTGAATGTTGCGATTTAGGCGATTTAAGAGATCTAACCTATTTGACTGTTGAAGCCTTAAAAATGGTGACAACTGATTTAAAGTTAGAAAGGGGGTAATATGCGCGCAACTTTGGGCATAGATATAGGAACATTCGAGTCAAAGGGTGTAATAGTCGGTAGTGCGGGCAATATTATAGCACAAGCAGCCCGTGCACATAAGATGCAGGTCCCGCGCCCAGGTTGGGCCGAACATGACGCTATGCAAGACTGGTGGGGTGATTTTGTATATTTAACCAAAAACCTATTAGCCCAAAGTCGCATTGATCCAAAAGTGATAGGGGCAGTCGCCGTGTCTGCGATTGGACCTTGTATGTTGCCGGTTGATGAGACGGGAGAGGCTTTAACAAATGGAGTACTTTATGGTGTTGACACCCGAGCTCATAAAGAAATCCTTGATCTAAACGATAGTTTAGAACCAGATGTCATTCTTGCACATGGCGGCAATGCACTTACATCGCAATCAGTGGGTCCAAAGATACTTTGGTTGCAGCGCAATCGACCTGATATCTGGAAAAAAACTCACAAGATATTAACGTCTACGTCTTTTATAGTTCACCGTTTGACCGGTAAATACGTAATGGACCACTACACCGCGGCCAGTTTTGGCCCTCTTTATGATATAAAAAAACAGACATGGGATGATATTGCAGGAGTTTGCCCCCTAGAAAAGTTGCCTAAATTGATGTGGTCTACTGATATTGTAGGCCCAATAACTGAAAGTGCTGCACAAGAAACTGGCCTTTCTTTGGATACAGTGGTTACTTGCGGCACTATTGATGCAGCCTCCGAAGCAATTAGTGTTGGCGTCAGATCAGCGGGGGACATGATGGTCATGTATGGTTCCACCATATTCATTATCGCATTGGTGGATCAACAGACTGCCGAACCTAGCCTGTGGCATGCACCTTGGCTATATGAAGGTACGTTTGCAATGATGGCGGGCCTTGCAACATCAGGAACATTGACACATTGGTTTCGCGATGAATTAGCTCAAGATCTTGATAAATCTACAGCTTTTGAAAACCTAGCTCAAGAAGCCGCGCTGTCGCCTTTGGGTGCAAAAGGACTGATTTGTTTGCCTCACTTTTCAGGAGAAAGAACACCGATCCATAATCCTAACGCAAAAGGTGCTTATTTTGGTTTAAATCTTACGCATAATCGTGCTGACATTTACCGGGCGACGATCGAAGGGATCGCGTATGCTACGCGTCACATAACAGATGTATTCACAAAAGTTAGTGCCAAACCAAAACGTGTTATTGCCGTAGGTGGAGGCACCAAGAACGAAATTTGGCTACAGGCAACCTCAGACGTCACAGGGCTTGACCAAGATCTACATCAAATTTCGACCGGCGCATCTTATGGCAATGCGTTTTTAGCGGCAACGGCACTTGGTTGGGCTAATCCAGAGGACATATCCACTTGGAATCCAGCAAGTCACAAGGTCTCTGCTCGGATATCGCAACGTTATGATCAACAATATCAAATTTATCGTAAACTATACGAGCAAACCAAAAACTTAGCCAAAGACCTTGATTTCAAATAGGTTGAAGATCTACAACGCCTTTTTTTAATATAAAGCAGCCATAAGGTCCGCTGTCAGATGTCCGGACGATTGCAAACGATTTTTTAGCAGCCTCATAAAAATCAAATCGTTCCAGATACCGAATTGTGATCGGCATGGACTGACTTTCGTCTAAGACTTTTTGGACTCTCTGACGAATATCTGGAATTACTGCAGAATCACCAACAACTTTCATTCCCACAACTGGCATAGGCACGAAAGTGTCTAGTGGCATCAAAGATAAAATTACTGTAATAGCTGTAGGTATATCAGCACCCGCAAAGTTGATAACATGGCCATATGTGGTAGATTTAGCGATGGAAGTGGCCGGGTGATTAACATCGCATATTACAATATCGTCGCCATGTCCCATTAGCAGAAGGGCATAAACAAGTTCTGGTGAAAGGCGCTGATCTATACCTTTTAACATTCCTTATTTAACCGCACCTGCTGCCATACCCTTTATGATGAATTTTTCTAAAAAAATGCCTATGAAAATTAACGGCATGATTGCAGCAAATGACAAGGCCGCCATAGACCACCAAGAAATCCCTTGACTGCCTGTTTGACTGGCCACCATTACCGGTAATGTATTAGAATAAGTTGAGGTTAATAGGGCAGCAAAAAAATATTCATTCCATGTTAACACCAAGCTTAAGATAAAGGCTGCCGCAATGCCGGGCAGCGCTATAGGCAGTATGATTGTAACAAACGCACCCCATACTGAGAGACCATCAATGTAAGCAGCTTCTTCAAGTTCGGTCGGGATGCCGGCAAATTGATCACGCATAATCCAAATAACAATAGGCAAAACACTGAGTGTGTAGATTAAAATCAAACCAATGTGCGTATCTAAAAGCGCCAATTCACGATAAAGCACCAGAAACGGCAGAGCCAGAACCACGGGTGGCAAGATAAGCTGGCTGAGAAAAAAGAAAGAAATATCACTATTTCGCATAAAGCCAAATCTATAATTAAATCGTGACAGCCCGTAAGCAGCAAAGCTGCCCAAAAGCACCGCTAACGCGGAAGCTGAAACAGAAATGAGCGCCGAGTTTCTGAAACGTTTCATAAATTCAGCACGAACAGTGCTTTCGGTAAAGATGGTATCAGGAGACATTCCTAAAGATTTCCACCCTAGCCATTTAGGATCATAGTCAACCCAAGGGATCATATTTCCCTTCATCACATTCGCAGCCGTTTTAAATGTGGTAGTGATTGTCCAATAAATCGGGAATAAACAAATAATAGCCCAGAGCAGTAACACTACGTAAATTACCACGCGGCTTGACCACCATTGCATCTTATAACTGCGGTCTGAGGTGCTATCGGCAAATATTTGGGTATCATTGCTCATGTTTTTGGCTGCGCCCATCTTTCTGCAAGTTTCATCAATATAGTCATAAAAATTACAATAAAAAACAAATAAACAAACGCTAATAATGTACCATAGCCAACATTCGACCTTTCGCGATATTCTCGGAAAATAAAACTTGTTACTGTATCCGTCGCCCCCCCAGGTCCACCCGAAGTGACACTAATAACAATATCAGCAAGTTTTAGTTTGAATATAATTCGGATCAAAATTGCCGTTATTGAAACAGGCAGCATCAAAGGGAAGGTTATTTCCCAAAAATTTTGCCACGGATTAGCACCATCGACTTTCGCCGCTTCGTTCAGTTCTTTAGGAATGGCTTGGAGCCCTGCTAAAATCATGATCATCATTAACGGAATATAAGTCCAAGCATCCATCGCCATAATGGTCAGCCGCGCAACTTCTGCCGATGAAAAGAAACTCGGATCTTCCACGCCAAAAAACCGCGCAAGCCGAGACAAAGGCCCATACCTGGCCTCCAGCATGGATTTACCAATCATCCAAGAAACGGCTACCGGCGACAGCATCAAAGGCATTAAAAAGGCAACACGAAAAAACTTTCTGGCGCGAATTTCTGAGTTTAGCAAAAGTGCCATGCAAAAAGCGATGGCATATTCACCAATGATTGCGATGCAATAAAGCACCATATTCCAAAGGGCGTTCCAATAGAATGGATCCTGCCACATTTGACGCAAATTATCCAATCCGTTGAATTGCCTACCATCTGGATTTGATAGGTTCCAATTAGAAAAGGCTATCAACAGGCCAAAGAGCAGTGGAAATACTGTCAGCGACACAACAAACAATACCGCGGGTAAAATGAATAATTGCCGCTTACCTTTTTCACCGTAGGTTAACACTTGCCCCCAACAAAGGCAAATGCACCACAGAACATACGCGTAAAGTGTTGGCCTCCAATTTTGAAAACCAAAATCCAGACCAGAATTCACTTGTAACAGCTGAAGTGCACCAAAGCAGACCAAAAGAACGGCAGCGCTCCAAACAAGAAAACGTCCTAGTACTTTGCGGCCAAAGGGAATGTGTTCGTCTGACACGACATAAAGATGGTTCATATTATTCACCAAATGGCACTTCCCAAGCATAAAGTCTTTGCGGGATGTGCCAAGAAACTTGGCACATCCCCATAATTATAGACCCAATGATGATTTATATAGTGCAACTTGGCTGTCACGTCCTATTTGGTCGGTTATTTTTTCCCAAGCTGAAGCTATAGCATCGGCCGTTTCCTGAGCCGACCCATATTGACCAGCGAACCCTTTAGCTAATTCATCTTCTGCTACAGAGTAATATTGGAAAATCCCTGGAATACGGGGTTCAAGGGCAGCGTTTGCGTGATTGTAGCTATCTGCATTCGAACCTAAATAATCCTCAACGAAAGCACGGTCATACCCAGCAGCTTCCCACTCTTCATATTGGAAGTGTGAGTTGCGGTAAGGTTGGAAACCCGAAGGATAAGCCGACATCCACAGGGAAAGGTCTTTACCACCAAGATGGGCAGCCGCCGACCAAGCCGCTTTGCGTTTTTTCTCATCACCAGAAACACGGGCGGTAACATAAACGCCCCAGCCCAAATAGGCCATATTTGGTGCTTCGTTATAGGTTTCTTCCCATGCACCAGTCTGGCTGTTGTAAACACGGTCCGAACCCGGATTAATTCCAAAGCCCACAACGTCACCCACAACCGAGCTATCAGATGTGCGAGCACTTGAACCAATGTCACCCCACCACATCAACATCGATCCCGTTCCCGCCAAAAATTGCGAGAACCCTGTTGTACCTGGGTCGGCGTTGATTTGGTCGGCAGGATAAGCTCCCGGTATTGCGATCAGGTCCATCACATCTTGAATAGCCTGCACCCAAGCTGGGTTATTTACCCTTGGCTTCATAGTGTCAGCATCAAAAAGCCAAGCAGGGTCATTTGGGTGCTTCGCATAGGCCGCAGCACGATTTTCTATGAAGTAGAACCCAAATCCACCCCAGCCTTTAAGCGGGTCAAGGTATCCATGTGCCGCTTGTCCCGTTAAAGGGTCAGTTTTCCCAACAAGAGCTTTACTTACAGCATTTACTTCTTGCCACGTTTTTGGCACGTCTGCACCGCCAATAGCGCCATCCCCAAAATAGTCTTTGCGGTAAGAGAAGGTGTGGCAATCGCCATCAATTGTTACACGATAGGTTTTTCCACCCCATGTCCCAACAGGTGCTTGCAAATAGCCGACATAGTCGTCCATATCAATTTGATCTTTGACCCAGCCCGGCATTTCGTCCAGTAAACCGCGGCCTGCAGTGTCACCCTCGAAAGGCGCGCCCATTTCAATGATATCGAAGTCGACCGTGCCCGTTGCAATTGACTGTTGTAGGCGCGCGTTATAATCGGCCTGCGCTAAATCAATCCAGTTAATTTTCGCACCAGTATAAGCTTCCCATGGCTTTAAAAATCCACGAAACAAAACATTGTGCAAATTTTGATTATTCAAGCCCATAAATGTGAGCTCAACACCAGAGAATTCACCCTCTGCAACGCTTGCTTTAGTAGCCTCAAGGCACATCGCGCCAACTTTTTGCCAGTCGGCATCTGCCGGTGAACCAGCGCCAACACCTGGAATTTTGAGGATATCAGCACGCACACTACTATGGCTGCCGGCTAAAGCACTTCCAGCACTAAACCCGCCGACAAGCGCAGCTCCGCCAACTGTTGCAGCTGATTGTAGCAGTCTCCGCCGTGTAAGACCTGCTTTTACTACATAGTCATAAAGTCCAGTTTTCATTTTAAACCTCCCTATAACAAGAAAGTCGCATCAAGCGACCGTAAAAGTTTTTGAACCCATGCATTAAGTAGGCTTCTCCGATTCCACCATTCCTACACGGTTCGCTTCACTTGAGAATCCAAGCTTAACAAAGCTTCTCAGCCTTACAGAACCCTGTCAAGCACCTAACATGTTAGAATGCAAATATAATAGACAATCATTTGGTGGTCGGTTAGGAAGTTGTAATAACCTAAAAATATCAAACTAAATATTTGGAGGGCCTATGGCTCAAGTCAGCGTAGAGAATGTAAGTAAAAGTTTTGGCTCTCTGACCGTCGTTCACGATATCAATGTAATGGTACCAGATGGAAAATTCATTGTTTTGGTGGGTCCATCTGGTTGTGGAAAGTCCACACTTTTGCGAATGATCGCGGGCCTAGAAGAAATCAGCAGCGGTGTGGTGAAAATTGGGGCGCGAGTTGTAAATGATCTACCGGCGTCCAAGCGTGACATCGCAATGGTTTTTCAAAATTATGCACTTTATCCGCACAAAAATGTAGCTGAAAATATGGGTTTTTCTTTAAAAATGGCTCACTTACCGTTGACCGAAATTAACGCCCGTGTGGAAAATGCAGCACAAATATTAGGGCTCGAACCATATTTGAAACGTTACCCACGCGAGTTGTCAGGCGGACAACGCCAACGCGTAGCGATGGGTAGGTCCATCGTGCGAAAACCACAAGTATTTTTGTTTGACGAGCCACTTTCGAACCTTGATGCTAAACTGCGCGTACAGATGCGCTCAGAAATTCGTGAACTTCATCAGACCCTAGGTACAACTACGATTTATGTCACCCACGACCAAATCGAAGCGATGACGATGGCCGATCAAATCGTAGTAATGCGCGAAGGTCGGATTGCCCAAACGGGTACCCCACTTGACCTTTACGATAATCCAGCCAGTGTTTTTGTTGCCGAGTTCATCGGATCGCCTTCGATGAACATGGTAAGCGCTATAGTCAAAGGGGGAGCAAAACCATCGGTGGTACTTAATGAAGAAACCCTTTTATTACCCCCCGACTTATCGGTAAAAGACGGGCAAGAGATCACCTTAGGCATAAGGCCAGAAAATCTTATCTTGTCACAAAAAGGCAAAAAAAATATATTAACCGCCAAAGTTATTGTAATTGAGCCAACGGGCTCAGAAACACATGTGGTAATGCGATTTGGAAAACAAGACATTGTTGCAGTATTCCGCGAACGTCACCCCTTGGAAATTGGGCAAATCATTCATCTAACCTATGAACCTGAAAAGGTGCACTTTTTCGATACCAAAACAGGACTTAATCTTGGTTCATAAATTCAAATAATTGGAAGCTAAAATGCTAAAAGGAATAGATCCTCGACTGAACGCTGAAGTTTTATTTGCTTTGCGAGCAATGGGCCACGGAGACACAATTGTCCTATCCGACACAAACTTTCCATCAGATAGCTTAGCCCGCCAATCGGTTTTGGGGAAATTGTTACGACTAGATAATCTAACTTCAGCAGAAGCCTCTGAAGCTATATTATCCGTATTGCCACTGGACACTTTCGTTGATGATTTCGCTATGCGCATGGAAATAGTGAATGCGCCTAATGATATCCCGGAGGTTCAAAGAGAAGTACAAGAAAAAATAAATTTGTCTGAAAAAATTCCACGCACTATGATCAGCATCGAGCGATTTGCTTTTTATGAAGAGGCGAAAAAATCATATGCTGTAATACAAACTGGCGAACGCCGTTTCTACGGCTGCTTTATCTTCAGGAAAGGCGTAATCGCTCCCGATAAGTGAGTTGAACCAATATTTTATGATTGTGCTAAAATTATTTAACTTTTTTTACTCAGAAACTTTCTCGAGCTCCATAGCCTAAATAACCAGAATGTTCCGGACATTTTGCCTTGTTTGATCAATAGATAAAATCTCACTTTTCCAAAATTATCAACTTAAGTGCTAGATTTATTTTTGGCCAATTTGAGCGCACGAAGCGCAATATAAGGGGTTATAACTCTTTTAGCTCGAAGCTACTCACGAATGTTTCTACTTCACTTGAAACAGGCATCGAAGGAGCGGTACCCATTCGTGTTACTGAAATGCCTGCAGTGGCACTGCCATAAACTAAGGCCTCTTCGTCACTCAGTCCCTTAGCGAGAGCAGCAGCAAATCCTCCGTTGAAGGCATCTCCTGCGCCTGTTGTATCTATTACCTTTGCAGGCGCATGGGCTGGCACCAGCAGTGTTTTGCCATTTTTATAATAAACAACACCACTTGCACCTAAAGTCACCACGGAAGCCCCAGCGCCTAACTCCACCAATTTATGCGCCGCCAAAATGGCATCTTCAATAGACCTCACAGGAAGGCCGGTTATTGCCTCAGCCTCACTTTCATTGGGTGTGACATAATCGCAAAGGCTCAAAAGTCCCGCAGGGAAATCCGCAGCTGGTGCCGGATTGAGTATGGTGGTAACTTTAGCTCTGCGCGCTAAATTTAAACTATACTCTACCGCTTTAATAGGAACCTCAAAGTTAGTTACAAAAACACTTGCCTGCTCAATATCCGGTGAGTGGTCTATAATGTCTTGAATTGTTATTAAACTTGCAGCGCCTGGAGATACAAGGACAGCATTTTGCCCAGTCCCCTCTTGCACAAAAATGAATGCCGACCCAGTGTAGCTTGATTCGTCTTGGGTCGCCAAAGAAATCACATTCGCCTCTTTCCATGTATTAAACGCTAGGTTTGCAAAGTCATCTTTGCCTAACCGTGTAATGATGCTCGTCTTCACTCCGTTTTTTGCACATGCAACTGCTTGATTAGATCCTTTACCACCGGGCCCGAGTATGAACCGAGAGCCAAGAACAGTTTCACCGATATTTGGCAACGAAGGTGCAACATATGCTGCATCTGCAACAAATATTCCCAAAAAAACAACATTTTGCATATTATTAGGTCCTTCGTATCATTACAAATAAACAATTAATTAAACCCTAGTATACTATTATTAACAATAAAAAGTTTAACTTTTTGCGAATTGAAATTCGTAGTGTTGGTTAAGTGAATACAAACTATCCTGGGGAAAGTTGGGGCCTTGACCTTCGCAACCTAAAACAGTGCCCCAAATTTTGCTAAACTCAGTCAAGGCGAATAGAAAGAGAAAAGGCCACAAAAGCATTCCAACCAATCAATCGCAGGTTAACGATGTTGAACACAGTACAAAGCAGAAGTCATCCACCGGCTTGGCCCATGTAAAACTATGGCTTCGGTCG
>ERZ889078.1755-NODE-1755-length-16662-cov-30.713193_pt1 | contig 16662 bp, 13 predicted proteins | sample MGYA00521266_ERZ889078 | MGnify/ENA primary metagenome ERZ889078 (study PRJEB32303, sample SAMEA104408618) | aquatic metagenome | biome: Brackish water; feature: Pelagic; material: water | place: Baltic Sea | collected 2014-06-16T06:34:00 | depth 76,534 m ...
GTTTAGCCAAGTTAACACTATAGTAGAAATAAACGTATACGTTTAGCCCTACGTTGTAGCCAATACGAGAAAAAAAGAAAATAAAGAATGAAATTAGGAAGATTAGAGAAACTCGACTTAAGAAATTACTGGAAACGTGAGGATACCGACTTTACTCCTTGGCTTGCAAATGAAGAAAATATACAACTATTGAGCGAAACGATTGGTATTGAATTAGAAGTTCAAGGACAAGAAGAAAGTGTCGGTCCTTTTAGTGCAGACATCCTATGTAAAGACACAATTAATGACCACTATGTTCTTATTGAAAATCAATTAGAAAAAACTGACCATACTCATTTAGGTCAACTTATGACTTATGCTGCTGGACTTGATGCTGTAACAATCATTTGGATTGCACAAAAATTCACTGAGGAACACCGAGCGGCTCTTGATTGGCTAAATCGAATAACAGATAATACATTTACATTTTTTGGAATAGAGATAGAACTTTATAAAATCGGAGATTCAAAACCTGCACCAATGTTTAATTTAGTTTCTAAACCAAATGATTGGGCAAAACAGGTTAAAAAATCAACCTCAAACCAACCTGCGACAGAAACAAAATTACTTCAACAAGAATATTGGCAAGGCTTAAAAGATTATATGGAGAATAATCAAAGTTTTGTAAAAATGCAAAATCCTTTATTACAGCATTGGACAAATATTGCTATTGGAAGAAGTAATTTTCATTTATCAGCATCTGTGAATTCAAGAGATAATTCAATTAGCATTTGGCTAAACATTCAAGGAGATGATGCAAAAGAAAATTTTGACAAGCTTCACGAAATGGCTTATGAAAATTCATTAATAGAAATAAGTAATGATTTAGTTTGGGATAAAATGGAAGGTAGAAAAATGAGTGCTGTTATTTTAAAACATAATGCTGATTTTTCTAAAAAATCTGACTGGATGAACCAATTCTCTTGGTTTAAAGAGTATTTAGAAAAATTCACAAAATATTATAAACCCAAAATTAAAAAAATATAAAGTACTGGCTACAACATTGTATAAGCGTAATGCGGGCTAAAGTGCTAAATTTAAACAAATTGAATATTAATAAACATACTGCTTAAACGAAAGTGTAGTGTTTTTATTCCCGCACTACGCTTATACTTGACCGTTACCGGCAAGTGTAGGTGACAGCCACAAACAAAATAACGGAAACAAATAAAATGATAGAAAACCAAGAAGGAATTATAATCACGCCTGACAAAATACTCTTTTTCGATATGGACGGCACTTTAGTTGACACCAATCTTGCAAATTTTTCAGCTTACAAAAAAGCTGTTGATTCTGTATTGCAGCCAGACACCAATCTAGTTTACAATCCTGAAATCAGATTTAATCGAAGTATGCTTAAAGCCAATTTTCCTCACTTGATAGACAAAGAACTTGAAAAAGTGATTCAATTAAAAGAGATTTTATACGATGAATTTATAAATGTGACTACACTTATAAATGAAAATGTAGAAGTGCTTTTAAAATATTCAAAATCTAATCAGACATATTTAGTAACAAATTGTCGCAAGGACAGAGCATTAAAAACCCTAAATCATTTTGGACTTATAGATAGATTTACAAATGTTTTCTACAGAAAATTTGATGACAACAACAAAAAAGTAAACAAATTTGAAAATGCAATTTCAATATTGGGCGTTCCGCCCAATATTGTTATAGCTTTTGAGAACGAAGAAATAGAAATTGCAGACGCAAAGAGTGCAGGTATCACAATTATAAACCCTGTAATAGCATAACGTATGGAAAAATTTATCATAACCCAAAACGGATTTTTAAATAAGAACACCCAAGCTTATTATCGCTATGACTACACAACATACGGAACCGAAGGTAACCCTGATTTTATCAATCATTTAAAAAATCAATTCGGTGATACAAGTGTTTCAACACTACAAAATGCAGTAAATGAACTAACAAAAGTTCTTCAAGAAGATTTACCCAAAATAAAAAAACTTCATAATACTAACCTGACTGTTTGTGTAATACCACGAGCAAAGGCTGAAAGTTATTATTCTGACAATCAAAAGTTACTTAAAAGAGTTATTTCAAGCGTTGTTGACAAACTCAGTGGATTTGCAAATGGTATAAGCTATATCATTCGTCATACCGACACAAGAACAACTCATATGAATAGAAGTGGTTATGGTGGTAATGGAGATATGCCTTACGTAGGAATTACAAAAGCTACATGCAATATTTCAAGAGATGTTCGAGGAAAAGACATTCTACTAATAGATGATATTTACACAAAAGATGTGAACATTGATGAAGATGCAATCCAAGCATTATTTGAAAATGGGGCTAGAAATGTAATTTTTTATTCTATTGCTAAAACATTCAAGGGTGGTATCAAAACTGTAACAAAAAGTGAAAATTTGGACTTATTAAAACCTTCTTTAAAAGATACTTTTCTTATCTTGAAGAAAGTTAATAATTTAAATGATGCCGCTAGTTTAAGGGGGTTTACCAAAGGCACTATTATTAATCATATGGCTGAGATTGCAGAATTATTAGGAATAGATCCAATTAAGAAGTTTGAACCACCCTTTAATACAATAAATGCAGTTAAAAAAGCTATAAACAAATTAGGAGCTAGGGATAAATTAAAGCCAATTTTTGAAGAACTTGGTGAACAAATTACTTATGACGATATAAGATTAGCTTTGATTTTTATTAAATAAGATTAATATGAAATATACAGATAACTCATTAAATATACTTACTGCTAAATCCTATAAAGGAATTGGTAATGCTTGGATTGTCAAGAAATTGAAGGGTAATGAAAGTCTAGAAACTATTGTGACCTTACTTAACAAGACAATTAAAGGAGAACAAACAGATGTTGAAGAATTTGAAAGATTAAAAAGAAATTTTGAAAATACGCTTGTTGCAAAATTTGAAAATTATTGTGATGGATTTGTAGCGCTAGGCGACAAAAAATTCCCAAAGCACAGAGGAGTTGTTAAGGAAAGTGAGAAGCCGATATTTTTATTCTATAAAGGAGACATTGATTTGTTAAGTATAGAGAACAAAAATATTTCCGTCATTGGACTACTAAACCCAGAAAGCGATATAGAAGAAAGAGAGAGAAAAATAGTTGCTCAGTTTGTTAGAAATGGAGCGACAATAGTAAGTGGTTTAGCATTTGGTTGCGACAGTATTTCTCACCAACAGGCTTTGGATTCTAATGGTAAAACAGTTGCAATCCTACCAAGTCCACTAAACAACATTTTGCCTGCAAGAAACAAAGGATTGGCATTTCAAATAGTCGAAGAAGGCGGACTACTTGTAACTGAATATGGGAATGACTTTAAAAGCCAAATGGAATTAAGTAGCCGTTATAAGGAACGAGACCGATTACAAGCTTTGTTTTGCGACACTATAGTTTTAGCAGCTAGTTATGCTCAAAATTCAGCTGAAAGATGGAAGATGTTTGGTCAAAAACTAGACAGCGGAGCACGTTTAGCAATGGGTTATGCTAAAGACTATAATATACCCCGTGCAGTAATGTATGACCAAATTATAGACGAAAGCAATCCGATGTTTGACTTGAATAGAGACCTAATCAAAGAACAGAAAGACGTAACAATACTAACCAAGGAAAACTACATTGAGACAGTTGAAAAAATAATGAATAAGAAACCGACAGTCAAAACAACAATTCCTGTTCAGAAAAATCTTTTCGACTAAATGACAACAAAGAAAAAACGGACGACAGAACACCAGCCGGTAACATCGTGTATAAGTAATGGCGAGGGTTGTAGCGTATTCGAGCTTTCTACCTCGCATCAAGTTCATCGTAACTTGAAAGGAAAGTGCCCCGTAATCCGCCACTACTCATACACGTATACGTTATGTGCAACCCCAAAAGACAACTGCAATAAATTAAACAATACAGTAGAATGAAAAATATTTTGAATTTTCTTATCTTGGTTATCCTTATTTTGACAGGTGTTTGGTTCTATCGTAAACATGAAGAAAAGAAACGATTAAAAAAGGAACTTGAAGAAAAATTGGCAAGGGAAAGAGAAGAAATTCGACAGAAACTTTTTGATTTTTTCAAGTCAAAAATGAACGAAATTATAAATGCAGAAAATCAATTTTCTAAACTTTTACAAGTTGAAACGGGATATTTTAGTAACTATCAATTACAAGTTTGGAAGACTAAATTCACTAATCTTTTAACTGAAATAAAAGACAAACCTTTTGAAGATATTTTACTAAATAAAGAAGAAATATCATCAATCAAAAATTTTCAATACATCTATACTAATTCTGCAACAATAAGACTAGATTTCAATAAGAAATTCATAAAAGAAGAACTTAAAAATTACAAACATTTCTTTGATAATATTGAAGGGCGCAAACTCGACATTCAACAAAGAACATCAGTTGTTTCAGATGAAGATAATAATATCGTAGTAGCTGGTGCAGGTTCAGGAAAAACCACAACAATTATTGGAAAAGTAAATTACACGATTGATAGATACAAAATTGACCCAAGTCAGATTTTACTTATTTCATTTACACGAAAATCAGCTACAACATTAGCGGACAGAATAAACATTAAAGATATTGAAGCTAAAACATTTCATAAATTTGGTATTGATGTTATATGTGCAGTAGAGAAAAAACAGCCATCCATTTTTGATGAAAAACAGTTTAAACCTTTTGTGATTAGGACGTTTAATGAACTTTTGAAAAATGAGCAATATATTAAAAAGGTTACTTCTTATTTCACTGATTTTTTAAAGCCAATAAAACCACAAGAAGATTTTAAAAATCAAGGGGACTATTTTCAATATTTAAAAGACCAAAATTTTAAAACTTATCAAGAAAAGGAAATAAGAGTTAACGGAAGAACAACATACAAAATGGAAGTAGTGAAAAGTATTGAAGAATGTAAAATTGCAAATTTCATGCTTTTCAATGGCGTTGATTATGAATATGAGTTACCGTATGAACATGATACCGCAACTCAAACGTTTAGACAATACAAGCCAGATTTTACTATTAATCCAAAAGGAGACCGGGTTTATTTGGAACATTTCGCTATAAATAAAAATGGAAGTGTACCTGAATGGTTTGCAAAAAAAGAAAATGGAGAAACGTGGGATGAAGCAACAAAAAAATACAATGATGGAATTATCTGGAAAAGAAATGAGCATAGAAAACATTCAACATCTTTAATAGAAACATATAGTCATGAAATGTTTGATGGTGTTTTGTTTGATAATCTTCAAAAGAATTTTTCAAATAGCGGGGTTGAGTTAAAACCAAAGTCAGCACAAGAAATTTGGAAAATTATTAATGATGCAGCAAAAAATGAAGTTGATAATATTATTTCATTGTTTCTAACATTCATAACCTTAATGAAATCTAATAATTACAAAATTGACGATGTTCTTAGAAAAAACACTGAAATGAGTGACGAATTTCAAAATAGAAGAAATGCTTTATTCATTGAAATTATTAAGCCGATTTTTGAGAAATATGAAAAGCATTTATCCGATAGAAAAGAAATTGATTTTAGCGATATGATTAATAAAGCATCTTATTATCTATCTTCTGGTAAATTCAAAAAGAAATTTAGCTATATAATCATTGATGAGTTTCAAGATATATCAATTGGACGTTATCAACTTATAAAAGCAATTAAAACAAATAATCCTGCTTGCAAACTGTTCTCGGTAGGTGATGATTGGCAATCAATTTATCGTTTTAGTGGAAGCGATATTGCTTTATTTAAAGAGTTTGAAAGTTATTTTGGCTATACTATCAAATCAAAAATTGAAACAACTTATCGTTATCAAAACCCATTATTAGATTTATCAAGTGAGTTTATTTTAAAAAATCCTAATCAAGCAAAGAAAAACTTAAAAGGAACAGGATTATTTAAATCTACAAATTATAAAATTGTTTATTCTAACTCAGACAATCAAGATGATACGCTTGTATTAAAACAAATATTTGATGACCTTATTTTAAACAATAACAAAATAGAAAAAAAGGAAATATTTATTTTAGGTAGATACTCCTTCGATATTGACAGGCTTAAAAACGAACAGTCCATTTTTCAAATTAATAAATCAACAGGTTCTATTAAATATCAAACTACAACAGAAGACGAAATAGAAACAAAGATTGAAGCACAATTTTTAACAGTTCATAAAGCCAAAGGACTAGAAGCGGATATCGTGATTATTATTAATTGTAATTCTGGTAAACATGGTTTTCCCTCAGAAATGTCAGATGACACTGTATTAAATCTATTATTAAGTGAAGCTGACCAATTTGAAAATGGAGAAGAAAGACGTTTGTTTTATGTGGCTATGACACGAGCAAAAGAAAATGTCTTTTTTATCGCTGATAGTTCATATAAATCAAAATTTATTGCTGAATTAGAAGTTGAAAACGGGGATGCTTCTATTAAAAAATGTCCACGTTGCAAAACATCGGATTTGAAATTAAAAACAGGAACTAAAAATGGAAAAAAATGGGGGTTTTACAGTTGCACAAATTATATATATGGGTGTGACTACAAAGAATGGATTTAACGTAAAATGAATAAGGGCAGCACATAACAATGGCTCATAAAGCATACTTTTTTGCCGCAGGCGCAACACAAAAAAGCACGCTTCATAGCCGAGCCGTTAGGGGCAAGTGTAAAAAAGACCACGATAGACAGATACGATGCAGTTTGACAGGAAATAATAATAGGAATTTAGCTCTTTGATAGGTTGGTGCAAATTTGGAGGAATTTATTTTATTTTTTTCTTCCCCCCGCAAAAAAAAAGGAAGGAAACCCAACCCACAAATTGCACATTTGGTTTTTTGCTAACCCACAAAATGCCAACCTTAAAAAACCAAAAGAGCAATTTTTTGCAAGCGCACGGAATAAGAGTAAATTTGAGAATTATTAAAAAAGGAATTAAGAAAATATATGATAACTAAACAAGCATTAGGAAGTACACTTTTTGGAATGGCTGACATCCTTAGAGACAAAGTAGAGGATTACAAAGCCTATATTCTTTCACTACTATTTTTCAAACGACTTTCGGATAATTACGAGTGGGAAACTGAAAACGGAATTAAAGAATTTGTAAAAGAGAACGGCAGACAACCAAGTGAGAAGGAAAAGGAAATAATTTTAAAAAACAAGCACGATTTTAAAATCCCTGATGGTTGTTTTTGGAAGGATGTACGAGATGCTTCGCCTGACAAAAAAAATGAAAAGCTAAATAAAGCCGTAAACGATATTGCCGATGCAAATATTGACAGAGAAGGCAAAGCTGTTTTAAAAGGCGTTATAAATACTGTTCGTTGGAACGAACCCGCACCTGATGGTTCAGGAAGTAAAAAACTTAGCCCACAAGTTTTGACTGCCCTTGTTAGTTATTTGGACGCAGTAGATTTGAGCAACAAAAATGCTTCAGTTGACGTGCTTGGTGACGCTTACGAATATTTGATAAAACGTTTTGCTGATGAAAACAAAGGTGGAACAATGGCAGGGCAATTTTATACTCCGCAAGAAATTGTTGATGTAATTGTTCGTTACCTAAAACCTCAAAAAAACACAACGGTTTACGACCCGACTTGTGGTTCAGGTGGTTTCCTTATTAATGCGGCTAAATATTGTAAAGCAAATTATAAAAACCCTAAAGCCATTCGCATATTTGGACAAGAAGATGTTTGGAATACTTGGGCGATTGCAAATATCAATATGATTTTGCACGGACTCGATGCCCGAATTGAAAAAGGCGATACGTTGTTAGACCCAAAATTTAAAGAAGAAGATAACGAACTTTCTATTCGGACTTTCGACCTGGTGATGGCAAATTTTCCTTTCTCACAAGAAAACTGGTGGAAAAATGGTGAACCCAAAAGAGATAAAAAAGGAAAAGTTGTGAATAAAAAAGACGGTTCTCCTCAATTGGAATATCCAAAAGACGGAATGACCGACCCTTATGAACGTTTGGTTTACGGGCAACCACCTTTCTCAAACGGGGACTTTGCTTTTTTACAGCACATTGTTGCATCGCTTAAGGAAGATGGTAAAGCTGGTGTAGTTTGTCCACAAGGTGTTTTATTTCGTGGGCAACCCGAAAAAACCGAAGAAGAAGATGGACAAAACCGTAAAGCCGATGATGAATATATGATTCGTCGTGGGTTTTTGCAGGGTAAAGTTGACCATAATGGCGAATTTACCGAAATGCACAATATTATTGATGCCATTGTAGTATTGCCGGGTAATTTGTTTTACGGCACACCCATCCCTGGCGCTATCCTTTTCGTAAACAAAAACAAACCCGAAGCACGCAAAGACAAAGTTTTAATGGTATATGCTGCCAAAGAGGGCTGGTATAAAGAAGAACCAAATATGAACACTTTGCAACCTCACGATATGTTGCGTATTTCTACGATTCTGGAAAGTTGGGGCGATTTGGAAACTGCCAAAGTTTGGATTGACTCTCAAAAAGTTCGTTTGAAAACGCTGATACAAGAGGATTTAGATTTTAAACTTTTGGAGATTGAAGAATACTATGCAGAAGATATTGAACTGCAAACCGAAAAATTAGAAAAAGCACAAAAGGTAATTGCCGACAAAAAAACCAAAGGCGAAAAACCAACAGCAAGCCAAAAGAAGGCAGTTGAAACAGCACAAAAGGCATTGGATAAAACCACCAATGAAAAAGAAAGTAAAATATCCACAGCCCACGAGCAAGCCGAAAAAGAACGACAAGCAATTGACGCAGTTGAACAAGAGCTTATTACCATGTTGCAAGACCCCGAAATGCGAAAACGCTATTTCACAATTGCCGATATGGAAGAACTTGAAGAAAATGAGTTTAACCTTAATATCCCTCGTTATGTGGACACTTTTGAACCTGAAGAAGAAATTGACCTGAAACAAGCTATTACCGATTTTAAAGCAACTTTGGGTAAAGAAACGGCTTTGGAAAAGTCTATTGATGAACTTTTAAAGGTGTTGAATTAAGATGAGTAAAGTAAATCAAATCCCTGAAAGTTGGTCAAACACAAGAATAGATAAATGTTGTGATATTCTCGACTCTCGTAGAATTCCATTGAGTAGTGAAGTTCGTTCTACGAAAAAAGGTAATATACCTTATTATGGAGCAAATGGTCTTTTAGATTTTATCAATGATTACATTTTTGATGAAGATTTAATTTTAGTTGCGGAAGATGGTGGAAACTTCTGGGATTATCAAAAAAGGCCTATTGCGTATAAAATTTCAGGGAAGTCTTGGGTAAATAATCACGCACATATTTTAAAGCCAAAAACTAACTTTAATTTCAACTATCTATTCTACCAATTAGAACATAAAAATATTGTTCCATTTATAAATGGAAGCACAAGAGAAAAACTAAACCAATCTGATTTAAGGTCTATCTTAATTCCAATACCAGAAAAACCTCATGAACAAACCGCCATAGCCACCATACTGTCCAAAGTAGATGAAGCCATAGAAACCACCCAAAACAGCATAAAGGCTGCGGAAAAAGTAAAAAAAGCCTTAATGCAAAACCTGTTTACTGGCAAACTAAAACCTGATGGCTCTTGGCGTACAGAAGATGAGTTTTATGAAGATGAAAAGTTTGGGAAAGTGCCTATTGGGTGGGCAGTTAAAAGGGTTAAAGACGTTTTCGAGATAAATCAAAAAGCATTACCAAGTCAAACAGATGGAAATTATAAATTTAGATACATTACAATTGAAGCAGTAAATACTGAAAACATTGATTTTGAAAATTGCCCAGAATATTTGTTTAAAGATTCACCAGGCCGAGCAAGAAGAATAATGATAAATGGAGATATTCTTATTTCAGGAGTTCGACCAAATTTAAAGGCATTTGTAATTTATGAAAGACCAAATGATGAAAATTGGATTTGTTCTACAGGGTTTTATGTTTTAACAGCAAAGGAAAACGAAAACAATAAATTCTATTTCTACCAAATATTAAGCGAAATTGGTGAAAAACAATTTCATAGTTACGTTGCAGGGTCAAACTATCCTGCAATCGGTGATAGAGATATAAAAAATATGAAATTGCTGTGTCCACAATATGATGAACAACTTCAAATTGCAGACAAAATTGGAAAAGTCTCACTATCTAACGAACAAAAACAAACTAAAATACGCACTATTCAACGCCTAAAAAAATCCTTAATGCAAAATTTGCTAACTGGCAAAGTTAGGCTTGATGTGGAAAAAGTGAATAAAATTATAAGCGAGGGATAATATGGAAGAACCTTTTAAACCATTAAGTCTTACTGTAGGTGAACTATACGGAAACAAGGACTCATTATATAAGATTCCGCAGTATCAGCGACCTTATAAATGGGAAGATGAGCAGGTATATAAACTATGGGATGATATTTACGAGGCTTGGGAAATTGAAGAACCTAACTATTTTTTAGGATCAATAATAACAGCTAAACCCCGTGATGATGAAAAATCAGCTTATGTGGATGTAGTTGATGGGCAACAGCGACTGACTACTTTGATGATTCTGTTTTGCGTATTACGTGATTTATATCCTGATATTAATAAAACAGAAGTTGAAGAAAACCCTTTTGCAGTTGACATGGACACGATTCAAAGCTCTATCGCATTACATGGAAAATCTAAAAGATTAAAGCTAAATACCCATGCAGCACATCAGAGTGATTTTGAGAAGCTGATACTCAACGGGGATAACCTTAACCACAAAAAGCCCTTCAAATATCAAATAAGGACAGATGAAGAACCCAAATACAAATTCATCAATACTGCCTTAATTTTTAAAGAAAAATTAGAAGAGTTAGGTGAAGAAAAGTCAGCAGAGTTTATCAATTTTCTTTTTAATCAGGTCAAAATCATTCGGATTGACTGTAAAAACAGAGAATTTGCCATAAAACTTTTTCAAGTTTTGAATGATCGAGGAATGGATCTTACAGCTGCCGATCTTATAAAAAGTTTCTTAATTGAAAAATTGTATAAAAAGTATGATGGTGATTCTGATACTGCCAAACAAAAAGAAAATCAGTTTATTTCCGATTGGCGGGAAATGGAGCAGAATATCAAAGACTTGGATATCAGTTTAAATGAATTATTCATCATATACGAATATTTCACTTTAGGGCAAAATCCAAAAAAATCATTATATGAAGAGTTGCAAACGATCTTTAAAGATAAAGACGCTAATGAAGTAATTTCAGATATAAAAGAATTTGCTTACGCTTATAAAACAAAAATTTGGGATAGCAACAATAAAGCACTTTATTCCTTTTGGTATATCCGATGGAGCATGTATTGGAAAGCTATACTTTTAACAGCATATCATACAAGCTATTCAAATATTGATGGCATAACTCTTGAATTACGAAGATTTTACTATTTGTACTGGGTGGCGGGTAAAACACTATCGCAAATTAAACAAACATCATTTAATCTAATAAAATGGATTAAAGAGAAAAAATCCATAGATGAGATAAGGAAAGAGCTAAATCAAAAATTAGAGAGTGATAAAATTGAAGAGTTAGCATTAAATGGCTTGTCAGACACTTATGCGTCATCAACAGCCTGGTGCAAACCACTTTTATTACTGCTTGAGTACAATACAACGGATCATAGCACACCTGCTTTTATAGAATTAAACAATGAACTTCACTTAGAGCATATTATACCGCGAGAATTTAAAAAGTTTGCTGAATGGAATCATATCACAGATGACATTAAGAATAGATGGCTCGAAACTTTCGGCAACCTTACACTACTTAGTGGGGCAAAAAACATTGAAGCGAGTAATAATCCATTTAATGTAAAAATGGAAGTATATAAGGGCAAAGGCAAGTACGAACAAAAAAATGAAAAAATAACAGCTTTTAAAATTACACAATCTATTGTAAGTGATTATGATAAAGATAAGTATGATAGAAAATGGACAGAAGATAGCGCTATCGATCGTTGGAATTGGTTTATCAAAGAAGTTTCAGAACTATTAGATATAGATACTGAGTCGCTTAAAATAGTAAAAGAGGAATAATATGGGACATCTATCAGAACTAAAAGGCGTTGAAAAACCAGTTACCGAGTGGTTAAGTAAAATGGGTTGGATTTTTAAAAGCAACGAAGATTTGAAAAAATACGAGCGTGCTTTTTCAAAACCCATTATTGAGCAAATTCTAATTGAAAAAACAGCTAAAATCAATGCCATATCTGAAGATGTTGCCCGCCACGCAGTTGAATTACTATTGCAAAATCTGAACAATCCCATACCAATTTTAGGTAATGAAGCCTTTTTAGATAAACTGGTTTCAGGCGTTACCCTTTCAGTAAAAAACAACGATATAGATGTTCATTTTATTGATTTTGAAAATATTTGGGAAAACGATTTTATTGTAACCAATCAATTTTGGGTACAAGGCTATAAAATGGTAAAAACCGATATTGTTTTGCTTGTAAATGGAATTCCTTTAGTACCAATTGAAGCCAAACAAAGAGCCAGAAAAGGGACAAACTGGATGGAAGGCGTTCGCCAGTTTTCAACCTACGACCAACGAGCCGACAAACTATTTATGTGTCATACTTTTGGCGTTGCTTGTAATGGAAGAATTACCAAATACGGAATACCAGGCGCATCATCTTCCTATTTTAACGAATGGAAAAACACGCTGCTTGATGTTTCACAACCCAATCCAATTCTTGAACCAACAAACGACCTTTGCCCAACTTATCAAGATAAAAAAGACGGACTTTGGAATTTTGATGTTGCTCGTTTGCCAAACGGTGAAGTTTTAGAACGGATGAAACTCGGAATAATTGGTTTACTGCAACCTGCAAGAGTTCTGGATATATTACAGCACTTTATTGTTTTTGAACGGGAAGAAGGAAAAATCATTAAAAAAGTAGCTCGGTACCAACAATTAAGAGCAGCAAATAAAATTGCCGACAGGGTTATTAATGGCGATTTAAACCAAGGCGTAATTTGGCATACACAGGGTTCGGGTAAAAGTTTAACAATGCTTTATACCGCTTACAAACTTCGCCAAAGTAAGGAATTAAAAGACCCGACTATTTATATTGTTGTTGACCGCAAAGACTTACGTGAACAAATTGGCGGAACTTTTGACGATTGCGAATTTCCAAATGCAAGAGCAGTCAATAACATTGGCGATTTAAAACACATTATCAAAACAGCACCATCGGGTGTCTTTATCACAACAGTACAGAAATTTGATGAACTAGGCGACCGTAAAGACCTGCGGGATAATGTTATTGTATTGATAGATGAAGCCCACCGAACACAATACGGCGATTATCAAATGGAATTGAGGGCAGTTCTGCCAAACGCCAAACGCTTTGCATTTACAGGAACACCCATACCAAAAACACATCAGGAATTTGGAATTGTTGACCAAGAAAAAGGTAAACATGAGTATTATCTTGACCGCTATAGCATTCAGGATGCAATTGACGACGGAGCTACAAAACCCATTCGTTACACTTTTGGACCTATTGAATGGTTTCTCGATAAAGATAAACTAAAAGCAGGTTACGAAGAAATTACCGCAGAACTTACAGAAGATGAAAAACGATTGGTTGAAAAACGAGTACAACCGTGGAAAACCTTTTTAAAACATCCTGAAAGAATTGAAACTCTTGCCAATGATATTGCAACGGATTTCAGAGAAATGCTCGAACCACAAGGTTATAAAGCCCAAATAGTTGCTTGCGACAAAGAAGCTTGTGTTCTGTATTACAACGAACTTATAAAATACTTCGACCGCTCTGAAATTTCTATTGTATTCTCAACAGGTAATTACGAAGAAGGCGAGAAATACGAACTTTATAAAGACCACTACAAAGAAGATGCGGAACGCAAAAAACTCATAAAACAGTTTAAACGCAGAATTACAGAAGAAGAACAGAAAATGGGCAACAACCTAAAAGTTCTAATCGTCTGCAATATGTTGTTGACTGGTTTTGATGCACCTATTGAGCAAACCATGTACTTGGATAGTCCGTTGCGTGACCACAATCTTTTACAAGCAGTTGCAAGGACAAATAGACCTTATGATGATAAAGTAACCAAACTTTCAAAGGAATTTGGTCGAATTGTTGATTATGTTGGAGTTTTTCAAAACTACAAAGAAGCTCTTAATTACGACCCCGAAGATATTGGCGAATTTGAAGATGTTGAAAGCTTAGTAAAAACATTCCCGAAAGTTTTAGATAATGCATTTGAACCATTTGAAGCTATTGAATTAGAAGATAGTTACGAATGTACAATGGAGATTGTAAGGAAACTTACTGAAATTGACCATGGCAAATTTGAAAATGATTTTAGAGAAGTCATTCAACTTTGGGAAGCTATTTCGCCTCACCCAGCTTTGCGTGAATCAAAAACCAAGTATTTATGGCTAAATGAGATTTATGAGATATATCTTGAAGAGTTTAAACGGCTTGATTTTGATGCAGAAATTTATGCAGCCAAAACAAGAAAGTTAATTCAGGAAAGTTCAAAGCTACTTAACTTCAAAGGTCATTTGCCTGAAATATCAATCGACTCAGATTATTTGAACAAGCTGAAAGAGATAAAACTTGACCCATCGGATAAGGCAGAAAAAATTATCCGTGATATTGAAACTGTAATTCGACAAAATGAAGTAAGTAGTGCCATTTATGTTGAGTTCCAAAACCGCTTAGATGATTTAATAAAACAAAAGCAGGAAGAAAGCTTGGCAATTGAAGAAATATTAAATCAATTGGGCATATTGTACACAGAATTAGACGATGTAGCTTCACTTCCAACAAGAATGGGTTTCCCTGACAAGGGCAGTTTTGAGTTTTTTACAATCATTAAAAACGCATCAGGCGAAACTTTCAACGATAACCTTGTTAGAGAATTTTCCTTTGAAGCATCCGATAAAATAAAAGCCAAGATTTACAATGGTTGGCAAGATGTACCAAGAGAGTTTGACCGCTTAAAATATGAAATATTATTGCTCTCGGTAAATCCAAAGTTTGAGGAATTGAAAATAGATGAAAACGAAGAATTGGTTGAGCATATAATGAAAGCCGTTTTACAAAATTATAGGTTAGATTAATGCAATTACCTGAGAATTACATATTAGTCCGTAAAGAAGTAAAACACGCTCGATTGAGAGTAAGTGAAGATGGAAAGGTGCGTATAATTGCCCCACCTTCATTTTCCGAAGACGATATTTCTTCATTGCTTAACAAAAAATCAAAATGGATTGCTAAGAATGTAAAGTATTTTGAAGCAATGTCAAAAATTGAATTGCAGAGAAATCAACTTTTACTTTTGGGCAATAGATACAATTATTTTTATGACACAAGTTTTTCACAAAAAGTAATTATCAATGAAGAACACAAGACGATAACTGCAAAAAGAGATTTAACTGTCCCCGTAATTCAGGAAAAGTGGTATCGCAATGTGTCGAAAAAGCATTTAACAAAACGGATAGAACAATTATCAAAAAAACTGAACTTTCCTTATAATAAACTATACATCAGAGATGAGAGAAATAAATGGGGAAACTGTTCTACAGAAAAAAATATCTCTTTGAATTGGAAACTTATCAAAGCACCTGAATATGTGATTGATTATATCATTATTCACGAATTGTTGCATACAGTCGTAATGAGCCACACCAACAAGTTTTGGACATTATTAAAATCATATTATCCAGACTATAAAGAATCAATTAAATGGTTAGAAAAATATGGAAATAGTTTATAGCCAGCCCACAGTCGTAAGCACATTTGCAAGCCCCCACAAGCCAACGCTCAATCCAAAGGCTTGCAAAAGAGCTTCCGCCTTTCCAGCCCAGTTTGGCAAAGCCATTTTGTCCAACGCTCAAAAAAATAAAATAAATTTGTGCTTCGTTGATAGTTTGGTGCGGATTGAAAATGATTATAAATTGAGAGCTAAATGATTGACATCCAGACTGAAACGAATGAACACCAGCCCCTAACAATGTGTATAAATCATTGGGCGGAAAGTGCTAATTTAAAGCGTGTAACATCTAATAAACATTGTAGCGGTTTGACAGGAAAGCGCATTGAAATGCCCAACGCTTCATACACTCACCGTTAGGGGCAAGTGTAAAAAAACGACACAGCGGGCAATTTGCTACATAAAGACAGAAAAAGAAAAATGATAAAATGAACAGCCAACGCACAAAACAGCACATTTGCAAATCGCACAAGCCGATACACGACCAAAATTTGCCAAAGAGTATGTCTTGCCAACGTACAGCAAGAAATGAAAATTGTAGCAAATTTGAAAGATAAAATATATAGAAATGAATGAATGCCAGTGCCTAACAAAGGCTATACGTAATTTGGGTAATATGCTAATATTGATGCTATTAGCGTTAAATAAAATTAGTAGTAAATTTAAAATTAATCGTTTCAAAATCCCAAACTACGCATACACAAACCGTTATGAAACACTGTAACCTTGATGATTCAACAACAATTATCAACAGGAATAAATCTATATGAATGAAATTATTTGTCCACATTGTAAAAAGATTTTTAACATCGATGAAGCTGGTTTTGCCGATATTCTTAAGCA
>ERZ889078.1756-NODE-1756-length-16656-cov-11.320041_pt1 | contig 16656 bp, 14 predicted proteins | sample MGYA00521266_ERZ889078 | MGnify/ENA primary metagenome ERZ889078 (study PRJEB32303, sample SAMEA104408618) | aquatic metagenome | biome: Brackish water; feature: Pelagic; material: water | place: Baltic Sea | collected 2014-06-16T06:34:00 | depth 76,534 m ...
GGATGTATGCATGGCCGCCCAGTTGCAACACAACGGCCAAACACAATTTCAAGGGGACAACCGTTGAATTGCAGGAAACCGAGCAGGATCCGCACATATCGTCGACGATATGGAACGAACCAATATCTCGAACATCAATTAAGGATCCGTACGGATCCCGCCCTTCGACCTCTTGCCATTGGTGTGTCGCCCAACGCACCGACAAGAGGACGAGGTCACCTGCACATCGAACCCCCGAAAGAGTTCATCTCTTTCGACGGATCGATCCTCAGAATTCCCAAAAATTATCTGAGAAGAATATTCTCGGTCGAGATGAACATTAAACGCAGCCGTCGGGTCGAGGCAGGCCTGCATACTTGCAGGCACCGTGAGCGGGTCCATTGGGGAAGAGGTCGTAGATCTGCTTGAGGCTCAGGCCGGTCTCCCGGCAGAGCAGGCGCACCATGGGCGCCACGTCGTTCTCGCGCCAGTAGTCACGGACATAGGACATGACTTTCCAGTGGTCTTCGCTCAAGTCGCCGACTCCGTCCGCAGCGGCCAGGGCGGCGGCCATGCGGCGGCTCCACTCCTCCGGATGAACGAGGAACCCGTCCTGGTCCACATACGTGCGGATGCCGGCAAATTCGAAAAGCTTGGCGCTGTTGTTGTCGTTCATATCAGTCCTTCAGCAGAAGCGCCACGATGCGAGCAGCCGTGGCGCCGTCCCAGAGATCGGGGATGCTGCCTTTCTTCCACTCGCCGGCCATGATCGTCTTGAGAAACCCCTCGAGCGACTCCAGGGTCACGAGTTCGTTCGTCCCTTGAGTGATCGTGATGGGTCGTTCGGTGTTCGGCCTGAGCGTGAGGCAGGGAATCCCGAGATAGGTCGTCTCTTCCTGGATGCCGCCCGAGTCCGTAAGCACGAACTTCGCATTCATCGTCAGATTGACGAAATCGTCGTAGGACATCGGGTCTGCCAAATGAACCGGATACGGACCCTCTGCACAACCTTCACCGATGCCGTGCTCGGCCATGACCTTCCGCGTACGGGGATGAACCGGAAAGATGATGGGCGCTTCAACGGCGACCAAAGCAGCGAAAATCGTGCTCAGTGAGTCGGGATCGTCCACATTCGACGGACGATGCAGCGTAACAAGACCATAACCACCCCGATCGGCCTCGAATCGTTCGTATGTCGCACGGTCTTTGGCGCGATCGAGGGCGCTGACCAGACTGTCGATCATGATGTTGCCCACCAGGTGCACGCGTCCCGCATCGGCGGCTTCGCGACCCAGGTTCTCGTTGCCGTCGATCGACGGCGTGAGCAGCAGATCACTGATCGCATCGGTGGCCAGGCGGTTGATTTCTTCGGGCATGGACCAGTCGTTGCTTCGCAAGCCGGCCTCCACATGGGCGACCTTGATCCACAGCTTCTTGGCGGTCAGGGCGCAGGCGATCGTCGAGTTCACATCACCGCACACCACGACCACATCGGGCTTGTGTTCCAGGCATGCCTTTTCGAACTCGATCATCACGCCGCCGGTGTTTTCGGCGTGGCTGCCGCCCCCCACGCCAAGATGGATATGAGGCTTGGGCAGTCCGAGACCCTCGAAAAACACGTCCGACATGTTCTTGTCATAATGCTGGCCGGTATGCACAAGCATGGGCTCGCAACGATCGAGGTGCTTTTGCGTCTCGTGCCAGATGGGCGCGATCTTCATGAAGTTGGGACGTGCAGCGGCGACGAGGAAGATCTTGGTCTTGGACATGACGGCTCCATGGCGCAGACATCGGCTCGGGCGAACCGATGCAATATAGCCATTGAATACCCACTCGTCACAGGAAAGGACCAAACAGGCTCTCATCGGGTTGACGATGACATGCAAAGGTGCTTGACAAACATTTATCAATTCGCCACCAATGGCGGATCACCATTCGATCCGCATAGGGGGCCGACACATGAATCGTCGCCGCATTGCCGTCATGCTGCTTTTAGTCGCTCTGCTCGCCGGTTGGCGCTGGCAGGCTTGGTCCCACATGATCAACGCCATGATGCCGGCCGACTCGCGTCCCGCGGTGATGACCTTTCCCGTCGTCACCGTCACTCCGGAAGCCTTTCTCGGCCTCTCAACTGAGCTTCAAGCCGCAGCCGCGACCATGGACCTGGCCTTCGATCACATCGACCGCTTCCACGAAGCCGGCATCCTCGCCTATGAAGGCCCACGCACCTGCCTGGGCTGTCACGCCGATCTTACTTTCGACGACGAAGCGGGCATCGCCCACTCCGAAGACTTGATGACCAACCTTACCGACTCCGCCCATTACCGATTTTTCACCACATCCCACCCCAACGTGTGGGGCTTCAACGGCGAGCTCGCCGACGACTTCCCGATGGGCAAGATCAACCGCCCCTGTCCCAAGCCCGGCTCATTCGCCATGACCGCCTGGGCCGAGCTCGTGATTACCGAACGCGGCGATACCTTGAGCGAGGGCTGCGGCCAATGCCACATCGGCGGCCAAGCCCAGGCCCCCCTCGGCGAGATGATGCCCCTGTACGGCACCCTGCCCGCAGAGAAGGATGCCATCGACTGCCTGATCTGCCACGCAGCTATCTACGACATGAACCGCAAGGTCGTGGTCGAAGACAACGGCCGCCTGCGCTGGGGACAGGATCGTTCGCTTCGAGCCGCGTTGACTGTCGTCACCCCCACGGCTCAGGCCTGTCTGCGCTGTCATCAGCACAACCTAGGCGGCGATCTCTACATCGACGACGCCGATCCGTCGTTCATGCCGAGCATTCTGGCGCAAGGAAATCCGCGACCCCGGGTCCAGCATCCCGGCTCCAAGCGAGGTACGCCCTTTTCGCCCACGTGGGACGTCCATGCCGCCGCCGGCCTAACTTGCCTCGATTGCCATCACACAGAAGGCCACCGCATGGCCAAAGGCCGTCACACCACCACGATGATGGCCAACGACCTGCCCGACTTCGACGTCGCCTGCACCCGCTGTCACAGTCTCCCCATTCACAGCGACACGATGTACGACGACCACATCGAGCGAGTGGCCTGCGTTACCTGCCACATCCCCTCGTTGCATCCGGACAACGCCACGATGCGAGACTTCGCCGAAACGGTGTGGGAAGAGGATCCCGGAATTCACCTATACCACGACACCGTCAAGGGGACGGAACCGGGCACAGGCATCGACTATGTTTGGTGGAACGGTGACGCAACATTCCTCGGCAACCCGATCGGCGACCACCCGGATCCCGGCACGGGTTATTCGTTCTACGACGCCGCCCACCGCTGGCCCGAGTACGCCGACTTCGACTACGACGGCTGGTACGAAGAAGTCATGCGGCCCATCGCCCGCCGCAAGCCATCCAAGCTGTATGCCATGAAGCCCTTCAACGGTCGCCAGCACATCGACCTGGGCAACATGGGACCCTTCGGCGGTATGTTCGTGCCCTACAACCTGCCCACCTACTACCGCACCGGGGATCCCGACGCCGCGGCCCGCGCTGAAATGGACAAGTCCATGATGGGCATGATGTACGGCTGGATGTTCAAGGTGTACATGCTCGACAGGTTCATGAGCTACATGGCCATCGACGGCTGGAACACCGGGGCCTACGACGACGTGCGCACCGGACGCAATGTCGAAGCACGGTGGATCCCCACCGACGCGAGGTTGGAGATCAGCCACGGCATAAGGCGGGAAGGCGCCCTGAGCTGCAACAGTTGTCACGGCCCGGACGGAGTGTTGGACTGGCGAAAGTTGGGATACGGCGGCGATCCTGCGCTGGACTAGTCGCGGTCGGGAATGCCCGCGTCATTCATCATCTGCAGCTTCATGACTTCCATCGGATCGAGGGGCATCACCTCGGGAGCGCGGGCGTCCCTGAAGACCCACACGCGCTGCTCCGGCGTCAGCACCACGTCGGGGTGATCCCCGATCTGGGGATCGACGGTGATGCCGCCTTCCCACAGACACACGCACGAAGCCTCTTCGGTCCGGAAGACTGCGAAGGTCGTACCGGTGATCTTGGCCCTCAACTCGTCGGAGACGAAGGTCAGCGGGAAGCCGAGAGGACGTCCGCCGGTTGTGCCGTAGATTTCACCAGAAGCGATGGTCAAGCCGCGGACCTGGTCGATCCAGCGGCCGGGGGCGCGCGGCAGTTCGACCGATGTTCCGGCCAGCATGCGGATACGCAGGCGATCACCGAGCTGAACCTCGATCTCTTCGCCCGGCCCCGTCGACAGGACACCGGATTCCAGGCGCAGGCCGATAACGCGGGAAGAGCCCTCGGTGGCGTCGACCACGACCCAATGCTCCGTCGGCGTCGAGCCCACGAACAACAGGGCTACCGTGCAGAACAGAGCCGCCGCCATCAGCGATGCCCATATGCGCCCGCGGCTGCGTCGAGGACCGTCCGGTACCAGGCGCATCACACCCGTACCGTCGACGAACGCGGCACGGGCGCGAGCCCTGGCGTTCTCCGACGACGCGGACCGCGGCAAACGACGCAGGACTTCGAGGGCCTGCGCGGCGTCGCGGTTGTCGCCGTTGGTGTGGCGGTCGTCGTTCATCGTCTCCGCTCCATGGCGTCGCTGCGTTCACGGTACGTCTTTCCCAGGCGCGTCACGGCGCGGGAATGTCGCTGGCGGACGGCGTCGGGGTTCAGATCGAGCATCGCGGCGATGGTCTCGGTATCAAGCTCCTCGTAATCCCTCAGCAGAATGATCTCGCGGTCGTCGGATGAAAGCAGGTGGAGGGACTGCCACACCGCCCGCAATTCTTCATCTTTCTCCATGACCGCCTGCACGCCCGGATCGGGGTGGGCCACGTCGAACCGCGCCGGGTCGTCCCCTCCCAGCTCCCGCTCTGCTCGTTTGTGCTCCCGCGATCGCCAATGATCCCTCACGACATTGGTGGCGACAGTGAACACCCAGCCTGTGGGACTGCGCTCGGAATCGAGAGACTCGACGGTGCGGTGCAACCGCAGGAAGATGTCCTGGCACAGATCTTCACCCAGCACGGGATCGCGCAGCATGTTCACGACATGAGCGTAGATCCGGTCGTAATAGTGTTCGAAGAACTGGTCCATGGCCGCAGGGTCCCGCCTTTTCACACGTCGGAGGACGTCGGTCGAGAGTTCGTCCTCCTTACCGTGGAATCTAGATCTCGGCGGAACCATGTCACCTCCCTCCACGCTCTGTATCAACCATCTACGAAATTGCACCACGAGATAGGACAGGTGGATTTCTAAAAAAGACCTGTCACGTCGCCTTTGCTGACTTCGTAGACCTTACCGAAGCCTGTTCCAGGTCGTCAACACGACCTTCAACCCTGTCCGACAAGGAGTTCATCATGTTCCACGGCAAATGTCTCGTCATTACGGCCCTGGCGGCCATCATTCTCGCCTCCGGGGCGAACACCAGCGGCGCCGCGATCGGCGACATCGAATTCTCGTTCACCAACCTGCCGACCCTCGACCCTGCCGTCGACGGTGTCTATGAGGGCTGGGCCATCATCGGCGGTATGCCCGTCAGCACCGGCATTTTCAACGTTGATGCCATGGGAAACCCCGTCGATCCCGTCTCCGGCAACCCGATCCCCCTGTTCAACGCAGGTTCGGACCTGACCACCGCCACATCCATCAAAATCTCCATCGAACCCCCCATGGACCCCGATCCGGCCCCATCAGGTCTCATTGTGCTTTCGGGAACCACGATGGGCGGCATGTCGGACATGTCCGCCGCTCTTCCTGACTTGAGCATGCTGGCTTCCGCCACGGGATCCTACATCCTCGCCACACCCAGCGACGACAGCGTCGACACCATGAACGGGAACCAGGGCATCTGGTACCTGTCGATGCCCGGCCCCGCAGCCGGTCTGGTCGGGCTGCCAAGCCTCGGATCTTCATGGACGTACGAGGGCTGGATCGTCGACATTTCCAGCGGCTCCCCGATGCCCTACAGCACCGGCACGTTCGACTCCGCCGCCATGACCGATTCCGATGCGGCCGGCTGCAACGGCGGCGGCCCCCCGTTCCCCGGCCAGGACCTGACGGCCTTCCATTGCGGCCCGATTTTCGATCTCGACAGCGGCGATTTTGTCGCCGTGATCTCCATCGAGCCCGTGCCCGACAACGGTCCCGGACCCTTCCTGTTCAAGCCCCTCGCCGGCATGATTCCCACCGACGCACTGACGATGGGCGGAGCCCTCGGCAACCAGACCAACGCGACCTTCCCGACGGGCACCGCCAGCTTCGGCGAGGCTCTCCCGGCGGAAGATCTGGGTTGGAGTGAGCTGAAGAACATGTACAGGTAGATGAAATCGCACTCGTGAAGGGCCGTGTTGGAATGATATTCAACACGGCCCAATTTTCTATAACGGTCATTAATTCAATGCATTAACAAGTATTTACTAATTATTTAAATATTAGTATTAGCTGCCTTTTCTCAATATGATCAACGATATCAGCTAGTCTTGACTTTTATCCTATTACTAATAATATCAGTATCAGTACAATCAAGGAGATCCCATGCATATCCCCTCCAGGCCCCCTACTCTTGCCCAGTCGACCGCCGCAAACGTACGCAGTAATGCCGACCTGGACACCCTGATCGGCTCCCTGGAACAGGCGGGAGGAGCGGCCCCCGGGGGCCGTTACCGACACTGGGACTCCCTGCGCAGGAACCCACCTCCGGACGGCCTCGAGCACCCACACTGGTGGCTGGCCATCAAGCTGGCGCGGGCTTCGATCAGCAGGGAATTGCCGTTGCGCAACGTTGCTGGTGGGCCCTTCAAGTTCGTTCCCGCCGAGGCCGTGTGGCACCTTCTGGGCCGGGTCGACAGCCTTGCCTGCGAGCCTGCGGAACAGCTCGTCGTCCGCCGCACCCGCGACGCGCTTCTGTTCCGCCAGGCCGTCGACGAAGCCATCGCCTCGAGTCAAATCGAAGGCTCGCCGATGACCCGCCGCGATGCAGTGGAACTGGTCCGCGAGAACCGTCCGCCTCGCGACGTGGGGGAGCGCATGGTGGTGAACAACTACCGGGCCCTGTGTCGAGTTCGGGATCTCGCAAAAGAATCCGTCACTCCTGCTCTCATCGTTGAACTCCACCGCATTTTGACCGACGGCGCCCTCGACCCATCAGATGTGGGTCAACTGCGACGCGACGGCGACAAAGTCCATATTCACGACCAGGCAGGCAGCATCTTGCACACGCCGCCGCCGGCCGCTGAAATTCGAGACCGTCTTGATGTTTTATGTGCTTTTGCCAACGACAACGACCCGGAATTCTCTCTCCATCCGATCGTGCGGTCGATTCTGGTCCACTTCCAGCTGGCTCATGATCATCCGTTCCGCGACGGCAACGGGCGACTGGCAAGGGTTCTGTTCACCTGGTCGATGCTGCGTCACCGGTACGATCGCTGTGCCTTCTGGGCGGTTTCGAAGGTCCTCAAAGAGGATCCCTCACGCTACACCAGGGCATTCCTCTACGTCGAAAGTGATGAAGACGACACCACCTACTTCGTGCTCAACCAGCTCGCCGTGCTGCTGCGGGCGGCCACCGAGCTGGCTCAGTACTTAGAGCGTAAGCCCATGGAATTAAGACAGATGGGTAGATTCATCGAGGACGCGACGCCCTGGCATGGTCGCCTGAACCACCGACAGATCGACGTGATGAGGCACGCCCTGCAGAATCCCGGCCACACGTACACCATCGGGGCGCATCGACGATCCCACGGTACCAGCTATCAGACCTCGCGGACGGATCTGCTCGCCATGGCGGCACAAGGGGTGTTGGTAAGGGCCAAACAGGGTAAGAAGTTCGTGTTTACGGTGCCGGACGATCTCGACGGGCGGCTGCGAATTCTGGCGGGCTGATCAGGTCCGCCGATCCGAGGTATCCCAAGCCCGAACCTCCACTTCGAAGTGCCCGCTGCTCACCGCCGGATCGGCATCGGCGATCGCCATCGCATCGGCCCGAGAGGGAAGGTCCAGCACCGACATCCCGCCGGCGCCGTCGGTAAAGGGCCCGCCCATGATCATCACGCCGCGCTCCATGACGTTGTGCATCAGCTTCACATGATCGGCGAGGACTCCGGGTTCTGCGACGGAGAGGTCAGCATCGTAGGCAGGTCCGGCGTGGTAGATCATGACGAACTTCATGATAGGTCCTCCCGCCTCCGCACCGGAGGCGTCAGGGTGTGTTGAGCTCCACGATCGCGCGCCAACGCGCCGACGTGAAGAGCGGTCCGCGGGTCACCAGTCGCAGCTTGTCGTCGAAGGCGGCCAATTCAGGGTCGACAACGGCGCTGCTGGCCCACAGCGCGCTTTCCATGTACCCGGCGGGGATGTCGCGCAGGATGTGGCCGATACGCCATTCGCTGCCGGCAGGGAGCTGGATGCGGGCGACCAGCGGGTCGGAGAGGCCGAACCGGTCGATCACATGGACACCCGGACCGGCAAAGAACCCGAAGAACCCGATGGTCCGTTTCGAAACGACCGGCCGTCCCGATCGTTGAGCCCGGCGGCCGTTCATGGCCCACGGATGGTCAATGTGATAAGCCCCGCGCTGAGCGCGCAGCAGTCCCGTGGTGGGATAATAGAACGCCCGTTCGTCGGCAATACCGTGATCGCCTACGGCTTTTTCGACATCGAGACCGAAATCGGGTCCAGAAAGCAGCACCGGCCGCGGCGCCCATAAGCCTACGGCCACGATCACCAGGGCGGCGGTCAAAGCGTAACGCAGCGACGAGAGCGTGCGGCGCCCGAGGATCATCAGCGCCGCCACCAGCGGCGCCGTCAGAAAGCGCCCGGCCATGAAGTCGCCGCCGATGCGGACGACATAGAGCAGGTAGAGTGTCGTCCCGACGGCGACGAGCAGATCGCCACGGCGCCGGGATCCATAACCGGCGACGAGACCCGCCACGATGACCAGGGCGATCACAGGATCGAACAAGGTCGAATCCCCCAGATACATGCCGCCCTGTTTCACATAATCGAACCAGGGAATTCCGGCGCCCAGCTTGGCGTAGGCCGTGTTCGGAAACGGCACGCCGTAGTAGATCACCGAAAACACTTCCCAGGCGATCAGCGGCGACGCCCCCACGACGGCGGCGCGCAGGCCGGCCTTGTCGCGTCGGCTCCAGAAGAGTGATCCCAGCAGCGGGCCCAGCAACAGAATCAAATCGAGGCGGCACAACAGCACGCCCGCGGCCAGCGCCCAAAGCAGGCGCAGGTCGGTATCGGCGGGGGCGCGGTGCGATATCCACCAGCGACGCAAAAACAGTACGAGCAACAGGTGGGTCAGTGGGTTTTCCAGACCAGAAGTCGAGTAGTCCACGAAGGACCGCGACATCACGAGGGCCAAGATCAGCAGCGGCGCCACACGCCCACGATCGACGGCCGAGCGCACCATCAGCAACGCCGCGCCGAGGCTCAACACGAGGGAGGTGATGATGCTCGTGTAGTAGATCTCCCCGGTCATCGCCCGCAGTCCAGCCAATATCAGCATCCACAAGGGATGGGTATACGATTGCACGCGCTCGATCACATTCCAGCGGGCGCCGTGGCCGGTCACGAGGTTTTCGATGGTGCGGAAGGTGATGTAGGCGTCGTCGCAGAGCCAGGCGGAGAGCACCAAAACGCACGCCAGCAGGAGCAGACCGGCGGTGAGCAGAACGGTGGTGCGTACGTGGATGCTCATGGTCGAGCCAGAATCGACGATGGTCCGGGCGGATGCAAGGGCATTGTCCGGCCTTGCCCGTCGCCCGTTCCATCGCTCATACTTCTACGACGTCGTCCACCTTCTGTCCGGGAGTCTTCATGTACCGACGCCTCGTACGATCCTGGCCAGTCATGCTCGCGTTCCTGCTCCCCGCGGTGATCGAGTTTCTGGCTGCTTCCCAGGGCATCAATCTGCTCGATGACGGCCTGTGGCTGTTGGGCGGCGATGTCGTAGCGGACGGTGGTGTGCTCTACCGCGATCTCTTTGCCATCTACGGTCCCGCCAAATTCGTGCTGCTCGCGGGGTTCCTGCTGGTGGTCGGGCGCAATGGACTCGCCCTTGTCGCCTTGAAGGCCGTGACGGTCGGGCTCGGCTCAGCTCTCGGTTATCAGCTGGCACAACGGCGAGGTCACCGCGTCTTGGCCTGGATCGTTCCTCTGGGCGCCCTCGCCCTCGAAGCCAACCGGCCCCGCTACCTGGCGGCCGGCGCGCTGGCGTTGCTCGCGGCACGCTGTTTCGACGAACATGCAGAGCCGCGCCGCTGGTTGCTGCTGGGCCTGGCCTGGGCCGGTCTGGCCTCGTTCGGTTTCGACGCGGCGGGGTATGGCGGCGTGATCATCTTAGGGACGTGGGTGCTGACCAGGAGCCGCCGACCGAGTCTGAGGATGCCGACACTGACCGCAGCGGGATTTGCGGGCGGACTTGCCGTGCTCGCCTTGGCGGCGGCACTGACGGGCGCCCTCGGCCCTGCGGTGTGGGACACCGTCACCTATCCCTTGACTCGCTTCGGCGCCGAGATGGGCCTGTCGCCCGTCGAAACCTTCCGAACTCCGGAGGTCGCGGGACAGCTGTTCGCCGAACACCAGACGGGAGAGGCCTTCACTCCTGCCTGGCCGGGGCACGTCGGTGGACTGATCCTGGCGCGGCGGCTGCTGTACTTGAGCCTGATCGTCCTGCCGCTCTTTGGGATCTGGACCGCGTGGCGCCGTGGCAACGATCCCACTTTAGCCGCCGTGGCGGCCTTCGCCTTAGCCGGGTGGTCTACAGCCGCGGTGCGCGGCGAGCCCATCCACCTGGCCTGCGGATGGCTGGGGACCCTCTGGCTGATGCCCCTGCTGGTTCCGGCCGCCCCCGCTCAGCGCAGACGTGCAGCATCGATCCTCGTTCTGGCCCTCGCTGCGGTAGCCTTTCTGCCCCTCGCCGCCGAACCGGTCTGGCTGGCCGTCAACGCCGACCGCGACGGCCTGGCCGTATGGGAGCGAGACACCGGCGGAATCCGCCTCACGGATGAACGCATCGAAACCCTCGAAGTGCTCGGCGACTTCATCCAAGACGAAGTCGACGGACCCGCCGTGTTCTGGCCCGTTCGTCCCGGTCTGAACTTCTTCTTCGATGTGCCGCTCGCCACCTCCCAGGCCACGTTGTTGGGAGGCGAGGTGCGCGACGTGGACGCGGTCGTGGCCGACCTGGCATCGCACCCAGACCATGTCCTGCTGCTGGGGACCCAGCCCGGCAGCGAGCGACGATCCAACAAGGACGTTGCACCCGCCCTGTGGGCCTCGTTGCGACGCACCCATCTTGTGACCGCCTACCTATCAAGCGGATCCGATGACTTCGCCATTCTCACGCCCGCCCCTTCCGGCTCATCGGTCGACGATGTTCCGTTGGGTGCGCGATTGTTCGACGAGCGTTGCACGATAGGCACCTCCACGACACCGACCCTCACACCCGGCCTTTGGGCGGGACAATCGTTCCCTGTCAGCGATTATGATTTGGCGGGCGTGGCGGTGCGGCTGGTGTCGGACCGCGATGCCACGATCAGCCTGGCCGTGCGCGTGCGAGAACTCGACGGTGAACGTCCAACCCGACAGCTCGCTCTCCAGGGACTGCGTATTCCTGTAGCGACCGGACAGCATCTCTACCACCTGCCGCTGACGGATGTCCTGGGTAGCGCGGACAAAATGGTCCTCGTAGAATTTTCGGTTAATGATGCCGACGGCGCCGACGTGCGCCTGCTCTGGCACGCCATGTCACGCACCGATGTCTTCGACCATTATCTTGCAGGGCGGTCGTGGCTCGATGGTCACTCGCTCCAGGGGGATATCTATTTTCTATCTTTCTGAGGGTTCATCAGCTTCCTGATCGAGAACGGGCGACCAAAGAGGTCGCCCGTTTTCTCTTCTGTCTCATCGAAAACGTCTAGCTGTCGGCGGGAAGCTCCGGCGCCGCAATGTACTCCGTGGGCAAGGCTCCTGTAAGCGCCGTCATGAACGCCACGACGTCAGCAGCTTGAGCGTCGGTGACGGTCTTGCCCAGCTGGTAACGGACCATGATCCGCACGACTTCGTCTAGAGTGTCCACCGAGCCATCGTGAAGGTACGGACCGGTCTCGGTCACATTGCGCAAGCCGGGAACCTTGAACATGAACCTGTCCGTCTCGGCGCCGGTCACTTGGAAGCGTCCGGTATCATCGGTGGGGTAGGGCTCGATCAGGCCCATCTTCTGGTACAGGTTGCCGCCCAGACCGGGACCCATGTGGCAGGTGGTGCAGCCCAGTTCGGTGAAGGTGTTCAGGCCGCGCACCTCCTGCTCGTTCAGGGCGCTGCCGTCGCCCACGAGCCAACGGTCCCACTTGCCGCGGGTGACGAGCTTGCGTTCGAAAGCGCCCACGGCAAGAGCGAAGTTGTCGAAGGTCACCGGTTCGTCCTGGCCCGGGAACGCGGCCTCAAACAGCGGACGGTAGCCGGGAATGCCGCGCAGGATCTCCTCGGCCGCTTCGGCCGACGCCAGGCCGTGCTCCACCGGGTTGAGCACGGGGCCTTTGGACTGGGCTTCCACTGTCGGCTCGCGTCCGTCCCAGAACTGGACGAAGTGGATGGCCGCGTTGTACACGGTCGGGCTGTTGCGCACGCCGAAATCGCCGGCGTGGCCCGGCGACGTGGCCAGACCGTCGACGCCGTACTCGGCCAGCACGTGGCAGCTGTTGCAGGAGATGTCGCCGCTCGCGGACAGACGGGCGTCGAAGTAGAGCATGCGGCCGAGGTCGACCTTCTCGTCGGTCAGCGGATTGTCCGTTGCGGCCATGACCTTGGGCATGGTGCCGAAGGTACTTTTCTGGGCCGCGGTGGGAGGACCGCCGGCCGCCGTATCGTCGGGTGTGCCGCCACAGCCGGACAGCATCATGGCGGCGGAGAACAACAATGCGAAGCGGAAGCGGGGATCGCTGCTCATGAGTCACCTTCCAGGAATCTGGATCGTTACAGTCTCGAACCCACCCACAATAGGATTGTGATATTGAAATTTCAACCCAGCGTCTCGGTGGGAGATACCGACAATCCACGTTGTTGGCGGCCCTGCATCTCAGCCGTTACTATCCATATCGCACTCAGGCCCCATCAGGAGGACCCATGTCCGCTTCCGGCTCTCGTCTCGTGATCTACGCCGCCCTAGTCGGCAACTCGCTGATCGCCGTCACCAAGCTGGCCGCAGCCGCTGTCACCGGCAGCTCCGCAATGCTGTCGGAAGGTATCCACTCCATCGTCGACACCGGCAATCAGGCGCTGCTGTTGCTAGGCCTGAAGCGCGCCCAGCGCCCCGCCGACGAGCGCCATCCTTTCGGCCACGGTAAAGAGGTGTATTTCTGGAGCTTCGTGGTGGCGATCCTGATCTTCGCAGTCGGGGCGGGCGTATCCATCGTCGAGGGCGTGCGCCATATTCTGCACCCGAAACATGTGGACGACCCCACCATCAATTACATCGTGCTGGCGTTGGCGCTGGTGTTCGAGAGCGGAGCATGGGCCTTCGCGTTGCGGGAATTCCGTCGCGGCAAGGGCAAGCACAGCTACCTGCGGGCAGTTCGTGAAAGCAAGGACCCTTCCACGTTCGTCGTGTTGTTCGAGGATACTGCTGCCATCTTGGGCATCATCGTGGCGTTCCTGGGCATCTGGCTGGCGCACATCACAGGCCTGGCCTGGCTCGACGGTGCGGCCTCGGTGATCATCGGACTGATCCTCGGCGCAACGGCGGCGTGGCTGGCCTATGAGACCAAGGGGCTGCTGATTGGCGAGAGTGCGTCGCCGGAGGTGGTCGAGGGCGTCAGAAGACTCGCCCTTGAAATGGACGGCGTCGAGCGGGTGCACGAAGTGCTGACCCTCCACATGGGACCGGAGCATATATTGGTGACGATGAGTCTCGATTACCGCGACAACGTCACGGCGGCGCGAGTGGAGGCGGTCACCGGGGAACTCAAGGCCGCGATCATGAGGCGTTGGCCCAGAGTGAATCGGGTGACAGTGGAGGCGGCGACGAAGGCCTCGTGATTTGACGTTGCGGCTGTGGACGTAGCAGGGCCCCGATCGATGACCGGGGCCCCTTCATAACCTATCGTTCGAAAAACATTCTGTTATCGCCCGAATTCTCTCAGGGTCGCGTTGCGGCCCCGGGAGAACCTCCACTTTGATCAATGTCGTGGGGGGCGAACCGTTGCATTCTTTTCTGATTCGATCGTGCCTGAACAGCTACCCATCATCACCACCGACAAACTCCGCTCAATACTTCTCCGCTGGGGATGGTCACCCCTTCGTCGTTCTCGTTGTTCAGTGCGACGTTTCCTGTCGCCACAACCGCTGCACCGAACGTCACGTCGCCCTCGATCGTCAAGCTCGCACATGCACGCAACGACGGTGGGCCCTGCGGAAATCGCATTTCGAGATCGTCTACGAACTTGTAATAGCGGTCGTCGAGGGTGATGACGCACCGGCCGAGCGTCCGCTCGGGGTTGGGCACAACACGATGGTCATCGGTCAGCACGAAGTTGTCGGACCGAACGTCGAGCAAATCGCTGCACCGCTTGATGGGCGCGAACCGCGTCGGCGGCACACGGATGGCGTCGGCCCCGGCAAACACTTCGATGGCCGAACCCATGGCGGTCTCGAGCTGCCAGACCTTCACGGAATCGGGGTCGCGAGGGTCGAGGGTCTTGCCGTTGCGGATCATGGGCAAGCCCAGGATACCGTCATTCTCTTGGAGCACATGCTGCAGAGTAGGCAGATGGAGCCACAGGGAATTGGTGTTGAAGTAGCGGTGGCGAGTGATGTCCTGGAACGCGCCGAAGCTGTCGGCAGGGCACTGGGCGATCTCACGCAGAACGAGCCGGCCGTCGGCGATGCGACGTGCGAGATGACCGCCCTTCTTATCGGCAGGCGTACGGTCGGCGACTTCCATCAGGAACGGAATATCCTCGGCGATCATGTGGCCGAGGATGGCCGCGTCGATGACCGCCCCGAGGTTGTCGCTGTTGGAAACGAAAGCATACTCGTAGCCGTGTTCGAGAAGCTTCTCCAAGAGGCCGCTCGTGAGCAGCGCCGTGTACAGATCGCCGTGACCGGGCGGACACCAGGCGAGGTCTTCGTTCTGCGGCCAGGTTGCGGCTGCGAGATTCGATTGTAGGAGCTTGGGGACCTTGTGCTGGAGAAAGTCGAGGGGGAGATCTCCCTTCTGCAGGTCGGGATACTCGGCCAGAGCTGCGAGGGTGTCGTCGCGAGTGCTGAAACTGTTCATCAACAGCAGAGGCACACCTGTGGACTGAGCCTGGCGGGCGATGATGTCGAGGAACGTGAGGTCGTTCTTGACCGGCAGGAGGGATTTCGCTTTGGCGAGACCCATGCCGGTGCCGAGGCCGCCGTTGAGTTTCAGGGAGATGGTCTTCGGCAACGCGGCGGCTCCCATTGCGGCGACAGCTGCGGGAATAATTTCGGCGTCGGGAAGATTTTCGACCGGCGCGAGATCAGCTTCGTGCATCAGGCCTGTCTCGCCGGCGGCAAGCTGGGCGTGGTAGTGGAGGAACGTGTCGATGGCGATGTCGGGCAGGTGTTCCGCCTGCATGCGGGCGCGGATTTCAGCGGACTGGGGCATGGGCGGGCTCCTGGGCTGGTATGACCGTGACCGCCATGCTATTTCGAGACGGTGTTCGAAGTCCAGGAGGGATCTCCGGGCGGCCACCTACCTGTGATCGAGCCGTGTTTCAGGGTACGAGTTCCCAAGTCGACGATTCTCCGGCGCGCAACAGGCCATCCACAACACGGAAGACAATGGTCCGGCACGGGTCGAGCGGACTGGAGTGCCACGAAATGATATCACGTTTATCAGGAGGAGAGACCGGGAGTCCAGACGTCTGGACTCCCGGCGATCAGGCAGTTGGGTTTTCTACCGTCCGTACATCGCCTTCAGATGACTCCAGGTCATCTTCTCGGCCGGCACGGGGTCCATGCAATCCGCTTCGACGACGGAGTTGGAGCTGCCCGGAGTGATGCACTTCACGAAGAAATCGACGGAGTTGTCGTCGGTGTCGACGCCGTTGGGGTAGCGGGAAATGCCCAGGAACGGCAGCGAGCCGCTGTCCGCGCCACCGAAGCCGGTGCCCTCCACATAGGGAGCGACTGCGGATCCTTCATAGCTGACGGCATCGATGATCGCGCCCAAAGCGTCGATCAGGATGACGGCGTCAGGGGCGCCGTTCTGGATCAGGTTCGTTTCCGGAGTCCAGTCGTAGTCGCAGTTCGGCGTGCCGGCGGGATTGGCGCAGATCACGAAGTAGCCGTCGGCAGCCAGCGAGAAGGACGGCAGGGTCAGCGTCTGGTACATGGTGTTGTTGGAACCGTTGATCAGCTCCAGGACCATGCCGCCGAGATCCTCGGAGGACGCGCCGTTGTTGTACAGCTCGACGAATTCAGTGGCGTCGGTGCCCGGCTGGTCGTAGTCGACCTCGTTGATGACCACGGCGGCCTGGGCGATCGTCGCCATGGCGACGACGGCAAAAAGAACGAGCAGTTGCTGCTTGGACATGATAGTACCCCTTGAGATGTGTCATCCCGGTCGTTGGATGGAATTCCAGCGGTCGAAAGCCAGATATCATGATAACATGTCTCACGACGTCACT
>ERZ889078.1757-NODE-1757-length-16656-cov-7.637431_pt1 | contig 16656 bp, 8 predicted proteins | sample MGYA00521266_ERZ889078 | MGnify/ENA primary metagenome ERZ889078 (study PRJEB32303, sample SAMEA104408618) | aquatic metagenome | biome: Brackish water; feature: Pelagic; material: water | place: Baltic Sea | collected 2014-06-16T06:34:00 | depth 76,534 m ...
GCGCGGCGGCGGGTGCGGCAACAGCTGCGGGCGCAGCAGCGGGTGCTCCAACAGCAGCGGGCGCTGCAACAGCAGCAGCAGCAGCAGCAGCAGCAGCAGGCGGTGCGGTGGGAGCGAGGCCGGGAGCGGCAGGCGACGGCGCTGGGTTCACGTCGCTGCCCGTGACCGCGGCCGCGCGCAACGCGGCGACCAGGGCCGCGGCCGCCTTGTTGTTTGGATCGAGGCGCAGCGCGTCGCGAGCGTAGTCGAGCTTGCGGGCCGGATCCGCGGCCTTCTCGGCCATGCTGAGCACCACCTTCGCCTGCATCGCCGCCGAGGGTAGTCCGGGCTGGCTCGGCGCAGCCACCGCCGCGGGCGCCGCCGCGCGCTGACCAGCCGTCGCTGCCGACGGCCCGCGGCGACCAAGCAGGACGCCGACCGAGACACCGCCAATGAGCAGCACAGCGACTCCGATCCACAGGAGCCCGCGCGACAGCGCCCGCGGCGGGGTTGGCTCGGGTGCCTGAACGCTCAGGACCGGGGACGCCTGCGTGACCGATGCGGCGGCCGTGACGTCGTCGGGCGAGGCCGCCGGCACGGATGCTGGCGTCACCAGGGCAGCCGCAGGGGCCGGGGTCGGCGCAGGGGTGACCGTCTCGGCCGGCGCAGCTGGCGTCGACGCAGCGCCGGCCCCCGCGACCGCGAGCCCAGTCTCACGACCTGGTTCGTCGGCGCCGATGGCCATGACCGCGGCTTCTGTGTCGCCGTCGAGCTCGTGTGGCAGCCAGTGTCCATCACGAATCGCCTGCAGCTCCTCGCGCATCGCGCCGGCGTCCGCCGGGCGATCGTCTGGCGATTTTGCGAGGCTGCGCATCAGGATATCGACCAGCCCGTCGGGCAGGGGTCGGTCGGTCTTCGAGCGCGGATCCGGCGGCGGGTCGAACGCATGCATTCGCATCAGTCGCAGGACGTTGGTGTCGTGGTAGGGCAGGCGACCGACGACACACAGAAAGAGCAACACCGCGAGGCTGTACAGGTCACTGCGTCCGTCGAGCGGCTCACCGCGACACTGCTCTGGGCTCATGAACGGCGGCGTGCCCGGGATCGTTCTGCCCACCGTCAGAGAGCTGTCATGGGTCCGCGCGATGCCAAAATCCAGCACTTTCGGAATGCGCTCGCCGTTGGGGCCGGTCAGCAGAAAGATGTTCGCGGGCTTCAGATCGCGATGCACCATCTGCTGCCCGTGGGCCTCGGCCAAGCTGTCGAGGACGGGGATCATGATTTCCAGCGCATCGTCGACTGTCAGCGCCTCCCCCGCCCGCAGCACGCGCTTCAGCAGCTCTTCAAGGGACTCGCCGCGTAGCAGCTCCATCGCGATGTAGAAGGCGCCGCCATCATCTTGACCGACGTCGAAGACACGCACGGTGTTGGGGTGCAGCAGCCCGGCCGTGATGCGGGCCTCGCGGAAGAAACGCCGCACGGCGACCTCTCCGCCGTCAGAGGTCGGGTCGAAGGCCATCAGCTTGACGGCGACTTGCTGACCGGTGCCCGTGTGCTCCGCCGAGTAGACCGCGGCATAACCGCCGCTGCCCAGCGCGCCGGTGATGCGGTAGCGCTCCGCGACCAAGTCGTCGACCGCGTAGTTGCGCGGGTGCTTCGAGAAGGCCTTGGAGACGACCGTCGACGCGCCCTCTTTAGGACAAAACGCCGCCTGTGTGAGCTCGCCACAGACCGGGCAGATTCGCTGGATTGGAGTGTCCGACATGTTCGTCCAGTAGCGCTTGAGGCGGCGAACGCGCCGCCACGTGGCCGCTGGACTCTACCGCGGAATCCCTGCGCCGGGCTAGCCGTACCGCACCCTGTCGGTCGTGTTTTAACCGACGTTGGTGACGTTGAGGTCCATGGTCGGGTATGGAATGCCGATCTCGGCCGCGTCGAGGCCGTACTTGATGGCGCGCACGGTCGCCTCGTGCGTATCCCAATAGCCCGGATTGTGGCACCAGATCCGCAGCTGCCAATCGACGCTTGAGCCACCGAGACCGACGAGGAACACCTGCCACGCATGGCCCTCTGGCTGATCGGGCACGGACGCCGCCGCATTCTCCAAGACCGCGCGGGTGGCGTCGATATCCGCGCCGTACGCCACCCCCACGTTGATGTCGACTCGCCGCACCGGCCGAAACGTCATGTTCTCGATGGTGGCTCCGAACACCGAGCCGTTCGGCACGATGAGGCGGCGATGGTCCAGCGTGTCGAGCGTGGTCGAGAACAGGTTGATGGTGTCGACCGTACCGGACACACCGGCCACTTTGATGAAGTCAGCGACCTTAAAAGGCCGGAAAACCAACAACATCACGCCCGCTGCGAAGTTGCCGAGGGAGCCCTGAAACGCGAGGCCAACCGCCAGCGACGCACCACCGATGACAGCGGCGACGCTCGTCGTCTCGACGCCAAAGATGCCCAACACCGCCAACACCGCCAGCGTGAGCACGGCGTAGCGCGCCATGTTGGCGAAAAACCGGGTCAGGGTCGGGTCGAACTTCGTGCGCGACAGCTGCCGGTTGATCGCGTTCCGTGCGATCGAGGCGACGATGTTGGCGGCGAAGAGGCCGACGAGCGCGCCGACGATTTTGACGGCCCATGAGCCGAGCATGGCGACTGTGTCACTGGAGAGTCCAAACATGAGCGCGATCCTTGTGGGTAGAGGTGAATGGCGAGGCCGGCTCGGCCGCGCACATGGATGTGTCTGGCGCGCAAGGCCTCGGTCGGCCTAGAGCAGATTGAAGCCGGTCGTCAGGAGCAGGCCGTGTTGCACCTGCCAGAGATCGACGATGAGGGGGATGCGCCGGACCGTGACGACGTAGTCGAGCGAGGCCCACTTCGCCAGCTTGATGGACAGCGTACCGCCGATCTCGGTGTTCAGGGCGTCGATGCCGCTGAGCTTCTGCTCCGCGGTGGAGTAGAGCGGGTAGAAGAGCCGGGTCTTGGCCTTCCAGGCGAGGTGGCTGTTGATCGCCCCGTTCGCCTCGACCTCTACCTCTGCGCCGACCTGACTCGACGTCTCGATCTGCTTGAGCGTCACAGTCTGCGTGGCCTTGTCGTAGCCCGTCACAGCATACCCGTCGCGAGCGACGATGTGCTGCGAACCGGCGCCCGCTTTGGTCTTCACCGTGATCGTCTTGTCTTCGACCGGATTGGCGAACAGTCCGGCCGAGAAGTTGATCAGCATCGGCTCAAAGGCGCCCGTCGTACCGGTCTCCGTCTCTGCCGCGACCTTCTCGGTGGCGGTCGCTTTGCCCGTGTTGTCCTGGTAGTTGATCGTCGTGTCGACCGGACGCACGTCAAAGCTACGGATCACCTGGGTCTGCAGCTTGGCACGCGCAAACGGGCCAAACCACGGCACGGCGCGGAGGCGAAACAGGTACGTCGACTCGAGGTCAAGATTGTCGGCCGACTTGATCCAAGCGTCCATGACGGGGGTGCGTGTCTGGGCGTGCTGCAGCTTCAGCGTGTTCTGCCAATCGTGGCTACCGCGCGTGTAGTGCGCCTCGCCGCCGAGCAGGAGACCGAGCTGCAGCGTCGTGCCGTCGACTGCGCCAACCACATCAGAGGACGAGCTCGCCGAGCCGGTGCCGCCGACGTTGAGCTTATAGGCCCACTTGCCGGTCGTAGCCGTGCTGGCCTTGGCGAGCGCCACCGCCCGCAGCGCCTCAGGTGCAACGACGGGCGTATGGGCGAGCGCGGTGGTGGGCAGCGCCAGGCTCGTGAGCGAGAGCAGCGGGGTCAGCAGCAGCGTTAGCTGTGCGACCGCGCGCGTTCGGCGGCGCGGCGTGTGCGGTAGATGTGGCATGGGGAACACTCCTTGTGGGATCGACGGGATTCAGCGCGCCGGTGGTCGGCCTGAAAACATGAAAACATAGGGATTCGACGGTGAACGGCGCTCCGAGCGGAAAGGCGCCGAGCGCGACTGGCGGCGCCGCAGGGAGACCGTGCAATAACTGATCCAGCCGCCCAGCGATCGTCATCTATTCGTCAAAGCCTTGGATTTGCAAGCTTTTGGCGCTGTAAATTGTTGTCGGCGGGGGCGATGACTGAGCGAGCGGGTGCGGCGATGGGACGAGACCACGCGGCTGGCGCGAGCTGCTGCGTTTTAGGGCGCACGTGTCCCATGGGTCAAGCCCGCCTGTGACGATGGGTCCGGTTGGTCGGCGAACGACGCGCGCTGCGAGGCGGCTGGCGTGTCGTTCGGTGGCGAGAGCAGCTTGCCTGGGTGTCGGATCTCATCGCCGTGGATCATGAAGACCACCTGCTCACCAAGGTTGGTCGCGTGGTCCGCCATCCGTTCCAGAAACTTCGCCACGGCCTGGACGTGGATACCAGGCTCGACGAGCTCCGGATTGGCGGCCATGAGCGTCATCAGCTGCCCTGAGACGTCGTGGTAGAGGCTGTCGACGTCGTCATCGCGAAGGATGACCTGTCGCGCGCCTTGGGCGTCACGGCTGACAAAGGCGTCGATGACGTCGCGCACCATGCGCTGCACGATCGCGGCCATGCGGGGGATCTCATCGCTCGGCGCCAAGTGCGCGGCGCCGCGCAGCCGGTCGACGCGTTCGCAGATGTTGACGGCGAGATCGGCGATACGCTCCAGATCGGTGACCATCTTGAGCGCTCGAGTGATGAAGCGTAGGTCGGCGTCGTTGGCTGGCGGGTGCTCCAGGAGGCGCAGGCACAGCTCGTCGGCCTCGATCTCATCGCGGTTGACGCTGCGGTCCGCGGCGATGGTGCGACGGGCCAGATCGGCGTCGCCGCGCTGCACGGCGCGCACGGAGTGGGCGATCATCTCCTCGACCTTGCCAGCCATCAGCACGAGCCGCCGACGCAGCTCCTGAATCCGCGGATCCAACGTCGACTCTACCGGCAGGTGTGCGCTCTCGTGGGCCACCGCCACGCGCACGTAGGACCGGCCGCCCTCATCGTCAAACACCGACCGAAAGCGCGGCAACGTGAACCAGAACTCGGCGCCGTGGAGCGCGCCTGTTGCGTCGCCAACGCCCACCTCGCCGCCCATCTCATGGACCAGGGAGCGGACGATGGCGAGGCCTAACCCCGTGCCCCCGACGTCGCGGGAGCGACCTTTGTCGACGCGGTAGAACCGCTCGAAGATTCGTCCGCGCTGGGCGAGGGGGATGCCAGGGCCGTTGTCTGCGACGGAGAAGTGCACCACATCGTCGTCGGCGCTCGCGCTGATGTGCACCACGCCGCCGGACGGGCTGTACTTGATGGCGTTGTGCACCAGGTTGGTCAGCACCTGCTCGACCGCCTTTGGGTCGGCGTAGCTCTCGACCTGCGGAAACGCCCCCTCCGTGAGCTGCAGACCCGCGTCGCGGGCGGTCTGGGCGAGGGCGGCGATGACCGTGCGCACGGGCGCGCTGGGGGCCATGCGATGTCGCTCAATCGGATATCGACCCGACTCTACCCGCGACAAATCAAGCAGGTCGGAGACTAGGGCGGCGAGGCGATCAGCGTTGCGCACCAACGCGTCGAGAAAACCTCGGGCGAACTCCGGGTCGTCGATCGCGCCGTCCAGCAGCGTCTCCGCGTTGGCGCGAATCACGCTCACCGGCGTGCGCAGCTCATGGGAGACGTTGGCCACGAACTCGCGCCGCATCTGCTCGAGTTGCCGCAAGCGCGTCGAGTCCTGCAGGACCAGCACCGCGCCGCCGTTACGTTGCGGCGCGCCACGAACCAGAAAGTGCCGCTCCGGCGGGCCGGGAAGATCGAGCTCGGCGACGTCATGATGGCCGCCGCACACCCGGTCGACCAGCTTGTGCAGCGTCGGCGCGCGGATCAGATCGAGCAGGGCGCGCCCGACAGGAGAGTCGTCGCCGGCGAGGAGCTGGCGCGCGGCGCTGTTGGCGAGCGTGACCAAGCCGCCCTCATCGGTGGCCACGACCGCGTCGTCCATCCCCTCCAAGACGGCCAGCAGTCGACCGCGGTCGTCGGCATGCCGCGCCAAAGCTTCGTGTAGATCGCGCGAAACTTGCTGCACGGCGGCGCCGAGCGGTCGCAGGCTGGGGTCGATGACGGCCGGGAGATCGTCATGATCGTTGAGTAGATGACGCTGCATGGCAGCCAGCTCAGCGCGTAGACGGCGGTCGATCACGACGCTGGCCACGCCAGCCAAGGCAGGGATGACGAGCGACGCCGCCAAGAGCCCAGCCAGGCCGCGCGTGTCGAGCAGCAGCGACAGCAGCAGCGTCCCGTAGCCGACCCCCAGCGCGGCGAAAAAATACCGCCAGTACAGCTGAAAGCGCGGATTCACGGGGTTCTCCCAGTCGGTAGGGCCTGCGTCGTGCAGACCTGCGTCGTTGTGCGCTGCGTCGCGACGACCTCGGTGGATGCGGTCTACGCGCCCGCAGGCGCGGCGCCGGTCGCCAACGGCTCGCCCTCGCGAATGCAGTACCCGACGCCCCGGATGGTCTCGACGTAGGCGCCCGCGTCGCCGAGCTTGGCGCGCAGACGTTTGACGTGGGTGTCGACCGTGCGCGTCGTGACCTCGGGGGCATATCCCCACACATCGCTCAGCAACGTCTCGCGCGATTGCACCTTGCCGCGGCGACTGAGCAGCGTCAGGAGCAGACGGAACTCCAGCGCCGTCAAACGGGCCTGCTCGCCCGAGACGTGCACCGAATGGCCCGCGGGATCGACGCGCATACAGCCGTACTCGATGAAGTCGCCGTGCACCGGCGCGACGTCGTCGGCCGAGCCGCGGCGACGCAAAATCGCCCGCACACGCAACATCAGCTCGCGCACTGAGTACGGCTTGACCACGTAGTCATCGGCGCCCACCTCGAACCCGACCACGCGATCGATCTCTTCGCCCTTGGCCGTGACCATGACGACGAGCGCGTCCCGCGTCGCCTCGTCCGCGCGCAGCCGGCGGCACACCTCAGTGCCGCTCATGTCAGGCAGCATCAGGTCGAGCAACACCAAGTCAGGCACCGGCTGCCGCGCGGCTTCCACCAACGCGTCAGCGCCTGTGAGCGCGGTGCGCGTCTGAAAACCCTCACGGCGCAGGTTGTAATCCAGCGTACGCACGAGGTCTTTTTCGTCATCAACGATCAGGATGAGCGACGACATATCCAACTCCAACAAGGCGAGTTCGGCGAGCGGGCCGAAGGCTAGCGCATTGCAGCCGAGTTTTCTCGGCCTCTCGCGCGATCAAGAGCGGTGCCACCGTCAGCCGTGTGGTAGTGCGCTAGTGGCGCTGTGTCGGCGGCATGGCTGTCGCCGTGTTCATATTTTGCACAGTGTCGGCTGCGATTATGTTGATTTCATCAACTATCCGGAGTTGATGGATGGGACCGCGCGGCCGTAAGTGCGCAATAGCAAGGAGCCTATGCAACATCGTCGTGTGCTGGCACGCATGGTGCATTCATCAGCGCCGAGCTCTCCGCTCCCTTGCACCGGCGCACAGTCGCGGGTGATGGCTTGCACGCGGGGAGCGTCTACCTTGGTGGGTGTGGTTCGCCCCCCTGCCCGCTTCGGAGCCCCTATGATGGACAACGCATCCAAACGACGCCCCCTCACGCCCCGAACCATTGCGGTCTCCGCGGTGATGGTCGGCCTCTTCGTCCTCCTGCCGCAGCTTCCGGGATGCGCGAGTGACGAGGCTGGGGCGCGGGCCGGCGGCTGCGAGGGTCAAACACCAACGGAGCAGATCGCTGGGCACACTGGCCGGTTCTGGTTTGTGCAGCCGCCGCAATGCGAAGCGGGTGACGGCAGCTTGGCGCGACCGTTCAATGAGCTTCAGCAGGGCCTCGACGCTGCGAAAGCGGGCGACACGATCGTGCTGGGCGACGGTCAGTTCGCCGGCGGCGTGCGTCTGCCAGCGGGCGTCAACTTGGTCGCGGCGACGGCGGGCACGGCCATGCTCTCGGGCGGCGCAGGGCTTGAGGTGCTCGGCGCGGGCAACGTAACCGTGCGCGGCGTTCGCATCGACAAGGCGATCGGGCTCGGGGTGACCGCGAGTGGCGGACAGCTGCGGCTGGAGAAGGTCGTGATCGCCGGCACCCGCACCGGCAACGGCCAGGCTGGACACGGCATCGCGGTGCAGGCGCTGACACAGCTGACGTTGATCCAGACGCAGGTCGTTGGCAGCGAGGGCCTCGGCGTGCTGGCGAGAGCGACCGGGAAGGTCGCGATCATCGAACCCATCTACCTACCGTCACCTCGGAGCGCGGCGGGGAAGTTTGGCATTATCGAGCCCATTTATCAGCCGATCAGCCGGATCGCGGACAACGCGCTGGGTGGCATCGCGATCATCGAACCCATCTACTCCCCGGCCGGATCACCGAATCTGTGGCTGGAGAGCACCCGCGTCACCGGCAACGGCGGCTTCGGGGTCGGCCTGTGGGGCGCGTCGGTGCGGATCGTGAACAGCGCCATTGACGCAACCCGTGTCGGCGCGGCCGGGCCGTGGGCCGACGGCGTCATGTTGGTGGCTGGCCTGACCAGCGGTGTCGAGGTGGCGGTTCAGATCGACGCGCGCAGCGTCATCGCGAACAACGCCCGCACCGGCGTGGCGATGCTGGGCAAAGCAGCGCTGCAGGTCGGTGGGGACGTGTCCAACAACGCGCTGTGCGGCATCTGGGCGGGCAAGTCGAGTGTCGTGACGGTGACGGGTGACGCGCTGTTTGGTGGCAACACGCTGCTCGGCGTGGCCGTCACCGAGGGCGCGGACCTGCAGCTCGACGGCGCCATCGTTCGCGGCACCGTCGCCAAGGCGCTCGATGCGCGCGGCGACGATCGTGAGGCTGGCGACGGGATCGGCGTCTTCAGCGGCGCGCGGGCGACCATCCGCAACGCGCGGCTGCTCAACAACGCCCGCGCGGGTGTCGTCGTGCACGAGGCCAAGACATTCTCGGACGGTACGCCCGACGTCATCATCAGCGGCTCGCTGGTGACCGGTGGCAAGTACGCGGTGGTGGTCAATGGCAGCCCAGCGCCTTCCTTCAAGTCCACCAACACCTACGAGGCCGCCTCGGCGGACGGAAATGACAGCGGCCAGCGCGGCACGTCGAGCGGCGGCACCGCGAACCCGGCGGCTGAGAGCCCGGACGACAAGACGGACGCCGACCTGCCGGTGAAGACTCAGATCTGCGACACTGCGAGCAATTGCAGCCCGAACTTCTAGGCGTCCCCGCGTCGATCGCGCCTTGACGCAGCATCAGGCCGCCCCTAGGTTCCCGCCGCGTCTTGGGCTGACGTGGGGGTTCTCCATGGATGGCGTCCTGGTTCTGGAAGATGGTCACTACTTCCGCGGTCAGCGCTTCGGCGGTCGCGCGGATCGCGACGGCGAGGTCGTGTTCAACACGTCGCTGACGGGCTACCAAGAGATCCTCACGGATCCGTCGTATGCCGACCAGGTCGTGACCCTCACCTACCCACACATTGGCAGCTACGGCGTCAACCGGGCCGACCCGGAGTCCAGCGCCGTCCAGGTCGCGGGGCTGATCGTGCGCGACCACCACCCCGTCCCGTCCAATTGGCGCAGCGATCAGAGCCTCGATGACCTGCTCGCCGAGGTCGGCGCGCCGGGGCTCTCCGGCGTCGACACGCGCGCGCTGGTGCTGCATTTGCGGGAGCGCGGCGCCCTTCGCGGCGTCGTCCGGGATCTCACCTCGGCGCACGGCCTGCCCTACGTCGGCCACGTCGACCCTGATCTATCTGACGACACTGAGGTGTCGGTCGACCAAGACGACGCGCTCAGCGCCGACCCAAGCGATACCAGGGACAGGCTCGCCCGGCTCGGGGCGCTGAGGCAGATTCAGGCCATGGCGCGCGCCGCCCGGCTGGTGCCCAGCATGGCTGGACGTGACCTCGCGGCGCAGGTCACGTGCAAAACGGCCCGAAAAATCGGCCCAGAAGACGCGCAGTGGCACGTCGTCGTGCTCGACCTCGGCATGAAGACCAACATCGGTCGACAGCTGCTGCAGGCTGGCTGTCGCCTCACCGTGGTGCCGGCGCAGACCTCCGCTGCCGAGATCATGGCGCTGCAGCCGGACGGGCTGATGCTCACCAACGGGCCAGGCGATCCGGAGCCGGTGACGTACGCGATCGCGACCATCGCGACGCTGCTGGACCAGCTGCCCATCTTCGGGATCTGCCTCGGCCACCAGCTCTTCGCGCTGGCCTGCGGTGCGCGCACGTACAAGCTGCCCTTTGGCCACCGTGGCTCGAATCATCCGGTGCGAGACCTGAGCACAGGTCGTGTCGAGATCACGGCGCAGAATCATGGCTTCGCTGTCGACGCTGGCTCGCTCGCGGGGACTGGCCTCGCCATCACGCACCTGCACTTAAACGACGACACCATCGCGGGCATCAAGCACCGCCGCTACCCGGCGTTTTCGGTGCAGTTTCACCCCGAAGCCTCGCCGGGACCGCACGATAGCCATCACCTGTTCAAGCGGTTCGTCGACGAGATGATCCGCTTCGCTCGTACGCGCTAACGCTCCGCCAAACCACTGCGTTTGCGGGCTGACAGCTGCTTCTGAGGGAGCGGCGCTGAGAGGAGCGGTCATGAAGGGACGCGACAAGAAAATCCTGGTGATCGGCAGCGGTCCGATCGTCATCGGTCAGGCCTGCGAGTTTGATTATTCGGGCACCCAAGCGTGCCGCGCGCTGCGTGATGAGGGCGCCGTGGTGGTCCTGATCAACAGCAACCCGGCGACGATCATGACCGATCCATCCGTCGCGGATCGCACGTACATCGAGCCGCTGACGCCGGAGGCCGTGGCCGACATCATCCGGATTGAGCGCCCGGGCTACTTGCTACCGACCGTTGGGGGCCAGACCGCGATCAACTTGGCGATGGCCGTGGCGCGCATGGGGGTGCTCGAGGCGTACGGCGTCGAGCTGATCGGCGCCAGCGTGGAGGCGATGGATCTGGCCGAAGATCGACAACTCTTCGCCGCGGCGATGGACGAGATCGGCCTCAACACAGCGCGCTCCACCATCGTCAGCAGCGTCGATGACATCGATCGCGCGCTCGTCGAGGTGGGTGTGCCCGCCATCGTCCGGCCGTCGTTCACCATGGGCGGCGCGGGCGGCGGCATGGCCGACACCGAGGATGAGTTCCGACGCGCGATCAAGAAAGGTCTGGCCGCGAGCCCGACAAATCAGGTCCTGGTCGAGCGCAGCATCGCCGGCTGGAAAGAGTATGAGCTGGAGGTGATGCGGGATCGGGCCGACAACGTCGTCATCGTCTGCAGCATCGAGAACCTCGACCCGATGGGGGTGCACACGGGCGATTCGATCACGGTCGCGCCTGCGCAGACCCTCACGGACCGTGAGTATCAGGCGATGCGGGACGCCGCGCTGCGGATCATCCGTCGTGTGGGCGTGGAGACGGGCGGCAGCAACATCCAGTTCGCGGTGAACCCAGCGAATGGCGAGCTGGCCGTCATCGAGATGAACCCGCGCGTGTCGCGTTCTAGCGCCCTGGCGAGCAAGGCGACCGGGTTTCCGATCGCCAAGATCGCCGCGAAGTTGGCGCTGGGCTACACGCTCGACCAGCTGCCCAACGACATCACGCAGATGACCTCCTCGTGTTTCGAGCCGGTCATCGACTACGTCGTGGTGAAGCTGCCGCGCTTTGATTTCGCGCGTTTCCCGGAGTCGACGGACGACCTGGGGCCACAGATGAAGTCGGTGGGCGAGGCCATGGCCATCGGACGCACCTTCCGCGAGGCGTTCCGCAAAGGCATCGCCAGCTTGGACGAGGTGCCCCCGGCGTTGTCGACGCCTTGGTCCGACGACGACATGCGCAGGCCGACGCCAGACCGGATTTACGCGGTTTTTGCGGCGATTCGCGCCGGCCGATCGACGGAGGAGGTGCACGCGCTCACCGGCATCGACCCTTGGTTTCTGCATCAGTTCCACGTCATGGCCGAGACGGAGCGCGCGCTCAAGACGTTCACGCTCGACACGCTGCCGCCTTCCACGTTGCGGGCGGCCAAGCGCGAGGGGGTCTCCGACCGATCCTTGTCGCAGTGGTTCGGCACGGACGAGGGCGCGGTGCGGGCCAAACGCGAGCTGCATCAGATCTTCCCGAGTTACCTGCGGGTCGACACCTGCGCCGGCGAGTTTCGGTCGCACACGCCCTACCTCTACAGCACCTACGAGAGCCACTGCGAGGCCAACCCGACGGACCGCCAAAAAGTGATGATCCTGGGCTCTGGGCCAAATCGCATCGGTCAGGGTATCGAGTTTGACTACTGCTGCTGCCACGCCGCTTTTGCGCTGACGAAGCAGGGCTACGAGACCATCATGGTCAACTGCAATCCCGAGACCGTGAGCACGGACTACGACACGGCCGACCGGCTCTACTTTGAGCCCCTGTCGCTCGAGCACGTCATCGAGGTCGCGCGGCGCGAGAAGCCGCTGGGCGTCATCGTGCAGCTCGGCGGCCAGACGCCCTTGAAGCTCGCGAGCGCGCTCGAGAAGGCGGGGATCCCAATCATCGGCACACCGGTCGACGCCATCGATCTCGCCGAGGATCGCGGTCGTTTCGGCGAGCTGCTCGACCGGCTGAAGATCCGACAGCCGAACGCTGGCATGGCGCGCACCATCGAAGAGGCCCGGGTGGTCGCCGCGCGCATCGGCTATCCGGTGCTGGTGCGGCCGAGCTACGTGCTGGGCGGCACCAAGATGCGCATCGTGTATGACGATGACGCGCTGGCGGGCTGGCTGGATACGGCCATCGCGGCGGCCGCCGACAACTCGGTGCTGATCGATCAGTTCTTGGAGGACGCGTTCGAATACGACGTCGACGCGCTGTGCGACGGCGAGCGCGTCGTCATCGCCGGCATCCTTGAGCACGTCGAAGAAGCTGGCGTGCACAGCGGCGACAGCAGCGCGATTTTTCCGGCCTATAAGTTCAAGCCGGGCATCGCCGAAGAGATGCGCGACGTGACCCGCCGCCTCGGGTTGGCGATCGGCGTGCGGGGCCTGATGAACATCCAGTTCGCGGAGCGCGCGGGCAAGCTCTACGTGCTCGAGGTCAACCCGCGCGCCTCGCGAACCGTGCCCTTCCTCGCCAAAGCGACGGGCGTGCCGCTGGTGCAGATCGCGACGCGCCTGATGGTCGGCGAGACGCTGACGGCCTGCGGGCTGACCGAAGACCTCGTGCCAGTGCACTACTTCGCCAAGGTGCCCGTGTTCCCGTTTGCCAAGTTCCCCGGCGCTGACGTCTTGCTCGGACCTGAGATGCGGTCGACGGGCGAGGTCATGGGCGTGGGACGCACCCCCGGCGAGGCGTATCTGAAGGCGCTGCGTGGTGCAGGGGTCGATTTGCCGGACTCTGGGCGCGCGTTTCTGTCGGTGAACGCGGGCGATAAGGCCGCGATTTTGCCGATCGCGCGGGCGCTGTGGGACTTGGGTTTCGAGCTGGTGGGGACGCGTGGCACGGCGCTGGCGCTGTTTGACGCAGGCATCCCGGCGCAGATGGTCTACAAGGTCAACGAAGGCTCCCCGAACGCGTCGGACTTCATCGAGGCCGGCAAGATCGACCTGGTGATCAACACGCCGCTCGGCGCGGAGTCGCGCTTCGACGAGAAGCAGATTCGGACGGCGGCGTCGGATCGCGGCATCCCGATCTTCACGACGTTGACGGCCGCGGAGGCGGCGATCGAAGCGCTGCTGATGCAACGCACTGGCAAGGTCGAGCGGTTTGCGCTGCAGGATTGGACGGACGCGGGGTGAGATCAGCGCGGAGGCGAGCACGACGCGTTTGATCGAACGTTCCAGCTGCGCTGCGACCCTGAGTTAATCGGTGCTTGCGGCCCTGTGGCGAGGTCGCGTTGGGTTTGGGCGCACACGGCGCACACGCCGCGCGCGGGCGTGTACGACCGGCTTTACGGCGCGTCCCTTGACCAAGTCGCTCGCGTTCGCAACAACGCTGCGGCCGGCACCCACCGGCGAGGAGGCGACATGACCGACGGTAGCCCAGCGGCGCGCAGCAACTTCATCACCGACATCATCGACGCGGACATCGCGGCGGGCCTGAACCCGGCGCAGGTGGCGACACGTTTTCCGCCGGAACCCAATGGCTTTCTGCACATCGGTCACGCCAAGTCGATCTGCCTCAACTTCGGTCTCGCCGAGCAATATGGCGGGCGCTGCCACTTGCGTTTTGATGACACAAACCCGGTGAAAGAAGACGTCGCCTACGTCGAGTCGATCCAGAACGACATCCGCTGGCTCGGTTTTGACTGGGGTGCGCACCTCTACTTCGCGTCGGACTACTTCGAGCGCATGTACGACGTCGCGATGGACCTGGTGGCGCGCGGCTTGGCCTACGTTGACAGCCAGTCCGTCGAGGAAATCCGGGCGAATCGCGGTGGATTTGGCGCCATCGGGACGGACAGCCCGTTTCGAACGCGCACCGTCGCTGAGAACCGCGACCTGCTAACCCGCATGCGCGCAGGCGCGTTTGCGGACGGCAGCCACGTGCTGCGGGCCAAGATCGACATGGCGCATCCGAACATGATCATGCGCGATCCGCTGATCTATCGGATTCGGCATGTGCATCACCACCGCACGGGAGACGCGTGGTGCATCTACCCCATGTACGATTTCGCGCATTGCCTGGAAGACGCGATCGAGGGCATCACCCACTCGATCTGCACGCTGGAGTTTGAGAGCAGCCGCGAGCTGTACGACTGGGTGCTCGACACCGTGGGTGGCTGGCGGCCGAGACCGCGCCAATACGAGTTTGCGCGGCTGAAGCTCGATTATACGGTGATGAGCAAGCGTAAGCTGCTGCGCTTGGTGGAGGACGGTCATGTGGCGGGTTGGGATGACCCGCGCATGCCAACGGTCGCTGGGTTGCGGCGCCGCGGGGTGACGCCGGAGGCGATCCGCGCGTTCACGGACATGGTCGGCGTCGCCAAGAACAACACCGTGGTGGACTACGGCAAGTTGGAGTACTGCGTTCGCCAGGATCTCGAGACACGCACGCCGCGCGCGATGGCGGTGCTCGATCCGCTCCCCATCGAGCTGACGAATTGGCCCGAGAATCAGGTCTCCCAGCTGCACCTGCCGTGGCGCGCCGATCAGGAAGGCGGCCGGGAGGTGCCTTTTGGTCGGCATCTGTTCATCGAGCGCGACGACTTCGCGGAGACACCACCCACGGGCTGGCGACGGCTGGCGCCGGGCGGCGAGGTGCGGCTGATGGGGGCGTACCTGATCCGCTGCGAGGCGGTCATTCACGACGAGGCCGGCGCTGTGGTTGGGTTGCGTGGCAGCGTCGACCTAGACTCGAAGGGCGGGCAGGCGCCCGATGGACGCAAAGTGTCAGGTACGCTGCATTGGGTGGAGGCGTCGCAGAGCGTCGCAGCATCGGTGCGGGCGTATGACCGCCTCTTCGCCGTGGCTGCGCCAGAAGCTGACCCGGATGTGGACTTTCTGACGCTGCTGAACCCTGCCAGCTTGGTGACCACGACGGGCGCGCGTTGTGAGCCGGCGCTGGGCGGATGCGCGCCGGGACAGCGCTTTCAGTTCGTGTGGCAGGGCTACTTCATCGCCGATACGGAGGACAGCGCCGCTGGCGCGCCCGTGTTCAACCGCATCATCGGCCTGCGCGACTCCTGGGCGAAGGTCGACAAGGATGACGGTCGCCCCGAGCGGGCCGCGCCGCCAGCGATGACGGCCAAGCGCAAGCGGGAGGCCAAGCCGAGCCACAAGCGCAGCCGGGCCGACGTGCGGGCGGCGGCGCGGGCGGCGGATCTGAACTTGGCGGCTGCTTTTGCGCGCTTTCAGGCCGATTGGGGCCTGTCGGAAGAAGACGCCGACCTGCTGACGGCGGACGCGGCGCTCGTCGCGTTCGTGGAAGCTGCGGTGGCGAGCCACGGCGACGCGAAGACGGTGGCGACGTGGGCGGTGAACCAGCTGCTCGGTGTGCTCAAGGACACCGCGGTCACCGCCCTGCCCTGCACCGGCACGCAGTTCGGTCAGCTCGTGAGCTTGGTGACGACGGGTGGCTTGTCAAAGTCGGCCGGACGCGAGGTGCTCGGCCACCTAGTGCAGACCGGACGCGATCCAGCGGTGTTGGTCGATGAGCTCGGGGTTGGCCGCGACGACGACAGCGACGTCGTGGACGAGGTGGTGGCGCAGATTCTAGCGGCGCATCCCGATGAGTTGGCGCGCCTGCGCGGCGGTGACGGCCGGCTGATGGGTTTCTTCATGGGCGAGAGCATGCGCGCGCTGCAGGGCCGCGCCGATGGGCAGGCGGTGCGGGTGTCGCTGTTGGCGCAGCTGGGCTGACACGGTGGGAGGCAGCGGCGGGATTGCGGACAGATTCGGGCTTCGATACAGTCGCAGACTGCAGCCAAAACCCCGTGTTGCCGCGCCTGCGCGACGAACTCAGCCTTGTAGGCGTGCGTGCGACCGGTGGTCGCGACCCGCCGCGAAGGCGGGAGCGCAGTCTCATGCGAGTCGTTCACCTCTCACCGCTGATGTGCCTCGTTCTGCTCGTGACCGCCTGCGGGCCGACCGATGCCGGGTCCAAGGATTCCGGTGCATCCGACACCGGATCGGCTGACAGCGCGTCCCTCGACACGGCCGCAGGAGACAGCGCCGCCGCAGGAGACAGCGCCGCCGGCGATTCCCTGCTGG
>ERZ889078.1760-NODE-1760-length-16618-cov-18.858902_pt1 | contig 16618 bp, 16 predicted proteins | sample MGYA00521266_ERZ889078 | MGnify/ENA primary metagenome ERZ889078 (study PRJEB32303, sample SAMEA104408618) | aquatic metagenome | biome: Brackish water; feature: Pelagic; material: water | place: Baltic Sea | collected 2014-06-16T06:34:00 | depth 76,534 m ...
TTCTTATGAATGGGTAAAGCGAACGCAAGCAGTATAAATATAAAAGAAAAAACTATCCCAGCCAAAACGCTAAGAGTCAGCTTCAAGTTAAAGTCATTCATAATTGTTTAATAATTCTCATGCGTCATATAAACCCAAAATTCTTTATGGGAGAGACCTTTGTTTAAAAAATATATTTGGAGAATAGCGACTCTATAAAGCGTAATCAACATTTTTGCGAATGGTATAAAAAGACTAATCCCTACAAAAGTCGATTGTTCTTTGTCCCCTTTAGATTCTATCATCTCTTTCATTCCTATATTGGTACTTAAATATACGCCAAAAAATATAGAAAACGCAAAATTTAATATTAGTCCAAAAATAATATACGCCATGAGGTCTTGTTCATTCATTCCAGCTATCATAATAGTAATTTCCTTGTTTTAAAGTGTTATTATAACCAATTTATTCATAACTTTTTATTCTATTTTTAGTGTAAAAAGTTCCAAAAGGGATGAGTGAAGCGATGAAAAAGATTACATTCTCTTTAAATTTCCACTTTGTATCCACCCAAGCTTGAATCAATAAAAAACCAAACATTATAAATAAAACTCCATGCGCCATCCCCGCAATTTTTACCGCGACCGGAATATCAAAAAAATATTTTAATGGCATCGCTATAAAAAGGAGCGCTAAATAGGAGTAACCTTCAACCATATTTATTAATCCTAAATTTTTTACGCTATTTGTAAACATATCACTCTCTCTCTTATTTTCAATTTTGCCGCAATTATATAATCAAAATGTAACAACCAGCCTACTTTTAAAAAATTAAAGCGTATAGCAAAACTTTTTTTAAACAATATTGTACTATACTAATCCAACAAATTTATAGATAAAGGTAATTTATGGAGACTAACCTCGTAACTGAAGGTTTTAAATTTATGGGTTTAGGAATGGGAACGGTTTTTCTATTCTTAATTATCATGATAATGGCAATGAACGCAATGTCAATTATTGTACATAGATTTTTTCCTGAACCACAAGCGAATGTAAATGCGTCGGCAAATACAAAAAAAGATAGTAAAAAAACAGTCGCGGCTATAGTGGCGGCGATAAAACATCATAGAGAAGGTTAAGGATTAAAATGGCTAAAAAATTTATAGATGTAATGGATACGAGTTTTAGAGACGGATTCCAGTCAGTTTATGGTGGACGCGTACTCATGAACGACTTTTTTCCAGCTGTGGAAGCTGCAAAAATAGCGGGAATTAATCACTTTGAATTTGGTGGTGGAGCGAGATTTCAATCTCTTTATTTTTACTTGAGGGAAGACGCGTTTGAGATGATGGATAGGTTCCGTGAAATTGTTGGTCCCGACGCGAATCTACAAACACTCGCGAGAGGCGTCAATACGGTTATGCTCGACACTGGTTCAAAAGAGCTTATTGATTTACACGCAAAAATGTTTAAAAAACATGGCACTACCACCATTCGTAATTTTGACGCGCTCAATGACATTGAAAATTTGAAATACTCTGGCGAAAGAATCGTTCATCACGGTCTAAAACATGAAATTGTTGTAACAATGATGGATTTACCTCCTAGTTGTCATGGCGCGCACGACGTTGCGTTTTATGAAAAAACCCTTCGAACCATACTTGATAGCGACATTCCATATCACAGCATATGTTTCAAAGACGCAAGTGGCACTTCAAACCCTAAAAAAGTTTTTGAAACTATTAAAATGGCTAGAAAATTAATTCCAGAAGACATGCATTTACGTCTACACACGCATGAAACGGCTGGAGTGTCCGTCGCGTCTTACTTGGCGGCGCTAGACGCTGGCGTTGATGGTATCGACATGGCTGTTTCTCCCGTTAGTGGTGGAACTTCTCAACCAGATATATTAACTATGCTTCATGCTACGAAAGGCATGGATATCGACCTTGGTGGTTTAGAGATTGAAAAAGTATTAACTTATGAAAAAGTAATGCAAGAGTGCTTAAGCGACTACTTTTTACCACCAGAAGCCACGATGGTGTCTCCAATTATTCCATTTTCACCAATGCCGGGCGGAGCGCTTACCGCGAACACCCAAATGATGCGTGACAATGACATCTTCGATAGATTTCCAGAAGTTATCGCCGCTATGACGGAAGTTGTGGAAAAAGGTGGGTATGGCACGTCCGTAACTCCAGTTTCTCAGTTTTACTTTCAACAAGCTCTAAACAACGTTATGCAAGGCCCTTGGAACGCGATAGCTCCAGGTTATGGAAGAATGGTACTTGGTTATTTTGGTAAAACTCCAGTTGCTCCAGATCCGGAAATAGTAAAAATCGCTTCAGAAAAGTTAAATTTACTTCCAACAACGGAAAAAGCTTTAGATTTAGCTGACGCTGATCCAAAAAAATCTTTAGCGAGTTGGATAAATAGACTCAAGGAAGAGAACATAGAAATAACTGAAGAAAATATCTTCATTGCCGCGGCTTGTCAAGACAAAGGTATCGCGTTCCTACAAGGAAAAGGCGAATTAAACATACGAAAAATATCTCAAATGAAAGAAGATTGCAAAGGAAATTCAATGGGCAACGGAAATTATACAGTAGTGGTAGATGGTCAAAAGTTTAGCGTTCAAGTAGCGGAAGGCGATGCGGATATTAAAATAATGGAAGTAAATGGGGAAGCTGTTTCAACTCCAACCACGTCAACTCCAAAGTCAGTGTCTGGAAATGAAATAGAAATAAAAGCTCTTCTTCCAGGCAGCGTTTGGAAGATAGTCGCTAATCCAGGTCAAAGCGTAAATGAAGGCGACGTTATCATGATTTTAGAGTCAATGAAAATGGAAATTGACGTTTACGCGATAAAAGGTGGAGTTATTAAATCAATTAATGTCGCTACAAATGACAAAGTTGTAGAAGGTCAAGCCTTAGCAGTAATAGGTTAAGACAATGAAGTCTTTTGTAATTAAATTACTCGCCTTATTTACGCTTTTTGCATTTACTAGCGCTTTCGCCTCGGCGGAAGCTCCAGTGGAAAAAGTCTCATCGCACCAAGAAGAAACATATAAGAGCCAGCCATTCATCAAAATGATAGGTGGCTTTTTAGAATCAACTGGTATCGCCGTGTTTATCAATCCAGATCCCGATGAAGTCAACATACATGGTGATAAAATTAGCAATTTTAATAAATCATGGGGTCGTATAATTATGATCCTAATAACTTTTTTACTTTTTTACTTAGCCATCGCTAAAGGTTTTGAGCCATTATTGCTTTTACCTATCGCGTTTGGTGGCTTTTTAGTCAATATTCCCGTTGCGGATATGGCGGGTCCACATGGCTTTCTAGGCGTCATATACAATATGGGACTTGCAAACGAGTTCTTCCCAATTGTTATCTTTATGGGCGTTGGCGCAATGACGGACTTTGGTCCGCTTTTGTCCAATCCTAAAACGGCTCTCCTAGGCGGGGCCGCGCAATTCGGTATTTTCGGAACGTTAGTTGGCGCCGTAGCGCTTTCTCAATATACTGATATTTTTGATTTTACGTTAAAACAAGCATCCGCCATATCAATTATTGGTGGAGCTGACGGTCCTACGTCTATCTTTATCGCTTCTAGACTGGCTCCTGAACTTTTAGGCGCGATTGCGGTCGCGTCGTATTCGTACATGGCTATGGTTCCAATTATTCAACCTCCTATTATGAAGTTGTTAACAACTGATAAAGAGAGAAGAATGAGAATGACGACGCTTCGTCATGTGTCTCGTTTAGAAAAGTTAGTATTTCCTATTTTGGTTCTAGTGTTGGCTATTTTAGTTTTGCCAGAATCGACTCCGCTAATTGGCGCGTTTATGTTCGGTAACTTCTTAAAAGAGTCAGGAGTCGTTGAGCGTTTAAATGACACTCTTCAAAATTCACTTATCAACATTACAACTATTTTCTTAGGTCTCGGCGTCGGTTCAAAACTTGCGGCGGATCAATTTTTAATACCAGAAACCATGGCGATTTTAGCTCTTGGAATTGTCGCGTTCTCTGTTGGAACCGCAGCTGGCGTTTTAATGGCTAAGTTTATGAACCTATTTCCAGGTCATAAAATCAATCCACTAATTGGTTCGGCTGGAGTTTCAGCAGTTCCGATGGCGGCTCGAGTATCTAATAAAGTAGGTATGGAATACGACCGTACAAACATGCTTTTAATGCATGCCATGGGTCCAAACGTTGCAGGCGTAATTGGTTCAGCGGTTGCAGCCGGAGTTATGATTTCGATCTTTAAATAGTTTAAACCTCTTTAGACGCGCGTTTGCGCGACTAACCCCGCTTTACAATTTTTTATCTTTTGTTTAGTATTGAAACGATCAAAGGAATGATGTCATGACTTTTTGTCTTATCAACAAAGCCATCGGCTCCGAGCATTTCCGCTTCTCTCTTATTATTATTGCCGGTCATAGAACTATTGACCACTATTGGTATTTCTCTTGATAAAACATTTGCTCTTAATGTTTGCAAAACTGTAAACCCAGACATTTCCGGCATCTCTATGTCCGTGATAATGGCAGGTATTGAGGAAGCCTTGTCTCCCAACGAATGCACGTAATCTATAAGTTTTTTACCATTGTCAAACAGTTTAATGTTTATCTTTGCGTTTGCAAAAATCTGAATCAAGGCTCTTTGCGCCGTTTTTGAATCTTCCGCAATAAGAACGGTTCCATATTTTAACTTGTCGGGAATAATAATGCTTCGCAAGTTTTCCGTGTCGTCGTCTACGTTTACCATAGCCTGAGGTATAACGTCAGAAAGAAATTTTTCATAATCCAATATTAAACAGAGACTTCCATCCTCAAGCCTTGTGTCATTCATCACAACGCCATCTTCTTTGAGTCTGTATCCGTCTGGAGCGTGCATCTCATTCCAGTTCTTTTTAATCACTCTAAAAGCGGACATAATTCTTAAACCAATAATTATTCCGTTAAAATCACATATCAATATATTTGATTTTTTAATATCTTCTTTGCTGAGAGTGATGCCTAGCCATGATGGAAGATTTAAAATGGGAATCTGCAAATTTCGCAGCATAATAGTACCTTCCAGCAGTTTGTGAGAGGATGGAATTTGGGTTAAAAAATGATTTTTCGCTTCAACTACTTCTCTTGTTTTAAAAACGTTTATGGCGTAATACGCAGATACTCCACTATTGCTAACTCTAAAAACTAACAGTTGCAGCTCGTTGTTTTTCGCTAGATTAGTAGCCGTGTCAACACTATCCAATACAGACATTTGATACCCTTTTGTTAAATATTGATTATAATATCTAAATTAGAATGAAATATGCTTGAATGTTAATAATCAAATGATAAAATTAGCGTATTTTTTAAAAAGGTCCATTCAATTGAAATTCATTATTATCTTAATATTCGCATATTCCGCCCTCTTCTCAAAAGTTTATTATTCTAAAGTCGACCCCTATGAGCTTAGATACATCTCAGCGAACGCGTCGGGCTTGGTAGAGTTTATCGATGAAAATATGATTGGTAAAAAACTATCTTCACAACCGTACTTAAAAATAGACGCGATACTCAACAAAAAAGAGTTGCTTTGGGTCGATGAAAAACTAGTTTATCTTAAAAAAACAATCGCTGCAAATGAAAATATACTAGACAATTTCAAAAACTCTCTGGATAAAAAGAGAACAAACTACAAACAAATAGAAAACCTAGCAATTAAGTCTCGCATTGAAAAAGATAACGAATTTTATGATTTGGTTAATAGTGAAAATTCATATTTAAACACTCAAAAAGAGATAAACACTCTACAAATTCAAATTGCGGATTTAGAACTAAGAAAAGCCCAACTAGAGAGAAACATTAGTGATAAAACTTTAAGCGCCGATGGATTTATACTTTATTCAATTGACGTTAGAGTTGGTGAAGTGGTCAACGTCTCAACGCCTTTAGCCAAAATCGCGGACACCTCAAAAGCTCTCCTCACGATTTATCTTGATGAAGAAGACGCTCTTGACGCAACTAAAAAAATAGTTTTACTAGATGGAAAAGAGACGGATTATAAAATAAGCAGAGTTCTAAATATTGCCGACAGTAAAAATATATCCAAATACAAGGCTCAAATCGTCATTCAAGCGCCAACGCTCTTTTCAAAGTTAGTCAAGATCGAGCTAAAAGAAAAGACTGATGACCAATAAAACGGCTTGTCCACTTGATTGCTATGACGCCTGCGAAGTAATCTATGAGGACGATAAACTAAAAGCGAAAAAAAGTGGACACACTCAAGGTTTTTTATGTCCTCATTTAAATCATTATGACAAATATGAAACCATCAAGTCTCCTAGATACAATGGAGTGGAGATAAGTATGGATGAAGCTCTCGGTAAGTTAAAAGAAATTTTGTCATCTACCTACAAGAGTGAAATACTTCACTACAGAGGCCATGGAAATTTCGCTCTTATGCAAGAAGTTACGGACCATTTTTTCGCCTCTTTTGGATCGACTCTAACTGATGGAACTCTATGTGACGGCGCTGGCGAAGCAGGAATCATAGAGGGGCGCGGTTCTAACAAAAACATGCCGCTAAGTGAAATACGAAAGTCTGAAGTCGTTATACTGTGGGGAAGAAATCCTCATGCCACGTCATCTCATCTTTTGCCGATCATCAAAGACAAAACGATCATAGTCATTGATCCCATAAAAACGCAAATAGCAAAAACGGCAGATTTACATATACAAATAAAGCCTCACACCGACTTATATCTTGCAATGTTATTGACAAGGTTTTTATACATTAATGACGCATGCGATGAGGAATTCCTAGAAAAACATGCGAGTGACTTTAAAGAGTATTACGAACTTACCCAAGGCATCAGAATAAAAGCGACTTTAGATGAGATAAACGTTACGCTTGGAGACATTGGTAAGATTATAGAGATGGTTCAAGGAAAAAAAGTCGCTATTGTCTGTGGCGTCGGCATACAAAAGTATTCTGACGGCGCGGAGGTTATGAGAGCGATCGACGCTTTTGGAGTTGCGTTAGGACTTTTTGGCAAAGAAGGATGTGGCGTCGCCTATCTTGGAAACTCAAAATCTGACATAACTTCTCCTTTTTATACAAAAGCGAAAAAAGTCTCCAAAGTAAACGCCTCTTTTGACGAGTTCAAAACCGTTTTCATTCAAGGCGCCAATCCACTAGCGCAAATGCCAAATTCTCTTCGGGTAAAAGACTCCATCTCTCGCACGCAAAACGTTATATACTTTGGTCTTTATGAAAATGAAACTAGCGAGGTTGCAAACTTGATTATACCGGCGAAAACATTTTTGAGCAAAAACGACGTTAGAACTTCTTACTCTCATGACGCAATGGCGTTTATGCCTAAACAACTCGAGAGCGCAGTTGGAATAAGCGAGTATGATTTGGCAAAACATTTATGCGAGGCGTTTGATATAGAGTTAAAAACGCAAGAGTATTATTTAGAATCTTTTAAACGATTCGCGATTAAAAACGAAGACGAGACTTTTGTAGTAAAAGATAGAGAAACAATTCCTTACAAAGATGGATTTGACACTCAGACAAAAGAATTTTTATTTTTAGAAGAGTTTGAAAAGATAGATTCCACTGACAACAAACTACACCTAATAACGCCGAAGAGCCAAACGAGTTTAAACTCTCAATTTGCAAGAGAGCAATTCGTCTATCTGCATAGCTCTTTGGGCTTTGAAAGCGGCTCAACGGTAAAAATATCTTCCATCACGGGAAGCGTGAATCTTGTTGTTAAGCATAATAATGATTTAAGAAATGATTGCGTCCTTATTTATAGCGCGACTCCGGGCGTCAACAACTTGACGTCGTCCAAGCACTCAAATGACGCCAAAAGCGCCATATTTCAAGAAAATAGAGTTGAAATAAGTGCATGCTGAAACGTTAACCCATCGGGTACAATATTTCAGCATGCACTTTGTCGCAAGCCTTTAAAACTTCATCGCTTAGCACCAAATCCATCGCCGCCAAGGTCGCGTCCAATTGCTCCGGAGTAGTAGCTCCTATGATGGTCGAGGCTACAAAACTAAACTGTTTCGACCATGCCGTCGCCATGGTCACGGGATGAAGCCCCGCTTCCTGAGCTATCTTTAGGTATTTTTGAGTCGCGAGAAGCGTCTTGTCGTTTACGAATCGCTCCGCCATCATGCGTTGGCGTTTGTCGGTCGCGTTTACGTACGAACTGAAACGACCCTCATGATTGTTGGCTTGATTGTACTTTCCGCTCAAAACGCCACCAGCTAAAGGTGAATAAGGAAGCAAGGAAATTTGCTCTTTCTCCGCCACCGTCGAAAGCTCGTCTAAAAATCGACGATTCAAAAGTGAAAAGTTGTTTTGAATGGATTCGAATCTCGCGTATCCTTTGTTCTCGCTGCTCATGAGAGCTTTTGTGGTTCCGTAAGCCGTGTCGTTCGAAGTGCCTAAGTAACGAACTTTTCCACTCTGAACGAGTCTGTCAAAAGCTTTTAAACTCTCTTCTATTGGCACGACCGTATCGGGCCAGTGCATTTGATAAAGGTCCACGTAATCGGTTCCCAATCTCTTCAAACTGCCCTCTATCGCCCTCTCGATGTGAAAACTGTCGATGGCGGTAAATCCATGACGAATCGGCGGAACAAACCACCCATTCGCGGCGCCAGCCACTTTCGTGGCCAATATCACGCTATCGCGAGGTTTTGTCTTGAGCCATCGCCCCACCATCTCTTCGGTGATTCCCGCCAATTCGCCCGAAGGCGGCACTGGGTAAAGCTCCGCCGTGTCGTAAAAGTTCACTCCCGCCTCATAGGCCTTGTCCATGATGGCGAACGCCATTTTCTCATCCGGCGTTTGCGTTCCAAACGTCATAGTGCCCAAACATATTGGACTCACTCTTAATCCACTTTTACCTATGTATCTATATTGCATCGTAAACCTTTTACTTTATTTATAATAAGTTATAATCTTTTCAACATTCTACATAAAAGAGATAAATGCACACTGACTTGACGATAGGTTCCATCAAAACGCACCTCATAAAACTTTCCATTCCGGCGATAACCGGTTATTTTTTTCACACGATGTTCAACGTGACGGACACTTTTTTCGCGGGAATGATTTCAACGCAAGCTCTAGCCGCCCTTTCACTCTCGGCTTCCATATTTTTTATGATTTTAGCCATCGCCATCGGCATGAGCGAGGCGCTTACCTCTTTGGTTGGAAACGCCTTTGGCGAAAAAAACGTATCTAAAGCGCAACAAATAGCCCTCAACGGCATTGTGTTCGCGTTAATTTTATCTTTTGTTTTATCCATTTTTGGAATCATCAGCGTGCCGTATCTTATCGAGGCTCTCGGCGATCCAAGTTATGCCACGCAAACGCTCAACTACGTAAACGCCATACTTTACGCCACCCTATTCTTCATAGGCTCCTTTTTTTTCAACGCTCTGCTAAACGCAACCGGAGACACCGTTTCGTTTAGAAACGTATTGATTGTAACCGCCTTTTTAAACATAGCGCTTAATCACCTTTTTGTGAACTACTTACATTTTGGCGTTGTGGGCATTGCGATTGCCACTATTATTTCAGAGTTTATCACCGTGACGTATCTTTTTTACAAACTGCGTCAAACGAAACTTTGGTCTGGATTTAAAAATTTCACCTTAGACTTTAAAATTATGGTGGAGTTGCTCAAACAGGGTTTTGGACCTAGCATGAACATGTTTATGATGGCGTTTGGAATGTACGTCATCACTTATTTCGTAGCGCCATTTGGCAAAGAAGCCGTCGCCGGATTTGGCGTTGGAATGAGGATAGAACAAATTTTTCTCATGCCGGTTGTCGGTCTTGGCATAGCCACTCTCACCATAGTTTCGCAAAACAACGGCGCGAAACTCTACAAACGCATAGCTCCAGCGACAAACCTCGCCATCAAGTACGGCTTCATCATGAGCAGCGTCGGCATCCTCTCTTTTTACGTCTTGGGAGACTCGCTCGCGTCTTTTCTCACGGACGACAAAATCGTCATGCAACAAAGCCTTCTCTATTTGCGTATTTGCGGTTTCGCTTTTTACGGTTTCGTTCTCATCTTTATCTATCTCTCAATGCTCCAAGGAATCAAAAAACCATCCATCATCTTCCCCATAAGCGTCTACAGACAAGTAATCGCGCCAATAATTTTGTTTAGCGTCTTTAGTTTTTTTGACTTTGAAATCCACTCTATTTGGCTAGGTCTCGACGCCATCATCTTGTCATCGGGAATTTATTTGTGGTGGTACTCCAAACGCAGACTAAAAGAGTTGCTTTAGCGCTTGTTTCTATGGAATATTGCTATAATACAAAACCCCAAATTACGAGAGAGCCATGAAAAAATCACTTTTAATCATTTTGTTTGTATCCAATTTATCGGCGTTTTCAACGACAAACGTACAGTTGTTGTATGGAACTTTTAATGACAACAGTTATGTGTATGACACGAAAAATGGCGGCAAAACGACGATTACTTTAGAACGCTACGGTTCGTATGAGTATTTTGACATGTACATGTTTGCGGATTACGCCATAGCGGACGATAAGTTCAAATATCATGATCATAAAACGGATTTATATGGAGAGTTTTCGCCAAGAGCCAATCTCGGCAAACTCTCCTCCACCGATTTGAGTTTCTCGTTTGTAAAAGAGTTGTATCTCGCTTTTCAGTACAACGCAGGAAGCGATTATCATGCTTATCTTTATGGTTTTGGTAGCGATTTGAACGTGTTGGGCTTTAATGTTTTTGGGCTCAACGTCTATAAAAAGAATCAAAACATTGGAAAAAATACACACCAATTATCTCTTAACTATGATAGTAAAAAGATTTATGAGATGTTTCATCTCAACGGTTTTGTCGATTGGACGGGATACGACTTTTTGGCGCAAAACCAATTTTTGCTAGATATGTCAAAACCTTTTCATATCGACAACTTGGAAATAGGCGCCGAATGGCACTACTATAGGCAAAAAGCGTTAAATTTGAATTTTAACGCGCCGGTAAACTCAAACGCTCTTCAAGCCATGATTAAATACTCTTGGTAATATCTAAATCTTTGCTCTCATCTCATCTTCCCTCAAGCAAACAACGCCTAAACTCATAGCCTTGTCGTACTTGCTTCCGGCGTCTTCGCCGTAAATCAAAAAGTCCGTTTTTTTGCTGACGCTTCCCGAAACTTTCGCTCCGAGGTTTTCGAGCGTCTCTTTTATCTCTCCACGACTTTGGCTCATGGTTCCCGTTAAAACCGCCGTCTTTCCCTTGAAGGGATTCTCTTTCGCCTCTTCGCGTTTCACTGGTTCGAGTGGTTCTAGGATGGCTTGAAGTTTTATGATTGTCTGGGCGTTTACTCTTATAAACTCTAACAGCGATTCCGCCATCTCCTCGCCTATTCCATCGCATGAGACTATATCTTCTTTAGTTGCGTTTACAAAACCAAAACCAAAAGCTTCACTTATGGTCTTAGACGCGACTTCTCCTATGTGTTCAATCCCAAGAGCGTTGATGAAACGCCAGTATTCGCTTCCCCTCGCGTTTTGTAGAGCGTTTAGAAGATTTTGAGACTTTTTCTCCTTAAAACCATCAAGTTCTAGCAATTTTTCCAAAGTCAAGTCAAACAAATCCACAACGCTTTTTACAAGGCCGGAATGAAAAAGCGCTTCCACTATTTTGACTCCCAAACCATCTATGTTGAGACATGGCTTTGAAGCGAAGTACATAATGGAGTTTACGACTCTAGCCGAGCACTCCAAGTTTTGACACTTGAGTAAAACGCCCTCGTCAAGCAGCTCACTCGCGCAAACGGGACAACGCGTTGGGCGAGCGTACTTTATTTCGCTACCGGCTCTCTCATGAACTAAAACTTTTATAATTTTTGGTATGACGTCGCCACTTCTAAGAATGATGACCTTGTCGCCGAGCCTTATGTCTTTTCTATCTATTTCGTCAAAATTGTGCAGAGTCGCGCGCTCAACCACGACGCCGTCTATGTCGGTCGGTTCGACGATGGCAACGGGAGTCACCGCGCCGGTGCGTCCCACTTGAAGCACTATCTCTTTTACGGTCGTTATCTTCTCAAGCGCAGGGAACTTGTAAGCGACCGCCCAACGTGGCACTTTTACCGTATAACCCATATCGATCTGAGAAGCTATTTCGTCCACTTTTATAACCATTCCATCTAGCGCCATGGAGTATGACTCTCTGTCATGAAGCATCTGTTTGTAGACTGAATCTATCTCATCTATGTTTTTACAAACAGCTCTTTCGGGTGGTTTTCGAAAGCCAAGATTGTAAATAAAGTTCATCTTATCATGGAGATTTTTGTGAAACAAACCATTTACGCCAACGCCATAAGGCAAAAAGACGAGATTTCTCGCCGCCGTCACGCTTGAATCCAACTGTCTCAAACTTCCAGCCGCCGCGTTTCTGGGATTTGCGAATAGCGCTTCGCCATTTTTTAAACGCGCTTGATTAATCCTCTCAAACTCCTCTTTAAAGATAACGACTTCACCGCGAATCTCTATGGTTTCAAAATAATCGATCGTTAAGGGAATCGACTTGATTGTTTTTACGTTTTGCGTAATGAGTTCGCCTACCGAGCCATCGCCACGCGTAACGCCACGAACAAGTCTGCCATCTTCATAAATGAGATTGAGACTCGCTCCGTCATACTTTGGTTCACAATAGAACGTTACGTTCTTGTCTAGTTTATACGTCTTTTCCAGCCACTTCTGGAGTCCGTCATTGTCAAACGCGTCTTCCAAAGACCACATTCTAGACAAGTGAGATTCTTTAGTGAAACCCTCGCTGATAACGTCCCCTACTCTTTGCGTTGGAGAATCAATTAAAATTTCATTGGGATTTTCTTCTTCATAAGCGACTACTTCATGATAGAGTTTGTCATACTCTTCATCCGTAATGAGAGGGTCGTCTAGGACGTAGTAATGTTTAGCGTAAAGATTTAATTTTTCTACCGCGTTTATATAATCTTGTTTTTTCATGGCGAAATTTTATCAAATTTGACCTTATTAAACCTTAGTGTACAACCAATTTCTCTTTTGATACATATACCAATACGCAACGCCTTTTATAAGAGTTTCAACGTTCATGATGATAAAAATCGCGATTATTCCATAACCCATGTCGTATGCGACGTAGGAGGGAAGAACTCTCAAAACCCACAAGGAAGTCACGTTTATGAGCAACGTAGTTTTGGTGGCTCCAGCGCCTCTTAACGCTCCCGAATATACAAACATAATCGCAAGTGGAATTTGAGCCAAACCTACCAAAATAAGGTACTTTGAAGCAGCCGCCACCGTTAACGCGTCTTTTGTAAAAAAGCTTATCAAGAACTCTGGAAAAATCACAAGAACGAAACCTACGCTTCCCATGAAAACGTAAGCGATTCTGCCACTAATCACTCCCATGTTGTAAGCCTTGTCGAAATGTTTCGCGCCTATGTTTTGCCCGACCAAAGCCATGGCGGCGATGGAAAAACCAAAACCGGGCATAAACGCGACGCCCTCTATGCGAAGTCCCACTTGATACCCAGCCAACTCCGCCGTGCCGTAAGCCGTTATGATGGAGACGAAAACCAAAAAACTCAAACTAGAGACGCCACGGTCTAACGCGGCGCTCCAGCCGACGCTCCAAACGCGCTTCAAATCCTTCACTCTTATGATTGGTAAAAAATCCAGCTTTGAATTCAACTTTTTGATGAGTATGAAATAGGCCAAAACGTTGAATGAGTAAGCTATGACGGTGGCTATGGCCGCGCCCTCAATCCCCATCGCCTCAAATCCAAAATGCCCAAAGATGAAAACGTAGTTCAAAAATCCATTGATACCCGCGGAAAGTAGTTTGATGTAAAGCGAATTTTTGGTGTCTCCCGCGGCTGAGAGCGCGTTGTATAAAAGATTGTCGATAAATATGACGACTACGCCCATGGAGATAATTTTAAAGTAACTTGAACCCAGTTCGACCACGTCGCTCTTCGCTCCCATCATCTCATAAACGGCGTCGCTTCCAAAGTAACCGCCAAAACTTACGAAAATAGAAAGGAATATGGCGAAAACCGTCAAACCGTATAAAAGAGAAGAAGCTCTTCGTTTTCGACCCTGCCCTATGAAACGAGAGATAAGCGCGTTGCCGCCGACTACGTACAGAGTCATAAGAACGTTTATAACCATCATAAACTGCATGCTCATGCCAACCGCGGCAAGCGCCGCCGTGCTAATCGTGCCAACCATCAACATGTCTATGAGAACTTGAAGTATGTCCACTAGATGCTTTAATGCGGCTGGTATGGCGAGTGAAAAAACTTTTTTGGCGTCATGAGAAATTAAATTTAAAATAGGGACTTACCTCTCGCTCTTAGCGTTTAAGACGTTTATCTTTTTATCTATACTTTGCGCGATTTGAGTATCTTTGGCGTATTTTCCACTCTCATGAAGCCAAAATATTACCGCTTTTTTATACCCATGAAAAGACGCCAACTTTACGAGTTTATCTCTTTGCGCGTCTGTTAAGTTCTCTCTCATGAGCGAAGCCATCAACAAACTAGCCGTAACTTTGTCCGTTTTAAATACGTACTTACCGGCTTCTTCAAACTCGGACTTTTCCAAATAAGTGGAATATTCTCTGTACTCTCGTGGCAGCGATTTGATTTGTTGCGATTTTATGGTTTTGGTGACAAGGCCATAATAAGAGCTTAGCGTTTCATCTTCGAGTAAATCGGAAATCATTTGATACTTTTCGCATTTGTCTTGGAGTCCAGTGGATATGTTTAAGGCGCATTCCCCTAGATATATCCTTGCCAATATGGTAAAGTCGGCGCTTTTTTTCGCGTTGTCCACCGCTCTTCTCATATCGTTTTTCGCTAAAATATCGTTATCTTTTAAAAAGTTGTTCGTATAAAGAGAAAAATAATTCGCGCTCTTGTATTGCCAATCATTTGGAGCCGTTTTAAAAGAGCAAGACGCAAACGCGAAGATGATGAAAATGTAAAAAACCAGTTTTCTCATGGAAGCGTTACCTCGCTTTTTTCATCATCTTGAAGCATTGCGTCAACCTTATCCATAATCTGATTTGACTTCTCTATCGCCAATGAAATTTGATCCTTCACGTCCACTAAATCTTTGTCATAACTTCCAACCGACTTGACGGTCGAATCAATCATTTCGAGTTTACGCGTTACGTCTTTCATGATTTTATGAACTTCTTTTATGGCTTCAGAAGATGGTTTAATGATTTTGTCATCTAAAGACCCGCTAACGTCGCTTATGTTTTTAGTTATGTTTTTAACGTCTTTCATACTTAAGTTCAGTTGATTAATGGAATTTACCAAGTTCTGAGTGGAGTTTTTGTCTCCCGTCACGCTTGTTAAAAGAGAATCTTCATTAGCCAACTTTGCGCTAAATTTTTCAAGATTTTTAATCGTTTTGATAAGTTCGGAATCTTCACTCGCCAAATATTTAGTAATCGTGTCTATGTTATCTATGATCTTAATTATTTTTTCTATAACTGGTTCCATTTTTGAAATCATATCGTTTATGTCGTCACTCTGAATTATTTTTATCGTTGAATCGCTCTTTAGCAACGCATTGTCTAGGTTGGATTGGATTTCGATGTATGGAGAGCCTATAAGCGGTTTACTCATTTTTAGGATGGTGTCCCTTCTAATCCATTTTTTATTTTCCTCATTTACTGAAAAAACGATAGAAACGGTACCATCGTCTTTTAAGGAAATATTGTCTATTACTCCAATGTTAAAACCAGAAAACTTCAACGGCATTCCCACGCTAAAATCTTTTGCGCTTTGCGTATTGAAATTATAATTGTATCGCTTGTCAAAAAGACCTTTTTCCGCCAACAACAAGTAAACGTACGCCGAAGTGACCACAAAAAACATTATTGTAAAAAGACCCACTGCAAACTTTATTTTATTATATTGCATGAACATCCCTCATAATAAGTTTCGTTGTCAATTATATCTAAGATTAAAATATTTTTACTCATTTTTAGTATATTTAAATTATCAAAAGTCGCTTGTAGTTCATTTAAGTTGTCCATCACCGAGTGCGGAATTTCTATAATTACTGTCGTTTCTTTAGTCATAAGAGCTCTGATAAACATGACGTAAAATATTTCCATTGTGGAACACTTGGGCGCTCTATACAATCCTATGCGCGAAAGATTAATTTTATCTAGTGTGTCGTTGGCGAGTTGTTGCGCCTTAGGCGTCGTCATATGCTCATGAACCTCTTTTACGATGGCGATGTTTTCCAACACGTTTAAGTTGGAAATCAGTGGCGTATCACTAGAAACAAGTGAGTAATCCTCTTGTAAAGTTAAAAATTTTTGTATATCTTCAAAGTTGGAAAATAGTTTTACAGTGATTGGATTAATAATGACGCGACCTCGATAAAAAATATGGCGATAAATAATTTGACCATTCCATTTAAAACGGATATGGGTATGGCTGTATAACTGTTTTGCGTTTTTAATCCACTATAAATTGGAATAAGCATGATAACAAAACCAAAAGCGACTCCTTTGACAAGAAGAGTGACTATATCCTTCACTCCTATGGCGTTT
>ERZ889078.1761-NODE-1761-length-16606-cov-29.636397_pt1 | contig 16606 bp, 23 predicted proteins | sample MGYA00521266_ERZ889078 | MGnify/ENA primary metagenome ERZ889078 (study PRJEB32303, sample SAMEA104408618) | aquatic metagenome | biome: Brackish water; feature: Pelagic; material: water | place: Baltic Sea | collected 2014-06-16T06:34:00 | depth 76,534 m ...
TGCTTCATTTGTACAAGGAATTCAATTCTTGGTCAAAGAAGGATTTATGAAAATTACCAATTAATTTTTTTCTTTGCTAATTTTTTTCTAATCTTCATGCCTATTCCAAATGATATGATCATTCCAGTTATTGAAAGTATTACTAGTGAATTAGTATCTACTGCTGATGGTGTTTCAAAAATTAGCGGAACAAATAATGAAAATGTAAACATTATTCCACTAAGATAACTAATATTTTTTAAAATTGGAAATTTACATGGAATTGCCATAATAATTATTTTTCCATAAATTATTTAGTCTTTGGCAATTGTAATGAATTAATTTATATTTTTTCAATATTATTGTAAATGATGAAAACTGAAAAAGAAATTGAGGAATTTAGAAAAGACATAGAGCAAAGATTGGAAAATGTATCTAAATTGCCTGATCCTATGACTGCCATGAATTATTATCAAGGTGCACTTCGAACACTTGAATGGGTAACTACTGGACAGGATATTTGAGAACTATTTCTGAGTAATTCTAAGAACTATTCCAATTATCATAAAAATAATCATAAAGTATGATGACATTACTGTCCATTGAGTGATTTTACCTAATTCTAAATCGTTTGATGCTAAAATTGCAAATATTATTACAAATATTATTCCTATTACTAGCATACTATTTTTAATTATATTTTTTTTATTTAGAAATACCATGTCGCTTATCTACAATTAAATTATTTATTCCAATGTATTTTCTAATTTACGCCAGTACGTCTTTTAATTTCAGGTGTTTTTTCGGTTGTGACACCATTTTTGAAATTATCCAATTTTACTTTATTTTCTTCAATTTCTTTTTCTGTCCAATCACGAATAAATTCATCTTTAATATTTGTAAAATTTTTACATTTTTCGCAAAGCCACAATGCGTCTCTTTCTCCTGTAAATGCAATTGGGAATCTTCTTCCATTACATTCCTTACATAATAATGGCATGATTTTGTTTATTTACACTTCTATTTGTACTCACATATTTTATTCATTTTTTTAATTTATTCCAAAACTTAATGAACCAAACGGTATTTTATTTAACATGGATAAATTTTGGAAAAAGTATACTGATTCGGTATTCTCTGGTAAGAGCATGATTATTCTTGTAATTGGTGGATTGATTGCGGGTGGAATTTTAGCCCTTCTAAGATAAATTATTTATTTCACAGACATATTTCTTAACAAATCGTAAGTCCGTAACAAAAATAGATATGAAATACATTTTAAGAAAATTATCTAATAGATTCTAAAAATAATTTTAAGATACACTTGTAATTTTTTTGAGTAATTTTGGATGGCAATGTCTCAACTAACAAATCCAAACTAAACTCACTCATGACAAATCCCCATTACTTGATAACTATCTTGTAACTTTGATTTATACGAAACTGTAATCTCAAACATCTAACAGTTTAGTGACTAATTTCTTATGTTAACTTAGTACGTTACTTTCCGAATCAAATGTGGTTCTTTGAGCATAATTGTATCGCCTTTAATTGATGATAACTCAACTTTAACTAAATTATTTGCTGTTATTACAATCAGTGCTTCACATCTTGTACAAAGAATTGTTCTTCCACATGATCTTTCTTCTCTGATCAAATCTTTTTCTAGTTTATCCTCTTTTTGACATGTTGGACAAAGTCTTGGTTCTTTTGCTATGCTGATAATTTCTTTAATGAATATCATTTTACTCATATTTTTTAATTATTTATTGTCTAGAATAAACTTTGTAGTGTTAATTGGTATCAGCATTCCATTTTGAATGTCAAACCGCTTTAATCATTCAAAATTAGAACGAATGGTATTCAGTATATTCCCAATCTAACCAATTAACGTTCTACACTTTTTTTGTATCTGAAATATGTTTTTCCATATTTTTTCAATTTAATTTTTATAAGTACATAATAATTAGATAAAAATCAATTATTTATTGAAATAATTATCTAATAGTGTTAAATAGTTGTATGTTTTATAATAAATAATGTCGTTAGTTAAATTATCTGACGAATAACCCGCGTAGCCCCGCAGAACGAAAAAGGCAACCAAGCGTTTGACGCTTGACCACAAGAGGAAATCTCTTAATGTTCTGCAGTTTAGAGGGCTTCGCCATTTAATTTCTGTTAAATTATATTTTTTTAAAATTTATGTAACTATTTCATCTAATCTATCTTCTTCTTGTGCTCGTTTGATTTCCATTGCAATTCTTCTTCCAACACCAAATGTCTGACCATATTGATATTTTGTATATGGACTAGTTGTTGCAACTATTGGGTTACCTGGAACTCTTAATGATACGTCATAAACAACTAATTCTAAATCTTTTGTAATTACACTTTGAAGTGAAAATGGTCCAATTATGCCTGGTGCATATTCTTTTTTAACTGCAGCCACAAATTTGTCTCCCATTTTAATTACTTTTTCAAGTAATGACTCTCTAATACTTGCAGGAGTATGTCCAACTTCGATATTTTGTAAATCAATATCCATTTCTAATTGTTCCTTTGCAGGTAGTGCATTATAATCGTGAATGTTTGTTTGAAGCCTTCTTTCAATTCCAATAAAATCTACTTGATTTGAAATTGGTGTATGGAAGAAATTAAAATTCATGTATGTTCCGATTGCCAATTCTTCTATACTTGCTTTTTCTAAATCTTTTCTATCAATTAACCCCTGTTTTATTTTTGTTTCTGATTTTTCTTTATAATCTTTGTATGACGAAACTGTAAAAAATGCTCTTTCTAAAGGTCTCTTTTTTTCTTGAACTTTTACAATGCATGGTTTGTTTATTCCCTTAGGATCCTTGAATAATTTTGGATATTTGATTTTAGCTTTTTCTAATAAATAATACTGGCCTTTCTTTGCAGTTCTCTCTTCGGCCTGAAATAATTTTCTATTTCCAAATATTGGAACTTTAAATGAATCCTCAATTGTTTTGTATCCTAGATAAACTGTAAGGGATCTATGCGGGACTACAATTGTATTTGTATCTCTTAACATTTTTTGATTTTTTGCCGATGCCATGTCTTTGAATTTATTTAAAATTATTATTTCATCTGCAATTCTTCCAAATCTTTGATATGGTCCTTCCCGTCCTTTTTGACAAAAAACCGTCGTTTGAAAATTTTCATCTTTTGCTCCGTCCATTACCTCTAAAGCCGAGTGGCTTCCCAGTACGCCTATTCTTACATCTGAATAATCATTAACTATCTTCTTGATTTCAGAACTTTTTATCATATTATGCCTAAATACTGGCATCTAATATATGTAAAATTTTGTTTTCACGGATCGGGATAAACCACAAGACTTTTTTTTCATCACATTCCAAGTTTTAGCATGTTGTATTCTTTAGAACTCCAAATGGCTGGCATAATTTTGTTCACTGCCATGATTGCAGGTGGTGTTTCTTTATGGATTAAACGTAGAAAATTAGAAAAAGAATCCATTGAAAAAGAATCGCTTCAACAAGACATGTCTGAAGATATGTGATTTTTATCTAAAAATTTACTTTTGAAACATACAATCTTTTTTCTTGTTGACAACAAATTGAAAAGTTTAGGATAGTTATTCAATATGATGTTACATGAAGATATATCAAAATTCATTGCATAGGATTTTAAGCAAAAAAAGTATCTTTGAATTATGCGATTACTAGTAATTATTTTCTTTGTTGCTTTATTTCCAATTATAATTCCAGCATTTGGAGACTTGAATGTGGATGTTCTAGTTGACGGTTTAAACAATCCATGGGAAATTGTTTTTGGACCTGATGGGGAAATTTACTTTACAGAAAGAGATGGACGAATATGGAAAATTGGCGAATCTGGTGAGGTGAAAGTAATACAAACATTCCAAAAAAGTGGATCAATTGAGGGTGGAACGTTAGGTCTTGCATTACATCCAGAATTTGAAAAAAATAAGAAAATTTATGTTTATCAGACAAATTTAGAACTTGAATTTTTTCAAAATAAGGTTTTTAGTTTCATAGTTGACAATAACACACTAACAGAGAAGCAGATTATCCTAGATGATATTCCAGGTGCTCCATGGCATGATGGTGGACGAATTAAGTTTGGTCCTGATGGAAAATTGTACATTACAACAGGAGATGCAATTAATCCTGAACAGTCTCAAGATCTTTCTTCTCTTGCAGGAAAAATTCTTAGAATTAATCCTGACGGCACAATTCCTGATGATAACCCTTTTGATTCAAGTCCTGTATTTTCTTATGGTCATCGTAATCCTCAAGGAATTGCATGGTCTGAAGATGGTATACTTGTATCATCTGAACATGGACCATCAGGTGAAATGGGGACTGGACATGATGAAATTAATGTAATTTTAAAGGGTAAAAATTATGGGTGGCCAAAAGTAGTGGGCGATTCATTTGATGATACTTTTGTAAATCCAATTCTACACAGTGGTTCGTCAACATGGGCTCCAAGCGGAATGGTGTTTTATGATTCAGAAAAAATTTATAGTCTGAACGGAAAATTTTTGGTTGGATCTCTTAGAGGACAACATCTTATGGTTCTGGATATTGCTCAAGATGGTTCTTTAATCAGTGAAGAAAAAATGTTTGAAGGTGAGTTTGGAAGAATTAGAACTGCGCAAATAGGCCCAGATGGTGTTCTGTATCTTCTTACTGCAAATGGACATAATGACAAGATTATTCGCATATCTGAGGTGGAACTTGAAGATGTCACAAAATTCACATCAAACATATCTAGTGATGATTTCACAATACTGTATGTCTTAATTGGAGTTGTAATTGTGGGGATTGTCATAGTTGCAATTGCAATTAAACGTAAAAATTGATTTAATGTACAAAAAAATGAAAAACCCTATAGAATTTGTTGAACAAGATGTATCTGAAAATACTTGATAGTATTTTGAATATGTTGATAGTTGATTCTCACATTTAAAAAAAATTTAGATTTATTTTAGTTTAAATTTTACATTATAATACAATATTTGTTATGACTCGCTCACAAGATTTACAAATACATCTTAATCAAATGTCTACTGATTTACAAAATTATCTTACATCTTGGAAAATAATTGATGACACAATACTGGTTAGTGATATCTCTACAGAATTACATGATTTTATTGTTATTTCTAAAAATATGATTATGACTAATCATGTTTCTTCAAATTATTTTCTTGCCGATTTTCAATTTGAATACAATAATGAATTAAAATTTCTAGTAATGAAAATTGATCATGATTTTATTACCTCCATTCAAAAACAACACTATTTTTTTATATCTAATAACGGCCAAGAATTTAAAATCAAAATAATTCCAAATCTTGTTGAAATTTTATTAATTGACTGGCTAAATTTTTCTGGAAATTAAATTATTTTTAACTATTTTTTACGCCTACATATTTTTATTTTATGAAAATATTGACTTTTTCTCTGATTTTATTCACTCCTAAAGGATTTACTATTTATCTGATAATGTTTTTAAATAATCTAGGAGGAACTGGAAGAAATATGATTAGTAATTTTACTGAAAATATGCTTTACGCAGAGTCTATCAAAAATACTATTTTCCAGATTAACTGTTGAAATTAATTATTGCGATAACTGGAAGTACCGGTGTTATTTACGGGATTAGAATTTTGGAGATATTGAAAAAATTAGATGTTGAAACTCATTTGGTGATGTCTGAGTGGGGTGAAAAATGTATTTCTATGGAAACTGAGCACACTCCAGAATATGTTAAATCCCTTGCAAATACTACTTCAGATCCAAAAAATATGGCTGCAAGTGTTTCTAGTGGAACTCATAGAATTAATGGAATGATTGTTGCTCCTTGTAGCATGAAAACTTTAGCTGCAATTGCAAATGGATATGATGACACTCTTGTTGCAAGATCTGCTGGAGTTACAATTAAGGAAGGTAGAAAATTAATTCTAATGGTTAGAGAAACACCTCTTTCTGCAATTCATTTAGAAAATATGTTGAAACTATCTAGACTGGGTGTTGTAATTTTACCTCCTGTTACTGAATTTTATACAAATCCTAAAACAATTGATGATATTGTAAATCATGGTGTTGGTAAATGTTTAGACCAATTTGATATTGATCATGATTTATACCCTCGTTGGGGTAGTTTCTAAAACATCATTGGCTAAATTTTCTTTAGAAAAAATCATTCATGCAAAAAGAGAAGATGTTTTTAAGATTTTTTCAAATTATGAAAATTATCCCAAATTAGTTCCACAATACTATTCCTCAATTCGTATTCGTTCAGTTAGGGATAACATTGCTGTGGTTGAGGAGCATCTACTGCTGGGCGATTTGGAGTTATTATTTATGTCAAAACATGTTGCTAAACCATCTGTGTTACATGAAGTCTATGTTATTGGAGGTAAATCCAGAGGCAGTTACATTAGACAGGAATTTATTGAAATTCCTGAAGGTACTAAAATTTTGGTTGATGCTAATTTGAAATTAACTGGAAATATAAGAATTCCAAAATTACTGGATAAATCAAAACTAAGCAAAAATTATTCTAATCTTATGGATGATTTTGCCAAGATATGTGAAAATTAATCTGATTTTACTTCTTTATCTTTAGAAATGCTGTCTATTTCGCCTTTGAAATCTTTCAGTTCTTTATCTCCTTGAATTTTTCCCTTCTCAAATTCTCCTTTGGCTTTACCAAATGTTTTGGCAAGTTCAGGGATCTTTTTTGCACCAAAAATTAGTACACCAATCACTACAACTAATACTATGATTTCAGTACTTCCTAAAAATAATGATACACTTTCAAGCATTATATCCCTACTTTTCTGATTTCAGATTTAAGTGTTCAACTTTTTACGTTGTTTACGCTCGATGAACAATATACCTACAAAATACAATCCTATCATTGGACCTGCAACCAACATCATTGTTATACCTGTTCCATCGGGTGTAATCACTGCACCAAAAATTATTATTATCACTATTGCATATCTAATATTTTTTCTCCAAAAATCCTTACCGACCATTTCTGACACTGATATTGCATACATTACTAGTGGAAGCTGAAATGAGAAACCAAATGCTAATAAAAATTGTAATACAAAAGTTACAAATTCCATTACATTTAGAAATGTAACTAATCCTGCAGACTCCCCATACTTGTACAGAAATTCTAAAATAAATGGAATTACAAAATTATATGAAAATATACAACCTGCGATAAATAATCCTAAAGCTGGTAATGATATATTTCTACTAATATTAATCTCATTTTCTTTTAATGCTGGTTTGATGAATCCTACAAGTTCCCTAATGATAACTGGCATTCCTACTACCATCCCTACAAGAGCTGAGACATACATTTGAGCGAAAAAAGCTTGTCCTGGAGCTGTTTGAATTAATTGGACTCCTTCTGGTACTAGGTTTTCTTTCATGTGGTTTGTAATTTGAGCTGCGATATTGTTTTGCGGTTCTAATGTTGGATAGTATAATGTAATTCCTGATATTTCTACTGGTACTGCATGACAAGTTAGAAGAACCATTGTAATTACTCCAATAACTAAAACTATCCGAAGTAATCTTTTTCTTAATTCTTCAAGATGCTTATTGATACTTTCCAAATCTGCCATATGGTATCATTTTATCCTATGATATATGAAAATGTATATTTTTTGTAAAAATTTTCTATTTTGGAATTGGCAATAGTTTAGATTCTGGCATGCCTGCTTCTTTGAGTTGTTCGGCACTAATATCTTCAAATTCTAAAGATATGGTTGCTTTAGTATTAAATTTTATTTCCATTTCTTTTGCTAATTTTCCTATATCTTTACTGGAGAAAATTTGTTTTGAGTCTTTCAAAAACACTCTATCACCTTTTATCATTTCTTTACCCTCAAATTTACTTTGAAGGAATTTTGTAATTTCTGGAATTTCCTCTCTGGCTATGTTGTTGTGAAAATAGCATATTCCCTTTACTGATTCATAATCATATGCTGTTCCATTTCTATACATGAAAACTCCGATAAAATGATTTTCTACTTCTGGCTCTCTAATGCATTTAATTTCCCAATTTAGTAATTTAGATTCATCATAATCAAAAGTATCTGTGTCTTCTGAACTAATTTTCCAATATCTCATTCTCTCTTTTCTTGCCATGTTACATTGAGTCCAATTATTCTGGTATAACTATCTAACCCTGAATTAGTACTCTAGAAATCTAAATTACTAGTATAATCAAATACTATGGAATGGATATACGGAAATCTATTCGTGCACAATATCTAAAATTATTAGATAGAGAGCCTCATTTGAATGATTTAGATTACTATTCCACAGAATTAGAAAATCACAGAATAGAATTAGATGATCTAATAATTACCCTTAAAAATTCTGATGAATTCAAAGAATTAACAAAACATCAAAAAATTCCTGAACTTCACATGACTTCTATTGATACTTACAATGACATTAGAATAAATGGAAAAACAATTTCAGCAGGATATAGAAATTCTGAAAAAAGATATGATGAAATATTTAAATTTTGCAAGCAATTCAATCGCCCTATCTCTGTTTTAGATTTGGGTGCAGCTGAAGGTTATTTTACATTTAGACTAGCTGAAGATTTTTCTGGAGTTTTTATTGCTGTGGAAAGTAACCCTGAACGCAAACTATTGGAATTATGTGTCAAAAACAATAATCACAAAGTACTCCTTTTAGACAAACAAATGAATTTAAAAAATTTAAAAAATCTAAAAGAAGTCCAACATTTTGATGTTGTCTTGGCCTTGAATATTATTCATCATTTTGATGAGCCTTTTCAAGATGTTCTTGATACTTTAGTTTCCATGAGCTCTTTTTGTTTTATGGAGCATCCAAATCCTTTAGAAAATAATTCTACAAAAAATTATCAACGGCTTGAAAAAGAAAAATTAAAACTTGATTCCTTTGAACCAATTTTATTAAACAAAAATGAATCTGGACTTGGTAATTCCTTTAATCAAAAACTAGAGCGCAACCTCTGGTTACTAAAGAACACACAATCAAAGACTATTGATCGTGGATGGAGAGGCGCTGGCAAGTATGATGAGCAGTTTGGTCCTGGTAATCACATCAGTATAAAATCTAATTTTGATAACATTGACGTTGATTATGGTTTAAGGGATGAAAAAAGAACATGGATTCAAGGAATTGATTTAAGAACTTTTTTGGAACATAACGGTGTATATCCTACAAATGACGAAGTACTTGATTTAATTAATAATTTAAAAATTGATAACGCCAAAGATCTTGGTCCCCACAATTTAATACTAAATGGTGAAAGTCTTTTTCCAATTGATCAAGATGACAAACTTGATACTGTAAACACTAAAGAAAAATTAAAAGACTTTTTGAAACAAAGCGGATTATTATAATAATTTATAAAATTATTCGGAAGATAGATTAATCGCTGTTTTATTTTATTATTTACTATGGGTAATTATCGCGTTCATGTTACAATAGAAAATAAGCCTGGCATTAGTGATCCTGAAGGAAAAACAATTTTGAATGATCTGGTCTTAAAGGGAACTAAACAAAACGTATCTAACATTACCACTGCAAAAATGTTAAAATTTACAATTACTGAAAATAATAAAGAATCTGCACAATCTAAGGTTAAAGAAATATGTGATGAATTACGAATTTACAATCCTATGGTTAGTGTAGTTACAATAGACACATTTGATGCTTAGCCTGACTGACAATTCTAATTAAATTCGTATCTGGCTGTGGGCTCAAATTAAATAACTCTGAATCTAAAAGCAATTGTGAATGTTGGAGTTATAGTTTTTCCTGGAAGTAACTGTGATCGCGATATGTTTCATGTATTGTCTGATGTATTTCACATGACTCCTCAATATTGCTGGCATGATAAACCTCTTCCAGAAAATCTTGATGCTGTAGTTTTACCTGGAGGGTTTTCTTATGGCGATAGGCTTCGAGCAGGAGTAATAGCTGCACACAGTCCAATTATTAAAGATGTTAAAAAAATGGCTGAAAAAGGAATTCCTATTTTGGGTGTGTGTAATGGATTTCAAATTCTTGTAGAATCTGGATTACTTCCAGGTGTTTTACTAAAAAATGACTCTCTTAATTTTATGTGTGAATGGACTAATCTTACAGTTGAAAATAACAAAACCCCATTTACAAATCAATTTGAATTAAATGAAAAAATTCCAATACCTATCGCAAATGGAGATGGGCGTTATTTTGTTGATGATGAAACTTTAAAACAACTTGAGAGAAAAAATCAAATTGTTTTCAAATATGATCAAGTTGTAAATGGTTCTTCAAATCAAATTGCCGGTGTTTGTAATGAAGATGGAAATGTAGTTGGCATGATGCCTCATCCTGAAAGGGCTGTTGAATCTGAAATAAATCCTCATGACAATAAACCATCATCACTAATTTTTGAATCACTGTTAAACAATATGGGTGCTAACAATTGAGTCTAGAATCTCATGAATTAGAGGAACTAAAATTAAAAATTGGTAGAGATCCAACCTCTACTGAATTACAAATTGTAGCTGCTGAGTGGTCTGAACACTGCTCTTACAAATCATCTAAAAAACATCTTAAACTGTTACCGATGGATGGGCCTTTAGTAATTAATGAAAAAGGATATGATTCCGGAGTTTTAGATGTTGGTGATGGCTATGTCGTAACTGCTCATATTGAAAGCCATAATCATCCTTCTGCTGTTGAGCCTTACGGCGGAGCTGCAACCGGAGTAGGTGGTGTCATTAGGGATATTTTATCTGCTGGAACTCGTCCAATTGCACTTTTAGATGGATTGCGTTTTGGTGATATTGAAAAAGATCAACATGCAAAATGGCTTTTCAAAAATGCTGTTAAGGGAGTTGCAGATTATGGTAATTGTTTAGGCATTCCAACTATTGGTGGAGAAGTTGAATTTGATGAATGCTACTCAAACTATGCAATGGTCGACGTTGCTGCAATTGGTTTTGGTAAAAAAGAAAATTTAATTAAAAATCATGCAAAAAAAGGTGACTTGGTAGTGTTGATGGGTGGTGCTACTGGTAGAGATGGAATTGGTGGTTCTCAATTTGCATCTGATTCACTAGAATCTGAGAATCGCTCTGCAGTTCAAATTCCTGACCCTTTTATTGAAAAATTAATCATTGAAGCAATTTTAGAAGCTAGGGATGAAAAATTAATCCATGCTATGAAAGATCTCGGTGGCGGTGGTTTATCTTGTGCAGTATCTGAAACTGCTGATGCGTTAGATATTGGAATTGAAATGGATGTTGATAAAGTTCACACACGTGAATCTGATATGCATCCTGATGAAATTATGGTATCTGAATCTCAAGAAAGAATGCTGATTATCACAGATAGTATTAAATTAATAAAATTTCAAGATATCTGCAATAAATTTAGAATCGAATGTTCTGTTATTGGACATGTGACATTTGATAATAAAATGCACGTCAAGAAAGGTGAAAAAACAATTGCAAATATTTCTACTGATGTTGTTGTAAATGCAACTTTACTTGATTTACCTTCCAAGAAACCAAAATATTTAGAAAATATTGAAGACAAAAAATCATTTCCAGTTTTATCTGATTACTCTGAAATAATGTTGAAATTACTTGCGTCTCCTAACATTGCAAGCAAAATTTGGGTTTATGGTCAATATGATCATGAGGTTGGAATTAGAACTGTAATTAAACCCGGTTACGATGCATCAGTTTTAAGACTAGATAATGGAAAATTCCTTTCAATTAAGATTGATGGAAATCCTAAACAGTGTTACATTAATCCACGTGAAGGTGCAATTGGTTGCTTTGAGGAGGCATGTCGAAATGTAGTATGTACTGGAGCAAAACCTATTGGAATGCTTGATCATCTTCAATTTGGTAATCCCAAAGATCCTGAAATTTTTTGGACCTTTTTAGAATCATTGAATGGCCTAACTGATTTTGCAAAAGACTTTGAAATTCCGTGCATTGGTGGTAAAGTCAGTTTGTTTAATGAAACTACAAATGGCTCGATTAAACCAACACCTGTAATTGGAGTAATTGGATTAATTGACAAGAAACCTTTGAGAACCCAAAAAATTAATTCTGGTGATTGCTTAATCATGATTGGTAATACTAAAGATGAGTTGGGAGGTTCTGAATATTCTGAATATATTCATAAATTTATTGGAGGCAAATGCCCTACTGTTGATTTTTCCGAGTCAAAGAAAAATATGAATGCTGTATTGGAAATTATTGAAAACGAATTAATTAAATCTGCACATGATTGTTCAAAAGGTGGATTGGCAGTTGCAGTTTCTGAACTTTGCATGACCAATCTAATTGGTTGTACTGTATCTTTGGAGAGCGTCCCTGGTGACAAATTAGACCATGACAAAATTTTATTTTCTGAAAGTCATTCTAGATACCTAGTAACTTTTGAAAAGAAAAATATTCAAAATTTGGAAGAATTATTAAAAAAACATAATGTTACATTCAAAATTATTGGTGAGTTTGGTGGGGAGTCAATCAAATTCACTGCTGACTCTAAACCCATAATTGATCTAAGCGTTGATAAGACACAAAAAACTTGGTTAAATTCGTTAAAGGAGATGGTAATGCATGCCTAAAGTAAAAGAAAATTGTGGTGTTGTTGGGATTTACAGTCTTTCTGGAAAGAATGTCGTTCCAATGGTTTTTGATGCATTACGTGCTTTACAACATAGAGGCCAAGAAGCTTGGGGATTTGCAGTTCCAAATAAACCTCCGTTTAAGAAAATGGGATTGGTTTCACATTCATCATCTGAATTTAAAAAAATTTCACAAGAATACGCTTCTCCTTGCGTTATAGGACATGTGAGATATTCTACCATGGGAACTAGTACATTAGAAAACGCACAACCTCTCAAAGTAAAAGATCTTTGTATTGCTCATAATGGAACAATTGCAAATGCTCAGGAATTATCTAATTTGGTTGGCGGGTGTTCTTTTACACCTCAAAGTGCAAGTGATACATTAGTTGCTGCACAAAGATTGGTATCTTTAATTTCTGAAAATGGCGATATGGGAAAGGCTCTTTCAATTTTAAAAAATGAAATGGTTGGGTCATATTGTTTCACTTTTATTTCTGATGATAATTCTGTATATGCTGCAAGAGATCCTAAAGGATTCCGTCCGATGGTTTTGGGACATAAGGAATCTGATGACACATACATTGTAACTTCTGAGTCTGCTGCTGTAACTGCAGTAGGTGCAACTCTTCAAAGAGATGTAGTTCCAGGTGAATTAATTAAATTAAGTAAAACAGGTATGGAATCTGAAATATTTTCACACGATACTTCTCGTGCACATTGTTCTTTTGAATTCACTTACTTTGCACATCCATCAAGTAACATGGAAGGACATAACATTTACATTTCAAGAAAAAATATTGGGCGATTTATGGCAAAGAAATTTCCTATTTTTGATGCTGATTTGGTAATTCCAGTTCCTGATTCTGCAAGACCTGCAGCCCTAGGATATGCACAGGAGCTAGGTATTTCATTTGACGAAGGGTTACTAAAAGACAGGTACAGCAAGAAGGGCCCTTTGAGAAGTTTTATTGAACCCCATCAAAGTGACAGGGTAGAAATCAATCGCTGGATAATTCCAATTACTGAAATAATTAAAGACAAACATGTTGTAGTTATTGATGATAGTCTGGTTAGAGGGACAAGTTCTAAAGCCATAATCAAGGCACTTCGAAGATCAGGAGCTAAAAAAATTAGCATGCTAATTACATATCCACAAATCAATTATCCTTGTTATGCTGGAATTGATTTTCCATCTCAAGAGGAACTTGCAACATTCACTGATGGCAAAGAAATGACTGCTGATGAAATAACTGAAATGGTTAGAAAAAGCATTGGTGTTGACTTTTTGGGGTACAATGATGCTGATAATCTTGCTGATGCTGTAGGGATGCCAAAGGATTCCATGTGCTTTACATGTTCTTCTGGAAATTATGATTCTCTAGGAATTAAACCTGATTTTAGTAAACGTGAGCAAGTAAGATCAAAAATTTAATCATTATAGAATCTAGTACTGATCAAATAAAATAAAATATTCTACATTAGAGTTCGTTACGGAAAAAGAAAAGGCCTTTTTTAAAATCAGATAGATGTAATGATAATTAACCCGAATTGGTTAGTTGGTTGTGATCATCTTTAATTATGATTTTTTACTTAATGTGATTGTGACAAAGTGGAGAGGAAAAGGAATCATAATCCCGTTTATCATATTTGGGATCTTGTTTACTGTTGGAATGTTACTAAGTAATGTAGTTAAACCATAATTTACTGAATTAAATAAGAAATCTTGAGCCTAAGTGTATTTGATAATTAACCCAAACTGGCTAAATGGTAAAGAATAAAAATTAACCGCGAAGTTTACCGCGTTTTCTTCTACTCTCTTCTGATCTTACTTTGATAATTTTAAAATGAACTGCACATGAAATACAATAGTGTTTCAAAACAGTTGGTGATGCAATGTACGCACCTTGTGCACGTAATTCTTTAGCTAAAGTATGTTCTACTAAATTTAATCTGGAAGTAACTTTTTTGGCCTTATCTTTTGGAACTGTTTGTCCACAGTTTGTACATTGTACTGTTCCTGAAGATCCTTTTCCTCCTTTTGTACGACCTCTACTTGCACGTTTAAGTGGCATAAAATTCTGACATTTTGCCTCCTTATATTCTTGCGGGTAATTTAAAAAAATTATTAATTTCATACCTAATTTTGTCGAGAAATTACTTTATCTTTTAATGCTAGTTTAAGTAAATAATTTTGATTAGATTTGAAAGGATTATGCCATGTTTGTTTTAGGTCTGGTATAGAATTAATTATTTTAAAAGGCAAGATTCTCTGTTCTGACTGCCTTACTGAAAATAATGCAAAAAAATAAATTTACTAAATTTAAAAATTAATTATGAAATTATCTATTTTTTCACATTGTGCACTTGATACTATTTCGATTGAAGGCAATTCTTATGAGCAAATTGGAGGTGCTGCTTCTTATTGTGGGCTCATGGCACGTGAATTCAAATTTAATGTAAATCTTTTTACAAAATTTGGTCCTGATTTTCCAAAACAATATCTTACTAAACATAAAATTAACCTGATAAATTCAGAATCTAAAAAATATACTACTAAATTCTCTATATCTATTTCTGGTTCTGATAGAACTTTAAAACTTGAAAACGAATGTGATCCCATTGAGTATTCTAATCTTGATGCTGATGGTCATATTGTCAGTCCAATTTTTCATGAAATTTTGGATGATGTTTTTAAAAAAATTAAATCTGATTCTAATTTTCTATTTGTTGATCCTCAGGGATTTTTACGTCAAAAAGATTCTAACAATAACATTATTTTAAAAAAAACTGATCTTGATTTATCTAATGTAAATGCAATTAAAATTAATCCTGAAGAGGGCCAAAATATTGTTAGTGGTTCACACGATGAAATGATGTTGGCATTACAAAAAAAAGGTATCGAGTATGTACTATTAACTAATAAAACAGATGTTTCCTTATTGGTAAAAAATCGAGTTTATTCTCTTAAATTACCAAATAAAAATATCCATGACACAACTGGAATTGGAGATATTTTCTGTTCTGCATTTACTTGTACAATGCTAAAAGAAAAAGACTTTCTGTGGGCATTATGTTTTGCAGCCGGTTCTGCTCAGGCTGCACTTGAATCTAATGCTGTCGGGTTACAAAAAATTCCTAAAAAAGGAATGGTAGAAAACAATGCTTCATATTTTTATAATTTAGTAGATTTTAGAGACTTGTAATGTGTTAGTCTGTCTGTATCTGTACGTTTTATCTTTTGATCTTTAATTCTCCTGTTTTAATCGTTGAATAATTTTTTTCTTGTATAAACACGTTAGATTATTTGGATTTATTCAACTAATCTAGCATCTTCTTTTATTGTATTTAATACAAGATGAGTTAGTGTATTTTCAACATTAGGTATGGCTGATATTTTTTTTACAAAATCACTCAAAAATCCACGCGTTTTGAATTTTGCAATAATTACCATGTCTGCACCACCTGTTACATCATAAACTGCAATTGTATTATCATATTTTGCAATTTCATCTTCAATTTCTAACATTTTGCCTTTACTAGTTTTAATTTCAATTATTGCTGTAATATCAAACCCAAGTAATTCATGATTAAGACGAACTGAGTATCCTTGGATAATGTTTTCTTTTTCTAATTTTTTTATTCTAGATAGAACTGTTACAGTAGATACACCCAATCTATGAGATAATTGTCGTGCAGATTGCCTGCCATCTACTGAAAGATGTTTAAGAATTTCAATATCTTTGTCATCCATACTAATAATGTATCATGTTAAACAAATATTTAAAAATATTAAATTAATTCAAGTATCTGTATAAAAATATCTGGAATTACTATAATTAGTTAATAAAAAATCATAATAACTTAAATATTTTAAAGTTGTAACTATGGTATGATTGGAGTTCAAATTTAATTGGCTACAGCATATGTTCTCATAAACTGCGAA
>ERZ889078.1764-NODE-1764-length-16602-cov-9.144800_pt1 | contig 16602 bp, 14 predicted proteins | sample MGYA00521266_ERZ889078 | MGnify/ENA primary metagenome ERZ889078 (study PRJEB32303, sample SAMEA104408618) | aquatic metagenome | biome: Brackish water; feature: Pelagic; material: water | place: Baltic Sea | collected 2014-06-16T06:34:00 | depth 76,534 m ...
GTCATCGGTTTTGCAATTAAACTATTGATAGATATGTAAAGCGCTTCCACCGCAAAGTACACAAAGCGCGCAAAGAGCTGTCATCTCGAGCGGAGTCGAGAGATATCTAATTGACTAAAGAATAAACAATTTTTATCATTATACCTCGACTCCGCTCGGTAAGACAAATTGACAAGCTCATGAAATCCAATTTAGTGACTTTGGCAAAAATATTTTCAGGAAAATTGAATGAAAAAAACCTCAACCAAATCAATCAACCTCTCAGAACTACCCAGTGTAGATGCCCTGCTTCAATCAGTTGTAGATATAGAACTACCCCACAATCTGAAAAAAAATGAGGCACGGACAGTTCTGGATGATATCAGGGGGCTTGCCTCAAAAGGGAAAGCGGCTCCTTCTGGCGATCTGGAATCCAATTATCGAAAAAAACTGCTCAAAATAGCCAACTCTCTACGTAAGGTTATTAATGGCACTGGAGTAGTCATCCATACCAACCTGGGACGTTCCCCACTGAGTGCGCAGATGTTCAGCGCGCTTGAAGAACTCAAGGATGGATACATTAACCTCGAGCTCGATCTTGATCATGGCCGCCGCGGGAATCGCCATGATCACCTGCGACCCTGGATCCAGTCCATCAGCGACGCTGAAGATGGTATCCTGGTCAACAATAATGCTGCGGCAGTACTGCTAGCGCTCAATACACTGGCTGATCGCAAGGAAGTTATCATTAGCCGGGGTCAACTGGTTGAAATCGGTGGCTCCTTTCGAATTCCGGAAATACTTCGTAAGGCAGGCTCCAAACTGGTGGAAGTAGGTACCACCAACCGCACACATCTCAAGGATTATGAAGAAGCCATTACGCCTCGAACCAGACTTATACTATGGGTGCATACATCCAACTATAAGATTTCAGGATTTACCAAGGAAGTCTCACTTCAGGATTTGGTGGCCCTGGGTAAGCAACATTCTATTCCAGTCATGGCCGATCTTGGAAGCGGAGCTTTGGTCCCCATTGATGAATTTGGACTCCAAAGAGAGCCCTTGGTTTCAGAGGTCATAGGGACCGGCGTTGATATCGTAACCTTCTCAGTTGATAAGCTGCTTGGTGGGCCACAGGGGGGCATTATTGCTGGTAGGCAGGTCCTCATAAAGAAGATTGAAAAGAATAACCTCCTGAGGGCATTACGGCCGGATAAGACACAGATTCTACTCACCTTACAGGCTTTGAAAGCGTTTTCCAGGGGATCAGAGGGTCTCAATAACATTCCTGTTTATCGAGATATGCTCACACCCGTTGCGACCCTGAGAAAGAGAGCGCAGATGCTGATCGATAAAATAGATAATGCTAACCTCAATTTATCCATACTCGAGACAGAATCCCAGGTTGGCTCAGGTGCTTCCCCTTCAGAAAAAATGGCCTCGGTAGGAATTGGCATCAAGCATTCAAAAATGAAGGCAGGTCGTATTTCAAGTTGTTTGCGAGCCAATGATCCAGCAATAGTGGGTCGCATCACTGAGGATCTTTTTATTATTGACCTGAAAGCTGTGCGTGAGGGCGAAGATGCAAGCATCGCTGCAGCACTGAGATTATTGTAAAATATTAATTCGATGGGCAACATATTCGTTTTAAGTCATTGCCAGCGAATGAAATGAGTGTGGCAACCTCCGATCTCATGTTTAAGGGGCGGACCGAGTTCGCCGCGTCCTGAAGGACTCGCGAAGACTGGTATAAGGAAATCATAGAATATGAACAACTCTATCAACTGGCCATCTCGTATGAAAGCACTGGGACCTGGTCTTTTATGGGCTGGAGCTGCAGTTGGTGTTTCCCATCTGGTTCAAAGTACCCGGGCAGGCGCGAATTATGGTTTCGCCTTACTCTGGGTTGTGGTAGTGGCCAATGTTTTCAAATATACTGCTTTTGAATTCGGCCCCCGTTATGCAGCCGCCATGGGTGAAAGTCTTCTTGATGGATATCAACGGGTGGGTAAATGGGCACTGGTAGCCTTTCTGATTCCGACTTTTGGGACCATGTTTGTCCTTCAAGCAGCGGTAACCATTGTAACTGCCGGTTTGGCATCCAAAATATTTGGTACCAGTATGAGCCCCCTGGCCTGGAGTGCCGTGATCCTGGCCGTCTGTGCTGGCGTTTTAACGATTGGTAAATATCCAGTTCTGGACAAGTTGATCAAGCTGATTATCGTAATTTTGAGCATTTCAACCATTGTGGCTGTTGTAACGGCTTTTGGACACGGCTCATCAGCAAAAGTTGATTTTATTCGACCACAACTTTGGAACGTAGCAGGGGTTTCATTCATGGTTGCCCTCATTGGATGGATGCCTTCAGCCATAGATATTTCTGTGTGGCATTCACTCTGGACCATTGAAAGACGTAAAGAAACTGGTTCAGCCCCCAGTGTAGCTGACTCACTATTTGATTTCAGGTTGGGTTATTTTGGAACAGCTATTCTGGCTCTTGGCTTCCTGAGTCTTGGTGGGCTTATCATGTATGGCACTGGTGAATCATTTTCACCATCGGGGAGTACGTTTGCTGGTCAATTCATAACCCTGTATACTTCAACCCTGGGGAGCTGGAGCTATCCAGTGGTGGCCATCGCGGCGCTTACCACCATGTTTAGCACGACCCTTACTGTAACAGATGCCTTTCCCAGAGTATTAAAACGTTCCACAGAATTAGTATTTCCTCACAAGTATGATGGAAAAGATGATAGATCATTATACTGGATCTGGATGGTAATAGTCCTCGGGGGAAGCCTGGTCATTATTGGTCTCTTTATGAGGGGAATGACGTTATTGGTTGACCTGGCCACAACCCTGGCTTTTTTGACAGCACCCATCCTGGCTTATATCAATTATCGGGCAGTGACTGGCCCATGGATGCCGCAGGCGGGGAGACCTGGACCCAAATTATTGCTATTTAACTGGATCAGCATGGTATTCCTGGCAGGATTTGCACTCTTCTTCCTGATCTGGCGCTTCATTCTGAATTGAAACTTGAAATTGGGATAAACTTGGTACAATGATTTACTTTGCTAATAATGATGGATATAAATGGAGATCTACCCCTATAAATTTCAAGTTTCAAATTTCCAGGTCAGTATGCAAAAAGTAATCGGACTAGCCGGTCACATCGACCACGGAAAAACAGCTCTGGTCAAAGCCCTTACTGGTGTGGATACAGATCGCCTCGAGGAAGAGAAACGACGCGGTGTTACCATTGATATTGGGATCGCTTTTTATAGTGAGGATGTCACTTTTATTGATGTCCCCGGGCACGAAAAGTTCATTAAGAATATGGTTACTGGAGTCAGCACTGTCGATGCGGCCATGCTGGTGATTGCAGCTGATGATGGGGTCATGCCCCAGACCCGCGAACACCTCGATATACTGCACATTCTTGGAATTAGAAAAATACTGGTTGCACTGAACAAATCAGATCTCGTAGACCCTGACTGGCTTGAATTGGTTGCTGACGAAGTGGCCACTTATCTAACTGAGAGGGGCTATCCTGACACCAAAATTATCCCTGTATCCGCCACGACCGGGCAGGGAATTGAAAATTTACGAGAAGCGCTCAATCAAACTATCTCTGAAATAAAAAGTCAGGATAGGCAGGGTGTCTTTCGCCTTCCAATCGATCGAGTATTCTCAGTAAAAGGCTTCGGAACAGTTGTAACTGGAACGGTTCTCTCACATGAGTTAAGAAAAGGCCAGAGTGTGGAGCTCTTTCCACAAGAAAGTAGCTTTCCCGTGCGGGGGCTCCAATCACATCACCTGGATGTGGATAAAATCAAATTTGGTGATCGCGGAGCCATCAATCTCGGTGGCGCCAGCGTCGAAGAGTTAGGCAGGGGAGCCTTCCTGGGCAGTCCTGGTATGTTTCAAACAGGACCCACCTGGGTTGCAGAGTTGCGTGTATTGCCGCACTGGAAGAAACCTGTCAAGGAAGCAGATCGCGTCCATGTTCATGTTGGGACAGGCAAACGTGAAGCCCGGATACATCTTCTGGAAGCCAATCAGTGCGATCCAGGTCAAACCATGATGGCACAATTCTTCTTTGAGGAACCGATTTCAGCAGGCTTTAAGGAAAAAATGGTAATCCGATATCTATCCCCTGAGGAGACCCTTGGTGGAGCCGAGTTACTCTGGGCAATCGATCATAGATTAAAGAAGCAGGATAAACATCTTCCAATTCTAAAGACTCTAAAAACTGATGATCCTGCTGTTTTGATAAATGCAGTGTTGGATTTTTTTGATCGCCCCTTAAGTCGACGAGAAATTGCCCGATATCTCAGCGTGGCAGAATCCAAGGTTCACACCTTGCTCCAGAAATCTGAGGATTACAAGACCCATCAGGATCGGTTTATCAAACAAGCCTTATATGCTCGTAGCCTGGCTCATATCCAACAGGTGTTGGAGAAATACCACCAGCAAGAACCCCTGGGTAAGGGATTGCCGCGGGAGAAACTAACCGACTTGGCCCAAGCCAATCGTGAATTCGTTCTGGCCTCAGCTCTGGGAGAGGGCACACTTAAAAATCAAGGTGATCTCTGGCAACTGGCAGGGCATCAAGGCACTCTGGACAAAGTTGATGAACAGGCAAAGCAAAAAATCGTGACTATTTTCAATGACTCCCACTTTTCTTCACCCTCCCTGGATGAGTTGAAAGCATCTCTGGATGCTCAGGAGTATACTGTGCTCCAGTGGATGATTCAGCATAAGGAGCTGGTGCGCATTGATAAGGATTTCCATTTGCTCAGCAGTCAGATTGATTATTTCATAGAAGCTTTGAAAAAATGGTTCAGAAGCAATCCTGAATTGACGGTGGCACAATTGCGGGAAATTATCCCCACTACCCGAAAATACATATTGCCCATGCTGAACTATGCCGAACGCAAGGGCTTACTCCTTCGTGATGGGGATGTCAGACGCTGGGTAGGTGAGGAATTGTGAATGCAAGTATGGGAAGTCAGAATCCAGCAGGTAGTCTTTATCTGCCTTATCCCTGTATACCCTGAAATAGGGGCGGATCGTCGAATCAATTCCTAATTTACAATTCATAATTCGTAATTCTTATTTATAGACTATATTGATCGAATGTCAGCAAAATCCACAAAAAAGGACGAGAATACCACGCCCCTCATGCGGCAGTACCTGGAGATCAAATCCAAGTACCCCGATGTAATCCTCCTTTACCGAATGGGTGACTTTTATGAAACCTTTGGCGATGATGCCAAAGTTACCTCTAAGGTTCTGGGTATAACACTTACGAGTCGCTCCAATGGTAAGGCTGCCAAGGTTCCTCTGGCGGGATTTCCCTACCATGCCCTGGATGCGTATCTGTACAAATATATGCAGGCAGGTCTGCGTGTCGCCATTTGCGAACAGGTGGAGGATCCCAAACAAGCCAAAGGTATTGTGAAAAGGCTGGTTGTGGAGGTAGCCACCCCGGGATCTGCAATGAGCGAACAATTTCTCACTGCCAAGGAATCCAATTATCTGGTTTGTGTCTTCGCTGGCATTAAACGCATTGGTTTGGCCTTTCTTGATGTATCTACGGGGAAATTCAGTGTCCTGGAACTGCTCCCCAATCAATTGCGGGCATTTCTCGCTGGTCTGGCACCCCGTGAAATTTTGTTGTCTGAGGATGATTCAGAATCTGAATCCTATCTGGGCCGTGGAAAATGGTTATTAACCAGAGTAGAAAGCTGGGTTTTTAATATAGATTTTGCACAAAGTGAGCTTACCAAGCAATTCAAAACTCAGGGACTCAAAGGTTTTGGAATGAGCGGGATGAAAGCCGGAACTTCTGCAGCCGGAGCCATATTATATTATTTACAAAGTTACCAGGGTCGAGATTTGAAGCATGTGACCGGTATTCAGAGTCTCAGCGCCGATGATTGGATGACCATTGATGATGATTCACTCCGAAACCTGGAATTGTTCAGATCCCTGCGGGGTGGTGATGAGGGAACCCTTATTTCTGCCCTGGATGAATCAGTAACCTCAGGTGGTGGTCGACTTCTCCGTGATTGGCTCCATAAGCCCCTTTTGGACAAGGAACGCATAGAAAATCGTCTGGATCAGGTGCAGGTCTTTTTTGACCATTCAGAATTACGTCAGAACCTGCGTGAAATCCTGAAGCAAATCGCTGATCTGGAACGCTTGCTTTCAAAATTGAGCTCAACCCGTGGGTCAGCTCGAGATTTGGCGGGTCTTAGAAGCTCCATCCAGCTATTACCCGAACTGGCGAAACTTCTCGATGACAAGCATATCCATAAAATTGGCCTCCATGTTGAGGCTTTGCCTGATGTAAGTCCACTCCTTGCCGAGCTGGAACGTCTTATTGTGGATGAACCACCCGTTTCCGTAAAAAATGGAGGCCTAATCCGTGATGGTATCGATCCTGAGCTGGATGAGATTCGCGGTATAGCCCGCAACGCCAAGGCCTGGCTGGTGGAATTTCAAGCCACAGAAAGAAAACGTCTGGGGATATCATCGTTGAAAATTGGCTACAACCGTGTATTTGGTTACTATATAGATATCACCAACACCCACAAAGATCTGGTCCCAGAAGACTATATTCGCAAACAGACCCTGGTTAATTCAGAGCGCTTTATTACTGAAGAGCTCAAAGAATATGAAGAAAAGGTGCTCCATGCTGAGGAGCGATACACAGCCCGTGAATTTGAAATATTCGATGAACTGAGAATTCAGGTTCTGGCAGAAGCTGTGCATATCCAGGTAATTGCTGATTTTATCGCCAGGCTGGATGTCGTAAGTACCTTTGCAAAAATATCCTATGACCGTAACTATTGTCGCCCCGAACTGAACCAAAGTCTCCAGATTGAGATCAGCAGTGGGCGTCATCCTGTTATAGAACAGTTGCTCCCTGTAGATGAGGCCTTCATCCCCAATGACCTGCTTATCGATGCATCAGCAGATCAGATTTTGTTGATCACCGGTCCAAATATGGCAGGCAAGTCTACTTATTTAAGACAAATCGGGCTGTTGGTACTCCTGGCACAGATTGGTTGCTATATCCCAGCCGATAAAGCCCAAATCGGTATGGTGGATAGAATCTTCACCCGCGTTGGCGCCTCAGATAACCTGGCTGGTGGCGAATCGACTTTTCTGGTTGAAATGAATGAAACTGCCAACATTCTCAACAATGCTACTAAACGCAGCCTCATCCTTTTGGATGAGATCGGCCGTGGAACTTCCACCTATGACGGTCTGGCCATTGCCTGGGCACTTATCGAATACTTGCACGGAAAAACCGAACAGGCCGCCCGCACACTTTTTGCCACACATTATCATGAACTTACCAAGCTGGAAGGCATTCTGCCTCGCTTGAAAAATTACAATGTAGCGGTCCGCGAGTACGATGAAAAAGTCATCTTCCTGAGGAAGATTGTTCCGGGAGGGGCTAGTAAATCCTATGGCATCCATGTTGCTCAAATGGCTGGTGTCCCCCTGCCCGTGATACAACGTGCCAATGAAATCCTTGCTGACCTGGATTCAGGTGAAATCAGTGTGCGATCTGATGAAATCAGGGAGCCCATTCAAACTTTTGATACCCACCAGATGTCTCTTTTTGACAAACAGGAGCGAGTACTCCGAGACAAGCTCAAAGGTCTAAAACTGGATCAGATGACACCTCTTGAAGCAATGGTGCTTTTAGATGAGATGGCCAAGAGCATTGGCGAAGACAACTAGTCAGGAACCATGGGTCCCTCAAAGGCGTAAGCTTTCTATGAAATATTTATCACTCCTCATCTTTCTTCCTGCAGTTTTATTTGCCGAATCTGTTTCTTACGGAGAAGATCCATTCATCCTGGGTATGTCTATTGATGCATACGCGCTTGGTAATATCAAAGCCCTTCCCATGGCTAACCCAAGTCCCGGATCCAATGTAGCCTATCTGACTGAACGAGATCAAAAACTTGGGTTTCAACACACAGAGGGTTTTGGAGGCGTTTATCAAACAGATGTCCTCACCGGTAACAAAGACAATTGGTCACTGGTATTATTTCGCGGTGGAATAAGTGGTATTCCAGATACTCGTGATGCCTTGCTGGATTACGGGACTGATGGGGTAGCAGGTTCTAACGATGCAGATGGTACTGAAGATAATGGTGAGCTGGATCCAGGGGAGCGCCTGAGTATTAATTCCATCACCTATTTCAGTACACAACAATTTTTAGCCGAATTAGGCTATTCTCATCTGCTTAACCCAAAGCTTGCTGTACACGGAACAGCACGGCTCCTGTATCACGATTTATATGCTGAAAGCGGTTTTGGCGTGGGATTCCATGGAGGATTATTGTACCAGCCCTTTGAAAAAATGCGTCTGGGTATTGAAGTGACAGATATTTTGACCACAACCCTGTTCTGGAGCTCTGGTCTCACTGAAGTTTATGCACCTCAAGTATTTCTGGGTGCAGACTATTATTTAAGCTTTAAGAGCATTCCATTTATTATCCATCCCATTGTCCAGGCTGAAATCTCTCTAACCGGGAAACAGGCTGAGCTGAATAAGGAAACCTGGGGCTATGCTACTGGGTTGGAAATCGGGTTCCAGAATCAACTATTTATACAATTGGGTCGCAATGCTTTAGATCAATTCCAGATCGGGGCACGCATCCGGACAAAATATATTGATCTTCATTATGGCACTGGATTTTCAGAACTCAGCACTGTGGCTGGTCAAACGCACAGGGTGGGTGTTGGTCTCAATATTGGCGAATTTGATTTATTCTGATTGATGGACAGGTCAATCCTGTTACCAAATAGTTTCGATTTATTTAACAATTAGGGAGGACGATGATGGTGCTCGATCGCCAATCTGCCTGGAATTTGCTGTGTGAATACACTGAAAGTGATTCTTTAAGAAAACATGCCCTTGGAGTTGAAGCTGCCATGCGCGCCATGGCAGACAATTATGACGGTGACCCTGAGGTCTGGGGTATCACTGGCTTACTTCACGATTTTGATTATGAAAAATATCCAACTGCTGAAGAACACCCATTTAAGGGAGTCGAGATTCTCAAAGGATTGGGATATCCCCAGGAAATCCTGGATGCTATTATGGGACATGCAGAATACACAGGCGTGGAACGAATAACATTGATGGCCAAATCTTTATTTGCAGTAGATGAGTTGGTAGGGTTTGTTTTTGCAGTGACCTATGTTCGACCAAGTAAAGCCGTTCGTGACGTGTTGCCAAAATCAATCAGGAAAAAGTTGAAACAAAAATCCTTTGCTGCCAGTGTCAATAGAGATGATATCATCCAGGGAATGCTGGAACTGGAACTTGAAGAGAATGAGCATTTTCAATTTGTAATTGATGCTCTAACGGGTGTTGCCGAGGAAGTGGGTCTGGCCGGTACAGCGCCAGAATAATCAAATCACCTTGGTCACTAATGTCCGAAATTCACTTAATATCATGGCTGTGGCTCCCCAAACTTTGTGTCCATTTATTTCAAAAAAGGGGATTTCCCAGTCTCGTTTTTTAAAGTGTCGCAGTTCGTATTGAATATCCCTTTCACAAAGCGATTTTATTGAAACACTAAATATCTCTGCAACCTCCCTGGGCTCTGGGCTGAATTCTGGTTTATGGTGAGTATACCCCACAACTGGTTGAACGATGTGATTGCTCACCGGGATAGGCAGCTCACTGGTTTTTCCAATCACTTTAACAAGCTCAGGTAAAATATTTACTTCCTCATGGGCTTCACGTAATGCAGTTTGAATAGCGCTCTCATTGCCTTCACGTCGACCTCCAGGGAGGGCAATTTGCCCGCTATGTGCAAAACCATCAATAGTTCTTCGAATCAAGGGAAAACGCCATTCTCCATCCTGGTAATAAAGTGAGATCAACACGGCTGCCGGATGAAGATTGTCATCAAAGGTTTCTAGTTCACGTCCTTCTGGCATGAGATGTTTTTGAGCAGTCCAGCCAGGTAGGGGCTGTTTCAGGAGATCACTCAGTCTATGGATAAAATGATCCATCAGTCTGAATCCCGTATTGTTTTCATTGATAGTCCCATCAAACCGCTCATGGCTGCACCCACACCTATAAACAGGAAAATAGTGCGGGGTGAAATCCATTCCGCCAGAATACCTGTCAGTGCAACTGAAATTGACATGACACCAATTACTGCAAGGTTAATCATTGAAAAAACGCGTCCCTGCATATGCCCTGGAACGATGGAGTGGATGAGAGTGGTTCGTGTAACCTGTATAAACGGGATTCCCAGAGAATGAACAAATATGATTGATAGGGTTAGCCAGAATGGGTCAGCACCTAGACGTCCCACCCAATAGAGAGGGATGAACGAAAGCCCATCGTAAATTAATCCCAGCATGAGCCAGGTCCCCTTTTTGTATCTACTTGCATAGCGATATACAAAGATTGTCGCAATGAGCATTCCGACACCATAACTGGATTCAATGAAGGCAAAATCACTACCACTTCCATCCCAGACCTCTTTAATGAGCAAGGGAGTACCCACCACTGCAGGACCCATAATGAAAAAGTTATTCAACGCAGTTATTAAAATGATCCAGAAAAGTCGACGGTCTTCATAAATGACATATCTTAAGCCTTTTTTGAGCTCGGAAAGATGCCGGTTTTCATAGGTACTTGCTCGCTTCTCCCCACGAGGATAGGAAATCAGTATAATCATAAGGAATGAGACTAAAAAGGTTCCAGAATCCAAAAGAAAGAGATTAACCAATCCCAGAGCTGAGAGAAGCATACCCGCTCCAAACAAACCCACAAAATAGGCAAGATATCCTGTTGATTGGATCAGCGCATTGATCTTGAGAAGCTGAGATTTAGGAACCAATTCGGGGATGATGGCATCTCTGGCAGGATTAAAAAGAGTTCCAAAGGATGCAGCAGCAAATACAATTGTAGCCAGAAGCATGGGGCTTAGCATACCCAGGGAGTAGAATAAAGGGATGAACAGGATAAGAAAAAAGCGAGCGAGGTCACTGATGAGCATTAAAGTTTTACGCCGATACTGATCAGCCAGTACACCAGAAAACAAACCAAATATCAGTGCTGGAACCGTTGCGGCGAAAGCAATAAATCCAGTGAGAGAGGGCGACCCTGTGATATCTAACATCAACCAGATAACAGCCATATGTGAAATACTGTCACCGGCCTGGGAAACAAGTTGACCCACCCATAGAAAGGAAATATTGCGATTAACTAGCGGTGTGAATTTGCTCACTTGAAATGCAGCCACAGGTATCTATACCTTATAAGCTGAAATTAATTGATCCAAAAGTGAGAGCTAATTTGTCTTTATGTTTGAGCAATCCCTGAATTATTTGATCGATCGAATAAACTCCCGGGGAATTTTTTCAAGATCCTTCCTCGTAATCCCGTTCTTGTAGACATCTACAATCTGAGGAGTAATCATGACCAAAAGCTCAGTTTTTTTCTTATTGGTTAGCGTGGATTTAAAAAGCTCGCCAATGATTGGGATGGACCCGAGAATAGGAACCTTTGAAATTGTGGTCACGTCAGATTCTTGCATAAGTCCTCCCAGTACTACCGTTTGGCCATTCTTTACAATTACTTCTGTCACGGCACGCCTGGTAGAGATGATGGGGATACCATCAGGGGTGGCACCCTGTTGGAAATTAGCCTGGGGAGCCAGTCGAATGGTAACGGTTGAGTCATTGTTAACGTGAACAAAAATAGAAAGCTTAACAGTCGCATTTTTGAATTCATAGGAAGTCATACCAAATTCATTCAGCTTCGGGTAGGGAATCTGATCTCCAACCTCTATCTCGGCCTGTTTATTATCCAGTACCATAAGATGGGGGGTGGAGAGGAGATTTAAATCATTTGTAGTAGACAGCATACCCAGAACCACATCAATATCAGCGGCAATAATACCCAGGCCAAAACCGCCTGATATTGTGGCGGTTGAAGGGCTGGTAAGCGGTTCAGTAAACATATCACGAAATCCAAAGTTGGTTTCAAAGACACTTCGAACGTCCCCATTGTCTGCATCCTGTTTGGTAAACCACTGGACCCCTCTATTGTGATCATTGGTGATTGATACTTCGACAATAGCACTTTTAATATGTACCTGGTCAGTATGAACATCCAGAGTCGCCATGAGCTTAATAAGCTCAACGACCTGACCTGGTGTGTCCTGAATAATCAATGTATTGGTTCTGACATCACCGAAAACCCGACCAATCTCAGGCGTTACAAAAGGAGTCAGCGCCGAGGCAAGTTCTTTTGCTTCAGAAAACTGGCATGAATATGATTCTATGCGTGTTGGGATGGCTATGTCGTCCTTGTTGGTAACCAGATATTTACCTGAGGTACCCAGCTGCTGAAATCCCAAATCATATAACTCAGTCATGATGGAAAGTGCTTCCAGCGGTGCAATATCTTTCAAATCCAAAGTGATTTTGTTGGTACGGATTTCAGGGTCAGAAATGAAAATCATGCCACTTTTTTCACTGAGAATACGAAGAACATTCTCAAGTTTTACTTCCTTCACAGAAATTGAGATTTTATCCCCACTGGCCTGAGGAAGTGCAAACAAAGGTGTCAACACAATCAATAGAATTATAATAGTGCGGATTAGTCGATTTACATTATTTCTTGATCTCATATCACTCTCTCTCGATAACAATGGAAAATATATCATCACTATTGCCTAATACGATCATAGTGTCCTGTATGGTTTGGACAGTGTACCCTTGAATCTGGTCACCTTCGCCATAAATATCATTGTTTAAAATAGCGTATGGAGCTGATCTATCCCAGATAATACCATTGATTGTAATTTTGGGTCGGACAATACGTTTTTTGCGTGTGACCGGCTTCTTTGTGACCGGCTTCTTTGTGGTTTTGATTTCTGGCTTGTCCTCTTTTGGCTTGGGAGGTGGTGCCACATAGACCCTTACAAAGGGATTGCGCATTTTCGTCAAATCAGCGTTTGAACTAAGTGTATCTATGGCTTCAACGAATGCAAGATTCTCAATGCTTTTAGAAGATACGGTTCTTATCGTGGTCTGCAGCGTTTCCAGATCCAATGCAAGCGTGTTACCAACTGTCCCGGGCACCTCTGCAGAAAATATTTTATCAAAGGTTCCTGTGAACCAGAGACCAGCAGAAACCAGAACAATAAAAGCCAGGAGAGCAATCAGGAGAGTGGTGTTTTTATTTTTCATTTTTACCCCCCTTTGAGACTAAAACTGAGAGCGTTAAATCATATCGTGCATAATCATTTCGTTCAAGAGGCTTAATGCCCAACTCATCGATAAGAATCCATTCGTCATGCTTCTCGATCATATCCAGGAACTTCAGAAAGTCCTGAAACCTACCAATCATACTCAATCTAATGAGATGGGCTTGATAATTTTTGCCAATATTATTGAATTTATTCATGGGCTCCAGGGTAACAACTTTAAGCAAAGAATTGGTACAGAACCTATCGAGAACTGGAAAAATAGCATTAACTCGTGTACTCCCCAACAGGCGCGATTTGAAAATTGCTTCAAGAGAATCAAGTACGGCCAACTGAGTATTTAGGTTTTCAATAGCCATCTCAATATCCAGGCTAACCAGGTCAATATACGTCTCAGCAAGCTGATTCTGTCTTAGAACAGCCTCATCGTAGCGTTGACTTTCAGGCAGGATCAGAACTTGCAAGGAGGACCCTGTGATGGCGAAGTAGATTACAATGGCCGTTACCAGCCATTTCATCTGGACTGCCTCTAACCAGAATTGGAATTGTTTTTTCATCGATACAAACCCAGAGAGAATACCAACTTAAGTCGGTCTTCCTCTTTGTAGATTCGGTTATTTTCCACCTTGATATCAGAGTACAGCGTAGACAGTGGTAAACTGAAGAGAAGATTTCCACGAAAATTATCCACGGAAAGAATATCTCGGTTACCTCCCTCAATATAGGTATAGCCCTCAATGGTTAAATCCGGACCACCAGTATCTTTTTTGTTGCTCTTTGTGTCGGCCTTGGAGGAGATTTTTGTAATCACCAGATCAGGTGGTAGCGCCTTGGTGATATCAATCAGAATTTTACGCCATATTGCTGGCCGGGCATAGGGCTGAAGAAAGACATCTGATTCTTTTCTTAATCGGTTACGAACTCCGATTTTACGTTCAAGAAACAGCATACGTGGTTCGACACTTGAGATTTTCCCCTCAATATCGGAGTTCAAACCTTCAAATACCTGAGCCATGTAGGCTTGACTTTCATGGGTCCTCACCAGAATAAATATTGTTGCACCAAATATGATGACATACAGCAGAAAACTAAATCGCTTGAGATGTCGCTTAACGCGCTCATCGGCAGTGGAGCTAAGAAAATTTAGTTGATATTCCATTACTATCTCAGAGCCAAACCAATTGCCGTCGAAAATTGATACTGATTACCTGTTGTAAGCTCTACATCTGGAAAATAGTCCAGGATAGGATCCCATATCTCTGCAGGGATTTCCATTATTTCTTCCGATAAGGTGAAAAAGGATTTGATGAATGAATCGTTTAGCAAGCCACCAGTAACGTATAATTTTTCAACTTTCTGGCCAGTGTTGTAGAAATGTCTGAAGTTTAATTTGCGAATTGTCATGGATAATTCTTTGAGTTTCTGCCCGACGATCTTGTTTTCCATGTATAAAGCCGTAATAGCTTTGCCATTTGAACTGACCTCTAGAACTCCCCTGCGCAAATATTCAACTTCGATAAATGAAATATCTGCAGACTTCGCGATTATTGTATTGAGATTATTGCCACCAAAAGGAAGATAGAGAAATTCAGGATGCTGGGCAGAATCAATAATAGTATAGTGTGAATTCATTGCACCCAATTGCAAAACACCAACTGCTTCAGTAATTTTCGGATTCATTTTATGAAATAGTTGAACCGTGGGCAAAGTACTGGTTTCCAATACTCTAATATTGCTTGAAAGCGACTTGAAAACTTTGGTGAGCCACTCAATACGATTCTTTTTTATGACGGCGAGTAAGACATTCAGCTTTTTCTTCTGTGATTGTGGCAGGAGGGTAAAATCATACTCATAGTTGTCTGCAGGGTCAGCCAGTAGCGGAGACAGTTCCCAAAAAAGAGCCTGCTTTAATTCGTGAGTGGCTATCTGGGGAAGCTGGAGGAAAAATAAATTCTGATATTTTGCGCTGAGCCCCACATTGATATCAGCTCGTTTGTAGGGCAATTCTGACAGGAGGGTTTTGAGACCATTCATAACATGAGTCTCGTTTATTTCACGCACATCTTTAACCACATCTTCTTCAAGATAATCATACTTTAAAAGCTTGGCGTGTTTACGGCTACTTTTCTTGGTATAGTATGCGGCCACCTTAATTGCGTTGGTCCCAATATCTATACCGATTCTTATTTTTTTTGCTCTAGCCACGATCCCTAAATGCTTGGTTTTATTTTAAAAGCAATTCGTAATTCATTTCGGCTCACATACATCTAATGAATATAGAAATGCCTGCTCTAGTTTCTATTCAAAAAGGCTGCAAACCAAGTATTTCAATAATAAAAAAATCCCCCATATAGCGGGGGACTTTTGGGGCTATTGGGACGGTTGGAGGGTTATGCGAGAAAGGTTCCTTTCTTCCACATCCTGCTCTTCAAGCGACCAACTAGAAGTGCTGGTTCGTGATTTGTCTCATCTCTGAAATCCGTGAAACAAGGATGGCGTTTCAGATGTTCAAAGTTATTGTATTCAGGATGATCAGAATCGCAATAATAAGTGTCCTTATAGTTAAAGACGGTAGGGCAGAGTAGTCCAATGTGAGGAAAACATGTTTCCTGAGAATGGCTAATTTCTGTTTCAGTGAAGATTTCTGTGAGATAAGGCCAGTCGGTATATAATTGCTTGCTCATCATCAAGTTCAGGAGCTGCTTAGTTCCCGCCAGTCAAAATCCCGGATTCATCAATAGTTCGATCAGAATCAAGAACAGATTTTGCGGAACAGGTTATGGTGAACTCAACGCCTTCGGCGCTTACGTAGGTATAGGAAGAGTCGTCAAAATATTTGCCATTTAATTGGCCACTGTTTATGTCATTCCAAGTGGCGCCAACCACTAGAGCTGCAGATTCTGCTCTGGGGTATTCATTGTTATTACCATAGTAAATACGTAGCTGTGTGCGAATACTGCCTAAATTGGCATCTGCCTCGCTTAGTTTGGCCTTCATGACATTGTTAGAATAAATTGGAACTGTGATGACAGCTGAAAGAGTTGTGACGGCGATGACAATCATTAATTCTACCAGAGAGAACCCACCGACCAGTCTGGAAACATTGGGTCTTACGTTTGGTAGTCCTGGAAAAAGCCATTTAAGTTTTATAGTCATTTTGCGATCTCCTCATGCATCTTTTGTTAGCACTTTAGTAAGTATTGCAGCTGGTATTAACTATGATGTTTCTTATTCCATTTGTTGGTTTTCCAACGTCCAATCTGCTTGGGCCAATCGTAGTCACTTCGGTTTCCAAAGCCCTTTGTCCAGCGATAACGGTCACCATGCTCAGCATCCATCAGGTTGAAATGGT
>ERZ889078.1767-NODE-1767-length-16587-cov-7.160114_pt1 | contig 16587 bp, 9 predicted proteins | sample MGYA00521266_ERZ889078 | MGnify/ENA primary metagenome ERZ889078 (study PRJEB32303, sample SAMEA104408618) | aquatic metagenome | biome: Brackish water; feature: Pelagic; material: water | place: Baltic Sea | collected 2014-06-16T06:34:00 | depth 76,534 m ...
ATCATACCAATGGTTATAATGCTAAAAAAATCAAAAGTATTCTGTAATATGCTATTCAGCTTACCAAAATTTTTGGCTAACCAAGCAGCTGTAAACAAAGGCAAGATAAGGCTCAGGAACATATGCGGAAAAGTAGTAACTACCTCTAAAACTCGATAAGGAGCCCCATATAAGCCCACCACCTCTGGACTGGCATAAAGAGAGAGGATTAGGGTGTCGGCTTTAAAATAGATCAAATTTAAGATAACAGTAACTGCCAAGGGCCAGGTGGTGTGAAACACCTTTTGCCAATAAGTAAAATCCCAGGCTAGGCGCAAATCAATGTGCTTTTTCAAGAATACATAGAGCAGAATAAAGGCTACAAGAGTAGTGATTGAATTGGCCAATAATATATTATTTAAATTTGTTCCTGAATTAAAATAATAAACTAGGTAGAGAACAAATAAAACTTTATTTGCAAAATCTACTATCGCCACCTTAGGCATGTCTAGCTTCTTGGAAAATACCGCTGTTAAAGTTGAAATCAGACTATGGAAGAAAAATACTCCTACAAAATATATCACACCCTGTTTAACTGCTAGATCATAAGGGAAAAACCAAATTACAATTGGTGCTAAAATAATAATTAAAAAAGAAGCTAATAATCTAATAGTAAAGATATTGTTAACCACCTTATTTTCTTCAGATCTAGTCTTGACCGCAGATACCTCTCTTAACATTGTCAGATATAAACCCAGGTCTGCCAAAATCATAAACATCTGAACAAAGGCAAAGATGGTGGTGTAATAACCAAAACCAGCCTGCCCCAGAGTCCTGGTAATCAAACCTAAAGAAACAACACCAATTAAAATATTGATGCTGCGAATAATAACTTGCCACAGAGTATTGGTAAATATTTTGTTGGCAGTAGACATACTAAAATTATACTAATTAAAGCCCCGCTCCGCAATGCGGAGCGGGGCTTTATCATAATTTATTAAACTTCAGATGATTTATGCTCCTGCCAAATTTTTTTCTTCATCTCGGCGATTAGCTTTGGATTTTCACGTAAATATGTTCTGACATTTTCCCGACCAACTCCAAGTTTGGTCTCACCGTATGAATATGAGTTGCCAGATTTGGTGATTACACCAAACGTTAAACCAGTGTCCAAAACGTCACCCGCTACGGAAATTCCTTCATTATACATAATATCAAAAACCGTGCTCTTAAATGGTGCGGCAATTTTATTTTTAACTACCTTAGCTTTGACCTGATTACCAATTATTTTCTCACCTTGCTTAATCTGAGCGCTTCGCCTTACCTCTATTCTAACAGAAGAATAAAACTTCAGGGCATTGCCACCAGGGGTGGTTTCTGGATTACCAAAGAATACACCAATCTTCATTCTTATCTGATTGATAAAAATGACCGTAGTGTTGCTCTTGTGTACAATGCCTGCCAACTTCCTCAAGGCTTGAGACATCAATCTAGCCTGGAGGGCCATATGACTGTCGCCCATATCTCCTTCGATCTCTGCCTTGGGTACTAGGGCAGCCACTGAGTCAACCACTATCACACTTATTCCTCCTGAACGGACCAAGGCTTCTACAATTTCTAAGGCTTGCTCACCAGTATCTGGTTGAGAAATCAGTAAACTACTAACATCAACCCCAATCTTTTTAGCATAGTCTGGATCTAAGGCGTGCTCAGCATCTACAAAGGCTGCTACACCACCAGTCTTTTGTGCCTCAGCTGCGATATGTTGTGCTAGGGTAGTTTTACCAGAGGCCTCGGGGCCATAAATCTCAATAATTCTTCCTCTGGGCACACCACCTATTCCTAGGGCAATGTCCAAAGACAAACAACCGGTACTGGTGGCCTCAACGTTCATAGCCTTGGCATCGCCCAAGTTCATGATAGACCCCTCACCAAAACGAGTCCTAATTTGATCAATTGTGTCTTTAATAGCTTGATCAAACTTTCCTTCTTTCTTCTTTTCTTTAGCCATACTTTTATCTTTCTGATATCAGCAAACTAGCCTGTATTGCTTGCCTTATTAGTTAATTAATTTCAAAAGATTCTCTTAAAATTATAAGCTCTATATTATTAGTTTTACTATGTTTCTTTTTAGCACTAATTTCTAAATTATTCAAGCCAGTTACCAAATTTACAGTCTTGGAGAAGTTTCCTTCTTCATCTAATAAAACTAATTCACCATTTATGCTAAGTTGGACTTCTGACTTGGTCTTACCAACCACATCTACACTAGACTCGCTGGTCTTAAAATTGTTACTTGGCTGATAGATTGTTACCTCGGGCGCAGAGATGATGTTTTTTACCGACCAACCCAGATAACCCAATAATACCATGACCACTAGAGACACAAAAAAAACTTTTAACACCCTTGGCCAAACAATATTGGCCAGAAAAAAACTTTTTTTCGGTTTACTTATTGTCCCTAGCTCGGTAATTTTTTCACTAATAGCTTTTTCAACCTTAAAATCTTCCAGTAGCTCTCTAATTGGCAAATCTAAGAGTTTTGCATAAAGCTTTATCCAGGCTTTAGCATAAATATCGCCCGGTAACTCCTTGTAACGACCGCTTTCTAAAACTTCAATATATTTTATAGGAATTTTAGTCTCTAATTCAACATCTTTTATAGAAAGCTCTTTCTCTAGTCTTGCTTTTCTAAATTTATCTGCCAAGGTCTGTCCTTTGGTAATTTTTTTATGGCTAAATCTTGACATGTTTTTCTGGTCTAATCATTTTCCTCCTCGTCATCCTCATCGTCTTGGCCTTCCTCATGACCATCATCTTCTATCTCTTCTTCATCAAGCGCTGAAGAAAAGTTTTCTTCTAAATCATCTTGTGATATTAAGACCTCTCTCGGTTTTGAACCTTCGGCCTGACCAACCACTCCCATCTCTTCTAAAATATCAAGTAATCGAGCCGCCCTAGCATAACCAACCCTTAATCGACGCTGTAATAGAGTAGCTGAAGCCTTGCCAGCTTTAATTACTACCTCTTTGGCTTCCATGGCTAAATCATCCTCAAAATCTTGCTTCCCGCCAAAACCAGCTACTGAACCACTAGGCTTGGCTGTTACATCTTCATTATAATCTGGTTCGTCGTCGTCTTTTATGAAATTAACCACATCAGCAATTTCTTCATCTGTTACATAAGCGCCTTGGATACGTTTTGCCTTGGACGTTTCAGCGGTCATAAATAACATATCTCCTTTGCCTAATAATTTTTCAGCGCCAGAAGAATCAAGGATTGTTTTAGAGTCCATAGCAGAAGCTACAGCAAAGGCAATCCTACTAGTGATATTAGCCTTAATCAAGCCAGTAATAACATCTACCGATGGCCTTTGCGTGGCTAATACAAGATGAATACCGACCGCTCTAGCCATTTGAGCTAGCGATACAATAGCTGCTTCAACCTCTTTGGAGGCTAGAGACATTAGAGCTGCAAACTCATCTACAATCACCACTATGTATGGTATACGGTTAACAATAACTGCCTTGTTGTAAGCTTCTATATTTTTCTTGTTAGCAGCCTGTAATAATTTATAACGCTCGTGCATCTCTTTTACTACCCAGCGAAGGGCATTGATGGTCTTATCGGTATCATTGATAACCGGAGTCAAAAGATGGGGTATATTATTGTAAGCTGAGAGCTCAACCCGCTTAGGATCAATTAAAATAAATTTGAGTTCGTCTGGTGAATTTTGATAAATCAAACTGATGATTATATTGTTAACACAAACTGATTTTCCGGAACCAGTAGCGCCAGCAATCAAAAGGTGAGGCATAGTAGCTAAGTTAGCTAATATGGCTTGACCAGCGACGTCTTTTCCTAAGGCTAAAAATAAATTTGATTTTCTCTTCACGTAGGCTGTACTATCTAATATATCCCTAAGCTTAACCGTAGAAACAGTTTGGTTTGGCACTTCAATACCAACTAAAGATTTTCCAGGAATCGGCGCCTCCATACGCAAGGGATGTGCTGCTAGGGCTAAGGCTAAATCATTTTGTAAGGTCAACATCTGAGAAAGCCTAACACCCTCAGCTGGGCGAAGGGTGTATTGAGTGACGGTTGGACCGACATTAACATCTCCCATGGTCACATCGATACCAAAATTTTCAAAAGTTTTTTGAATCTTATTCATATTAGCATTAACGTCTCCAGAATCTGGTTTGCCAGTAGACTTAACCAACAAATCAACTGGCACAATTATTTTCTTGCGCGGCTTTTTACTAGCTTCCTCTTCTGGTTCAAATTCTTCTTCCTCTTCTGGTTCATCAATTTCCTCGTCACTTGCGACCCCATCTTCTTCTAAGGTTTCATCTGGTTCAAATTCTTCTTCCTCTTCTGGTTCATCATCTACCTCATCGTCCTGTTCTGGTAAAAATTTTTCTTTTAAGATACCTAACGCCTTAGCTCTTTCTGCCATATCCCCAAAAGAAGTATTGAAAGCTAAAAATATTCCAATAAACAAAATCGCTAGTAGGATAACTAGGGCTCCCCAGAAACCAACAAAGCTTATTAGGCTACCACCAATACCAACTCCGAGCGCACCACCACCGTTACCAGCGCTGGTTATTTCTTTGAAACTAAGGGTGCTGACAAAAAAATGTAAAACGCCAGCTACCGATAGCATAATCAAGGTCAAGCCAATGTAGGTAGTAACTTTTATTTTATAGTTATAATTTCTAATCAATATCCATCCTAAAAGCAACAGCACTAAGACAAATACACCAGCCGACCAACCAAAGACATAACTAAGGCCAGTGTTGAGCCATTGGCCAAAGGTGCCAGCTAAATTAAATAAAGATAAAACACTCAAAAATGCTACTACAAAAACTAATACTGTAAATATTCCCCGCTTAGTTTCTGCTCTTAAACCCCAAGATTCCATCAGGCCTTCTTCGTCTTGTTGAATTTGTTTTTTTCTTCCTCTTTTTGCCATAAATATTGCTTATATTAGACTAAGTACTCTATATTTTAACACATAAATAGAGAAAAATAAATGTCTCTTAAAAAATTAAAAAACCCCAAATTTTGGGGCTTTTTAACTATAAATTTATATAAATTTTTATTTACCTCGGAAGCCTGTGCCAGCTGGAATCTTTCTACCAATAATAACATTTTCTTTAAGACCTCTGAGATGATCTACCTTACCAGTAATGGCCGCATCAATCAATACTCTGGCAGTCTCCTGAAAAGAAGCCGCTGCTAAAAAGGAGTCTGAAGTTAAGGCTGCTTTAGTAATGCCCAAAAGCAAAGTATCTCCGGTCGCCACCTCACCCTTACTTTTTTCATTAGCATTAAGAAATTGAGTACTTGTCACAACTTCTCCTGGTAATAGCTCTGTGTTACCAATATCGTTCACTAAAATTCTAGAGAACATCTGTCGAACAATAAGCTCCACGTGTTTATCGCTCAAATTTTGACCCTGTGATGAGTAGATGTGTTTAATTTCAGAAATAACATACTTTTGAACCGCTAGCTTCCCTTGAAGGTTGTACAACTCATGAAGGTCGACACTACCCTCGGTCAAAGATTGACCCTCGGAAACCATATCTTTGTCCTTTACCCAAAGATTATAACCAGCCGGGATAATCACTTCTAATCCCTCACCCTTCTGGCTAATAACCTTCAATTTCTTATCACTTAACTTAACCACACCAAACAGACCAGTCCTAATTTCATTTTTACCATTTATAAATAGAATTTGATCTCTTTCGATTTCATCACCATCTTTAACCTTAACTTTAAAGTCCTCGGCTATGTCATATTCTTCTACTCTAGTTTCTTGTGGTTGAATCTTAATGATACGGTGGTCTTTTGATACCAGTTTATTTGTCTCCTCGTCAATCACAACAATACCATGGATCGGCGCTAAGATAGCCTTCCTCTTTGGTGGACGAGCTTCAAATAATTCTTCTACCCTAGGCAAACCTTGGGTTACATCAGCTTCTCCAGCCACACCACCAGTGTGGAAGGTTCTCATAGTCAATTGAGTGCCGGGCTCACCAATACTCTGAGCCGCTACAATACCAACAGCTGATCCTAAAGCAACTATTTCATTGTGTCCCAAATCATAACCATAACATTTTTGGCAAACACCCCGTTTTAACTTACAAGTAAGTACTGACCTAATCTTAATACTGTCTGGATCAACATCAGTAATGTGCTCAGATAATTCTTTAGTGACCAAAGCTCCCTTCTTAATTAATATATTACCCTTAGAATCTTTAATTGGTTCCATTAAGTACCTACCAATAGCCCTATCTACCAAGTTTTCACCAACAGCCTTACTTTCTTCTTTGGTAATAATACGGCCTTCTTTGTCTTTACAATCTTTATCTAAAACAACCACGTCTTGAGAAACATCAACCAACCTTCTGGTCAAATAACCCGCATTAGCGGTTCTAAGTGCTGTATCAGACAAACCCTTACGAGTACCATGAGTAGAGATAAAATACTCCAATACATCCAAACCTTCTTGGAAGTTGGCTTTTACCGGCAATTCAATAATATCACCAGCTGGATTGATCACCAATCCCTTCATACCCATGACCTGAATCAATTGAGAAAAAGAACCACGAGCGCCAGAGTTTAAAATAGAGGCGATTGAATTTTTAGGATCCATAATCTCCTTAGCCCTCTCAGTAATTTTACCCTTAATTTTTTCCCAAACCTCAATTACTTTGATATATCTTTCCTTGTTGGTTAAAAGACCTTGATTGTATTGCTCACGTATTTCTTCAACTTGTTCTTCACCTTCTTTTACTAAGTCATTTTTAACTTTCAGTTTAGGAATATCATCCATACCCCAAGACAAACCAGAGGCTGTAATATAATAAAAAGCAATATCTTTTACATCATCTAATAACTTAACAGTAGCCTCGTGTGAAAGAGTACGAAAAGATTCAGCAACAATATCCTTTAAACCTTTCTTATCAAGAGTTTTATTTACATAGTCGAGTCCCTCTGGCAAAACCTTATTAAATAAAATCCTACCAATAGAAGTCTCAATTGGTTTTATACCAGCTCGTGTTACTCGGGCTTTTATTGGTTCTTGTAATTTAATAATCCCAAGTTGAAATGCCCTTTCAGCTTCGTTTTCATCACTAAAAATTTTCTTAACTTTATCATCAGAATCGACGTGTGTCATGTAGTAACCGCCCCAAACAATATCTTGGTTTGGTACCGCTACTGGCTCACCCGTAGCTGGTTTAAGCAAGTTGTTGGCTGAAAGCATAATCTCAGCTGCTTCTTTTTTACCATCTTCTGTTAGTGGCACGTGAACTGCCATTTGGTCACCATCAAAATCGGCGTTGAAAGCAGAACAAACTAATGGGTGGAGTTGGATAGCTTTACCCTCAATCAAGATTGGTTGAAAAGCTTGAATACCCAATCGATGAAGAGTAGGAGCACGATTGAGTAATACGTGCGCACCCTTAATGACTTCTTCTAAAATAGCCCAAACTTCTGGGTGACCAGCTTCTATATATCGATTAGCACTACGAACATTGTGTACTAACTCATTCTTTATCAAACGAGAAATAACAAATGGTCTAAATAATTCTAGCGCCATGATTTTTGGTAAACCACATTGATGAAGTTTTAGGTGTGGACCAATCACAATCACACTACGACCTGAATAATCAACACGCTTACCAAGTAGGTTTTGTCTAAAACGACCCTGCTTACCTTTCAACATGTCAGCAATACTCTTAAGTGACCGCTTCTGACCGGTAGAAGCAGTAACAGTTTTGCCATGACGAGCGTTGTTGTCAATTAAGGCATCAACTGCTTCCTGGAGCATTCTTTTTTCATTTCTTTGAATAACCTCTGGAGCATTTAAATCTTTTAGACGTTTAAGGCGATTATTACGGTTGATCACTCGACGATATAAATCATTCAAGTCAGATGAGGCAAAACGACCACCGTCTAGCTGAACCATTGGTCTTAGATCTGGTGGAATGACTGGAACAGCGCTCATAATCATCCACTCTGGTTGAATCTTGTTTATAATCAAGCTCTTAATTAGACGAGCTCGTCTAATTATTTTTTTCTGACGAGAAGGAATGGCTGTTTCTGTTTCCTTTTCTAGAGCTTCTAATAATTCTTTTAAATTAATGGTCTCTAATAATTCTCTAATAGCTTCCGCACCAATACTAGCCTCGAAAACATGCCCATAACGAAGAGCTAGTTCCTGATATTTAGTCTCAGAAATAATTAACAATTCTTTTAGTTCTCTCAATTCTTTTAGAGCAGTGTCAGCGGCCTCTTCTAGACTCTTTATTTTGTCTATCTTGGCTACATTAAGAGACATCAGTTCAGCTTCAATTTCTTTCTCTGCCTTATCTTTAACCTTACCCTCAGCTAGTAGTTTGGTTTTTTTATTATTAATTTCTTGACTACGTTGATTGAACTCATTATCAATTTGTTTTCTCTTTTGTTTGAGCTCAGCCTTAATCTGCTCAATGGTTTCCTGTCGTGCTTTATCATCTACCTTGGTAATAATGAATGATGCAAAGTAGATAACCTTCTCTAGGGATTGAACACTTAAGTCTAAAACCAAGCCAATCTTTGAGGGAATACCACGTAAAAACCAAATGTGTGAAACTGGTGCTGCTAAATCAATATGACCCATGCGTTCACGACGAACGATAGCTCGAGTAACCTCTACTCCACACTTATCACACACAATCCCCTTATAACGGATACGTTTGTACTTGCCACAATAACACTCCCAGTCTTTGGTCGGGCCAAAAATCTTCTCACAGAACAAACCATCTTTTTCTGGCTTTTGGGTTCGATAGTTAATTGTTTCTGGTTTTAAAACCTCACCATGTGACCATCCATGAATATCTTCAGGAGAAGCTAGTTTTAATTTGATGGCATCAAACTCCATGACGGTGGTTTTTTCACTGGCCATGAAGGTGGTTTTGGTTGATGAAGGAGTAGGCATATGTTTAAAAAATTTATTTTAATTATTTTCCTGACTCATTTTCTATAATAGAAGACTCAGAAAGATCGTTGACAACTGGAGCTTCTTTATTAAGAATCTCCTTAGTTTCTTTCCCTACATTATCAACCACTCTCTCTCTCTTACCAATGAGCTCCACATCTAAGCCTAGGCCTTTAAGTTCGCGGACCAAAACATTAAATGACTCTGGTATATTCAATCTATCGATTGGTTCTCCTTTAATAATTGATTCATAGGCCTTTGATCTACCAGGAACGTCATCTGACTTAATGGTAATAATTTCCTGAAGGGTGGCGGCAGCACCATAGGCTTCTAGAGCCCAAACTTCCATCTCACCAAATCTCTGACCACCAAACTGAGCCTTACCACCGAGTGGCTGCTGAGTAACCAAAGAGTAAGGACCAATTGATCTCTGATGGATTTTGTCCTCTACTAGGTGATTTAACTTAAGCATGTAAGCTATACCAACCGTAGTCTTATTATGAAAAGGCATTCCATTTCTACCATCATACAATTGAAGTTTACCATCTTCTGGCCAACCAGCTTTTTTCAACTCACCTCGAATAGTCTTTTCTGACACACCATTTAAGGCTGGGCTAGCTACTTTGTAGCCGAGTGTTCTGGCAGCTAAGCCTAGGTGGGTTTCGAGTAATTGTCCTAGATTCATACGAGAAATAACACCAAGTGGATTCAAAATAATATCCACCGGAGTACCGTCGGCTAAAAATGGCATGTCAGCTTCTGGTACTACTCTAGAGATAACACCCTTATTACCATGACGACCAGCCATCTTATCACCTACTTGAATCTTACGAAGTTGAGCTACTGTTACTTGAATAGTCTTAATTACACCGGCTGGTAACTTATCACCCTTATCTCGAGAAAATACTTTTATATCAATCACCTTGCCGCGTTCACCGTGCTTGAGATACAAAGATGTATCTCGAACGTCCTTGGCCTTTTCACCAAAGATGGCACGAAGTAACTTTTCTTCAGCAGAAAGTTCGGTTTCACCCTTGGGGGTAATCTTACCAACTAAGATATCACCGGAAGAAACATTGGCGCCAATTCTGACCACACCTTCGCGATCCAAATCCTTCAATTTTTCTTCACTAACATTTGGAATGTCGCGAGTAATTACCTCTGGTCCAAGCTTAGTGTCTCGAACATCAATAGAATAATCCTCAATACTAACTGAGGTATAATTATCATTTTTAGCAACTCTTTGAGAAATCAATATTGCATCCTCGTAGTTACCGCCATCCCAGGTCATATAAGCTACTAACATATTTTGGCCAAGAGCCAACTCTCCATTATCAGTAGCGGCACCGTCGGCAATAGCTTGACCATTCTTGATTTTATCACCCTTATCAACAATTGGATGTTGATTCATACTAGTAGAGGTATTTGAACGAGCAAACTTATTCAAGTTATAGGTGGTGGTCACACCATTTTTATCAGTTATATCAATGCGGCGACTATCAACGTAGCTTACATCGCCACTTTCTTTAGCTACTACAACTTGACCAGAATCAATTGCTGCCTTAGCTTCAATACCAGTACCAACAATTGGTGCTTGTGGTTTAATTACAGAAACCGCTTGCCGTTGCATGTTTGTTCCCATTAAAGCACGGACAGCGTCATCGTGTTCTAAGAATGGAATCATAGAGGTGGCAATAGAAATAATCTGGTTTGGAGCCACATCCATCAAGTCTATATTCTCTATCTTGTCATAGGTAGGCTCACCTTTAACCCTGATGTCAGCAAAACCACTTAAAAAGTAACCGTCCTCATCAATTGGAGTGGTGGCAGCGGTGGTATTAAATTTTTCCTCTTCAAAAGCATCTAGATAAACTATTTCATCGGTAACAATTGGTCTAATGGCCACAGTCTCAATCTCTTTATATTTTTCTAATTCCTTGGCTTTGGCGGCGCTAATTTTCTCACCCTGAGCTACAATAACTGCTTTGGTTTTCGGATCTTTTATATCAACTCGAGCAAACCTATTAGTGGTGTGTTTAGCCTCATTAAATACATCGTGGTATACCTTTCTAAAGGGTGTTTCAATAAATCCAAAATCATTTACCTTAGCATAAGAGGCTAGGTGTCCAACCAGGCCGATGTTTGGACCTTCGGGAGTAGCAATCGGACAAATACGTCCGTAGTGAGTACGATGAACGTCACGCACTTCAAAGCCAGCTCTTTCACGAGAAAGACCGCCAGGACCCATGGCTGATAAACGACGTTTATGTTCTAACTCAGCTAAAGGATTGACCTGGTCCATGAATTGAGAAAGCTGTGAGCTCATAAAAAATTCCTTAATCACACCAATCACTGGTCGAGCATTAATCAATTGATTTGGTCCAAGTGAGGCTAGCTCAAGGGTGCTCATACGATCCTTGATAATTCTTTCCATGCGGGCCAAACCAATTCTAAATCTATTTTGAACCAATTCACCAATAGCTCTAACTCGACGATTACCCAAGTGATCAATATCATCAGGATTTTCCTGACTTAAATTTAATATAATAATTTCTCTAATAACCAAAATCAAGTCCTCACGACGGAGCACTCTAGTTTCTTTGTTGTTTGGAACGTCTAAACTAAAACGAGAGTTGATCTTATATCTACCAACTCTACCAAAATCATAACGATCAAAATCAAAAAACATTGAATGGATCAAACTACGAGCATTATCAGTTGTAGCTAAATCACCAGGACGAATACGACGATAGATTTCTTTCAACCCCTCTGCTTCATTGTTGGAAATGTCCTTGTCGATTGTTTTTTGGATGTATGAAATTTCTGGATGATTATCTACATCTTTAAATAAATCTATTATATCCTGATCATTTTCATAACCAAAGGCACGGAAGAGTGCGGTGATTGGAACTTTTCTTTTCCGGTCAATCTTTACATAAATAATACCATTACTGTCGGTTTCAATTTCCAACCATGCTCCGCGGTTTGGAATAATCTTAGCGCCATAATGACGACGACCACGATGAACTTCTGAGGTAAAAAATACACCAGCACTTCTGATCAACTGCGAAACAACCACCCGCTCCACACCATTAATAATAAATGTGCCGCGATCAGTCATTAGGGGGAAATCTCCTAAATATATCTCCTGCTCTTTAGTTTCGTTGGTTCTCTTATTTACCAGGCGGACCTTAACTCGAAGCGGAGCTTCATAGGTAACGTTTTTGTCCTTAGCTATTACTTCATCAAATTTTGGATCATCCAAATAATAATCTAGAAAATATAGTTCTAGATCTCTACCAATAAAATCTTTAATTGGGGAGATTTCGTCAAAGAGTTCCTTTAGACCGTCCCTAAAAAACCATTCGTATGATTTCTTTTGGACCTCAATTAGATCAGTCAAAGGAATAGCCTCTCGTAGTGAAGTAAAAAACTTACGAGAAGTCGCGATTTTGGCTTGGGGCATAAAAATTTTCGCTAATTTTTTTAATTAACCAGCTTTATAGAGTAATGATCCGTCTTTGCTGAGTAGAGATAGGCTTTTCTACACAAAAAAATAAACTCACCCGCTTTATTAGGGTCAGTTTTACGTTAATTTTTTGACTAATATAGGCTAGCCGGCAAAAAATTCATGACTAAATGCTACCAAAATTTCAAAGCTTTGTCAAGGACTTGGTCCCAATTTAACAAAATTTAAGTAAAAAAATATTTTTCTGCTTTAACCTTAGCCAAAAATCTTCATATACAAATAGAAAAAAATGTCAAATAATTTTACTTTTGTCCTATATTTAAAGGATAAATATACACATGTTGGGGTATTTACCTACAGGTTATCCACAAAAGAGTGTAAAAGCACTCATTTTATTACCTAAAAATCATAAATAGTATAACCCAATTTATAAATACCTCTATTCGGCATACTATCCCACATAAACCTACCACAAAGGCTGCCCGAGCCCCTATCTATCAAGCCATCAACTATCTCTAGATATTCCACCCCCTGTATGTATAAACTAGCGCTTTTATAGGGGGCTACAGACTGTACGCAGCCGTTGGCATCTACTGCTTGCTCATCACCATCATTATCATATTCATATACAAGATTAAAGTCATTGTGAATATAACGAGAAAAGTCGGTGTTTTCCATAAACCAGGTGACAGTTGGTTCAGCGTCATTACTACAACCTCGAGACAGACTGCAGGAGCCAGAGCCAGCTGGATACTGCCCACCCTCACAAAACAGGGCATTAACACCATTAGTTGGATCATCAAAAAGATCTTGTATTTCACACTCTGTTAACCAATGGTCGTGTTCATTCATCCAAATACGTAAAGCAGCTTGGACGCCGTCAATTTCTTGGGCTATTTTAGCTGCTCTAGCCTTGTCTACACCACTAGTCAATTTAACCACTGTCATGGTTGCTAAAATACCAATAATGGCTATAGTCACCAAAAGCTCCAAAAGAGTAAAGCCGTCTTGTTTCTCTAGATTAATCATTGTTGTTTTATTTTATTATAAAAAATCTTCAACAACTTTCCTGTCGTCATGAGGTATCTTCTTACCATTGGGTCCACAAATGTACTGTTCTGCTCCCTTGCCAGTGATAAGTACTAGATCATCTTTTTGAGCTAGTTCTAAGGCTTTTTTAATTGCCTCTTTTCTATTTTCTATCTTGAATAAATTTTTACCCTCTATCTTACCAGCATCCTTAGCGCCCTTGGCTACATTAGACATTATCTCTATTGGGTCGTCATCATAAGGATCTTCATTGCTCACAATCACGATATCGGCCACCTTGCCAGCCATCTGCCCCAATATGGGTTGTCTGGCTTTATCTCTACCACCACCACAAGAGCCTAGTACATGAATTAATCTATTTTTAGAGAAATTATCTAGCGCTTTATATAGTAGGTTTAGACTGGTCGGTTCTGGAGCATAATCTACCATAACCTTAAAATCCTGCCCTTGCTCTATCCACTCTTGCCTACCAGACACTCCTTTGAGTTGGCAAGAAGCAAGTTCTTGTAAACCAAATCCTAGTTGATTAACCGCCGCTAAACTAGCCAAAATATTATAAACATTAAATTTGCCTAAAAAATTTGTTTTTATTTTTTGATTTTTAATCTCAAAATAAAGACCCTCATCTAAGCTTATATTTTTGGCTTGATAATTAGCTATTTTATCTGCACCGTAAGTTGCAAATTTATCTGCTTTAAATTTTTTTAATCTTTCGTTTTCCTCATCATCGATATTGCTGACAATAATTTTATCTACTAACTTACCAAAAAGATTTTTCTTCTTCATTTTGGTTAAGTGAGTAAATAATCTTTCCTTGGCATCGCGATAGTTTACAAAACCACCGTGAGCTTCAATGTGCTCTGGACTAAGATTGGTAAAAACCACCAAATCATAATTAATACTGATGTGCCTAAATTGTTCTATACCCTGAGATGATGTTTCTATAATTGCATATTTACAACCAGCCTTAACCATATCACGCAAAAGCCTTTGTGTTTGGAAACGTCCCAACATCGTCATCTTTTTATCGTTGAGCCACTCTTTATCGGCCACCTTAAAATTTACTGTGGAAGCAATACCAGTTTTTTCTCCCTGACATTCTAAGTATTGAGAAATAAAATTTACCGTGGTGGTCTTGCCGTTGGTTCCGGTTACACCAATTACAATTAACTTCTCACTAGGATTTTTATAATAAAAAGCCGCCAACTCAGCCAACATTAAATGGTAAAGCGACAACATTGATTTGGGGATTATTTTTCTAATTAGTTTCTTTAGCATTGTTGTTTAAATACTCTTCTACTTTTTTTATATCGTCAGGCTTACCAAAGTCAAGCCAAATGCCTTTCAGGTCCATGGCCTTGACCTTGTCCTGTTTAGCTAATAGATTTATCACGTCGGTTAGATAATATTCTCCCTTGGGTGACAACTCTATTTTGTCTAAATAATCAAAAATTTCTGGTGTAAACTTGTATAGTCCGGTGTTTATAAGATTACCTACGTGTTCTTTTGGTTTTTCTATTATTTCTTTTAAGAAACCATTTTCATCTGTCTGTAGAACACCATAGTTTTCAGGGTTTTTGTGTGGCAAACCAGCTACATAAGAATATTCGTCGTCTATATTAAGCCGTTTGAGATCTTCAACTGAATAAAGGTTGTCGCCATAAACCGCCAAAAAACTTTCTCCTTTGAGCATGTCGGCCACACACTCTAGGGGGCAGGCTGTACCATATCTGTCTTCACCCAAAATATCAAATTGATTAACTAGGGTTATATTAAATTCACTATTAAACTTGGCCAGGAATTCTTCCATGAATTCTTTTTTATAACCAACCACTAAAATAATTTCTTTAAAGCCGGCTTCCTTTAAGTTGGCTAGTAAGTAATACAAGAATGGTTTGCCATTGGTTTCTATTAAATGTTTTGGCTTGTCTTTGGCTAGATCAAGCATGCGAGTACCTCGACCCGCTGCAGATATTAATACTTTTTTTATCATCGAATAATTTTTTTAGCTATTTTATAAATATTATACCAATTCTTGTCATAAATTATTTCATAGGTACCAGGAGACTCTATTGTCTTACCCCCAAAACCCTTTTTAAAACGAGTAATACCGGCCCATTTTTCTTTTGATCCATCCTCTGGTGCTATACCCCAAAGGTCGTACAGTTTATAGCCGCGTTCCTTGGCTTGTTTGATTGTCTCCCACTGAAGTAGGTGTGGTGCCATATATTTCCTCATATCATAATCTGAAGCACCGTGTAGATAGGTAACCGTCTCGCCAAAATAAACCATTATGTTGGCCGCCACCACCCTATCCTTCACTTTTGCTAAGACCAGTTGACCAGCATCTCTCTTTATCAAAGTCTGCCACAGTAGTCTATAATAATTATTATTGTGTAGGGTGATTTCGTTTCTCTGCGCTGTCTTATCTTTTAAGCCAAAGAAGTACTCGATGTCATCTTCTTTGTTGCTAAACTCTATCTCCACTCCTCGACGTCGCGCTAGGGCAATATTATAACGAGTCTTTTGGTGCATTTGTCCTAGTAGTTCTTTTTCGTCGGCACAAATGTCCAAGACCAGTGTATCTCTGGGGTGTATATCTGAACTCTTTTTAAGTTTGGTGACCAAACCCCTTTTACTTTCTGGCTCTAGTTTAAAAAATATTTCTTGATGTTTTTTTGTTTCTATGGTTACATCTCTTGCTTTAGATAAAATCAATTCTAGGGCTTCTTTTTTTTGAACGTCACTTATCTTATCAGATATAATTGGTCCCTTGGGCGCAAACAAATAAGATCTACCAAAAGGGAGTTTGTTTTCGTATAAAAGACAAGTAGCTATTACTTCGTTATTATCAATTACCGCTAATTGCCAAAAATTCTTTTTTTGTGCTTTCAAAAAATCCTGCCAAATACTAGACTGCAAAAAATTACTAGAAATAAATCTAGCACCTACAAAACTATCAAAATTTTCCTTACTTGGCCTTAGTTCCATTATTTTTTATTTATATATCTCAAAGCTTCTTTTATCCGCTCAGCCAAACCCTCTTCGCTGGTCGGCATAAGCTTTAGTACCTCCCTAGCCTCAATCTCCTTATACCCCA
>ERZ889078.1770-NODE-1770-length-16565-cov-16.348213_pt1 | contig 16565 bp, 17 predicted proteins | sample MGYA00521266_ERZ889078 | MGnify/ENA primary metagenome ERZ889078 (study PRJEB32303, sample SAMEA104408618) | aquatic metagenome | biome: Brackish water; feature: Pelagic; material: water | place: Baltic Sea | collected 2014-06-16T06:34:00 | depth 76,534 m ...
TACTATAGTATATAGTACAACAAACTTTATAAACCTTAAAATATCAATAAATATGTAGAAAAACTACGATAAAACCGAGATAGCGAACACGTCTCAGAGACTAATTCTAGTCAACGTGTTATTTTATGCAAATCTCTCAAGAATATAGAGAGGAAAAGCTAAAATGACAGAAGATATACAATTAAATTATATGTTACAACGTAAACAAATGTGGCCTAAATGGACCCCTATAAGCCAGTGTTCTAAAGAAATGCTAAAACAGGCTAATCTGCGGGAAATGTGGGCTAATGAAATAGTGTTAGATGATGATAATGGACAAGAAAAAGAAATAACAGTTCAATTAGAAAAAGAGGGTTTTTCTTATTTAAAGTTTAAGACAGGTTCAAAAGGACACCATTTTCATGTTTTCTTCGATGAATTATTTGATAAGACTGAAACTGAAAGGAAGGCTATAAGAAAGGCTTTTATTCAACGATATAATTGTGATATTGCTAAGCAATCAGGAGTTATAGCTTACGAATTTCGTCCTCATTTTAAGACTGGAAATAAGAAAGAGCTTGTTAATGGAGATATCGAAATTATATTAAAAAATAAAAATAAACTCCCCAATTTAGATATAGTAAAATCAGATTTTGAAGTAGGTAAAAACATTTTATGTCCTTTTCATGATGACCATGAACCTTCTTTACATATAAATGAAGACAGAACATATCATTGTTTTGGTTGTGGAAAACACGGTTCTTTAGAAGAATTAAACAACATTGGAGAAAATAACTCCGAAATAATTACTTTAAAAGATTTATTAGATAGAGGAGTTCCTAAAGTTAATTGGAGAATTAATCATTTGATTCCTGAAAGAGGGATTGTTATTCTTGGAGGTGAAGGAGGTAGCTGTAAAAGTTGGTTAGCTATGGATATGGCTTTATCAATAGCTAATGGAGAAGATTTTTTAGATAAATTTTATACTGAACAAGCAACAGTTCTTTATTTAGATGAAGAAAATGGAGATGTTGATATCCCTAATAGATTTTCCCAACTAATTAAAGGTCAAAACCGAGAAATACCTGAAAATCTACATATAAAGATTTTTAGTGGTATGCAATTAGATACTCCACAAGGAATAGAACATTTAAGCGAATTAATAAAAAAAAGCGGTGCAGAAATCATAATCTTAGATAGTTTAATAAGATTCATGGCAGGAGATGAAAACAAGTCTATTGATGCAAAAAAAGTTTTTGACGGTTTAAAAAAAATGTTTAATCGTTTTGGAAATATTTGCTTTGTAATAATGCATCACACAGTAAAAAATGGTAATGGAGGCATCAACAGTATTCGTGGTAGTGGTGATTATATCAATATGTGCAACTATCTTACAATGCTGAAAAGAACAGCGCAAGGATTTAAAGCTGAAATGTTAAGAGGGCGTGGTTTAGCACAAGATGACTGGCCAAAGTTCGAAGTAAAACTTGAAAGCAACCAAGGAGATTCAGTTAAACTAGTTTACTCAGGTGAAATAAATGAAACAACAAAAAAACGTGACTGTATAGAATTTATTAAAGAGTTTATTGAAGCAAACAAACTAAAAAGCTTCACAATGGGGAAGAATAGCGATTTGACAAAAATAATGTACTCTCAAGATTACAATAAAACTACTCAATACGATGCAATTAATGCTTTGATTGACTTAGGAGAAATTAAGAACGGAGATAAAAGAGGCACATACAACGTAGTATATGAAAAAGTTAGTTTATATCAGACTAACTTAGAAGAGGATTCAAAAAATGCCTTATCTTTAATATAACAATCAAACAAAACTTTAGTTTGTTTGTTGTATATCTAAAGGAACTAAACTAACTACTAACTATTTAAAAAAGTTAATACAGTAGTCCAAACAATAGTTTTACCTATTTTAATTACTATATACTCCAAACTTTCTTAAACCATCATCAGTCCAAGCAAATACTGTTTGTAACCAAATCAATATCAGTGGAATTTTTACAACTAGACTGCATTGTAGTAATGCAGATATTCCTAGAAAATCATATCCACTACCAATCAATGGAACAGATAATATTGGTATTGTTGTTATTACTCCTCTCCCACCATATTTTAAAGTTTTAAGTCCATATTTAGCTATTTTTTCTATCATTTTTTTATACCTCTAACTACTTTTAACACCTCTTTTATTGTTTTAAACTTCGTTCTTTAAATGAAGAACTTTGCTAACCAGCCGAATTGTAAAAGCATTCCTAGTGCTAATAACATTCCAGACCCTTCAATGCTAGCCATCCAACCAATACCGCCTAAAGCAAGTAATATGGATGGGGGGTTCTTAGCAAATATTTTCGCTATTATTGCAGCCATAATGTTTCCTCCTATATTTTTGTCAATACAATGGCCTAGTCGTTGGTCTCACACCCCTTTTTTTTGTAATTTCTATAGACTTTTCAGTAATGCAATAATACTAATATAAGAACTACTATAACTTTTTTTCGTGAGTGCTAAGAAGTAGTAAAAATAAAAAGGGAGATTTAGAAATTAGTTGCATTACTGAAAATCTAGTTTCTCCCTTTTCGACTATAAGTATAATATTAAGTGATATTACATATCATAATTATTATTATAAGTATTTATAGTTATCGATTTTCCAGAAAGAAAACGAAAAACTTAAAGATATCACAATCTTAAGAGAAAATTAGATGAAGAAAATTACAGTATTATTATTTGTCTTGTTTCTTTTATTGATTAGTTGTAATCGTATTGAACCTGCAGTTAAAGAATGTGCTCAGACATGTTATGACTCAGGTGTAACTCAAGGTTCTTCAGCATCCCAATATTTAATGGATAGTTGTGTTCAATATTGTACTCAAATGCAATACTATGGTGGAGATGTTGCTTTAGAAAAAGTTGAAGAAGAATATAACGCTAAAGCCACATTCTCAGAAAATTTGAAAGCAGGTGTTTACGATTCAGATATTGAACAATGTGCTGAATGGAAAGCGGAAATGACTAATGTTTTGAATGATAAACAATATCTTGGTAGATGGGTTGATGATTATCCTGAGATAGATATGAATAAGTTAAAATCTGATTGTTATTCAATGGTTGATGAGTGGTTTTCTAAAGGAAGTATTGAAGCTTTAGGTTATGAATATCGAACGCAAGCAGACTCTACAAATGAACAATTGGAATTTATTAATGAAGAATGTTTTCCTGTGGAATTTGAATACAAGACATTGGTTTATACAAAAAGAAATGACTTAGAAAATCGCAATATAACAAAAGAAGCATATAGTGATTGTATTGGAATGGTTGATAATAATCGAAGAGAGAATCTGGATAATATAATTGCAGATTTACCTAATTGGAAATAAGGTGGTATTCATGGCAGGAGGATTAATAGGAATCATCATAATTGGTTTACTAATATGGTGGTTTATTTATGATTATAAAAAGAAAAAAGAAAGAGTCATAGATGGACGCGGTTATGAGAGAGATGGTTATGGAATGTTAGTTCATAGAAACGTTGCGTGGAAACAGATTTATAGTTATCCAGAATATCCAGATAGATTTGGAAGTTATGATGTCCACCATATAGATGGAAACAAGAGGAATAACTCTCCAGAAAATTTAGAAATACTAACAAGGGCAGAACATATAACAAAACATGGAAGGTAAAAAAGTAAATGGTAAACTGCGATAAGTGTGAAAAAAAAATTGGATTCTTTGAGACTAAAAACGAGTATGAAGATGAAGATGGAAATGAGTTGATTTATTGTTCTAAATGTGATGAAAAACATGAAGAGTACTTTTTTTATCCTGGAAAGAAAAAAGGAAGCTATGAGATAACTCCAGAGCAAGTAACTAATGAACATCCAGAGGATAAAATTGATTTGGATAATAAAAAAAGAGAAAAAGTACTTATGGAAGTTGCAACTTTATTTATTGCTAAAAAAGATTTTAAAAAGGCTTTAAAAAAACTTGAATCTATTTTTGAAAAGAAATCTGAAGCAGATTGGTATTCAAAAGGTAATATTTATGCCAATCTAGGAAAAATTAAGGAAGCAATAAAATGTTATGATGAAGCACTTTTCATAGATACTCATTATGCAAAAGCATGGTATAGAAAAGGAAGTCTATTATTTGAGAGCAATAAATTTGAAAATGCAATTAAGTGTTTTGAAAATGTTATAGAGTTACAAAAAGATTTAGAGATATCTTATCCTAAAGATAGTTGGTTGATTTCTGCAATGTTTAGAAGAATGGTTTCTTTAGTTATGTGGAATAATAAATTGGTGGCAAGTAAAAAACCTTCAAAAGAACTTTCTGGAAAAACTCTTGAATCAATTCAAGAAATGTTTCCTTATTTAGCCACTTCAGTAGTTGTTGATGAAAATGAAGAAGGACAAGAATTAATGGTTGATTTCGGATTTTACACTGATAACATAAATGATTTTGTTGATAATTGCATGAATGATTTTAATAAAATATTAGATGTATTTGAACCTCGAGTAGTTTACGAAGCTAGCGGTCAACACAAACCAAGACATTAATTCAAGTATAAAATATGAAAAAGGAAAATTTTACTGAGGAGTTAAGAAAACTATTAGGTGGAGTAACAAAGGTAACGAAAACAACATCTGATGAATCTGGAAAAGTCATTGAAGTTGAAACGACAGTAACCAAGCTACCTTTTTCACAAATCATTCCACGAATCATTGCTAAATTATTCATAGGATTAATGATACTCTCTGCTTTAATGTCAATCTTCATGAATATTTATTTAGCCTATGCTCTTCAACCAAAATATTCATACTTTAGGCCAGGTAGCCTCATTATTTCTATGGGGTTCTTAATGTTTTTTATGTTGCTTTACTCAAAGATAGGTGATGATTAAAAACACACTCAACAATAAAGATTGAGACATCTATTCTAAGCTTAATACAGGCGATTTGAACCGCTTTTACACTTTTTATGTCTTAGAGGCTGGGTGGACGACAAAACCCCTTAAAATGACTGCAAAATATTTAAAAATAATGCTTCTTTATGTTAATTTTATGAGACTAAAAGAAATTGTTGTACTTGGATTCTTCATCATATTTGTATTGCCTTTGCTAGTTAAAGTATTAATCTTTAGTAGTCACGCAGGTTCACCTGAAGCAACTGAAGAAGGAGCAGAATTATTAGTAGAAGCAGCCACACCTTGGTGGGTTCCAATAATAGACAAACTATCAGATTTTGGAACTTTTGGAGCTTTACTCATATTAGGAGTTCTTGCATTTGCAGGGTGGATTAATAAACAATAATTAAAAAAGCAAGATTTATATAATCTTAAAGTAACTAGTTTCTTATATGGAAACAGTTACTGCAGGATTAGTATTTCTTTGTATTGGCCTTGGCGCAGGTGTAACTATAGGTTATTTTATTGGAAAGAATATGATTCTCAAAAACACCAATATTTCTGAAAAATCAGCTTTATTAACGTCCTTAACCACACAAGTAACTGAAATGAAAGCCAAGTTCGATAGTTATGAACAACTTAGAGATGAAAAAGAGAAAAGAACAAACGAACAAAATGAAGCAAAAGAAAAAAGATATCAAGAATTTATGAGTTCAACTAAAGAATTCTTTAAGAAACAAGATGAATTAAGAGAAGATAACGAAAAGAAAAGAGATACTCAAATGGGAACATTTGCAACAGTTATTGATGCATTTAATAGAACTATTCATGGTACAAAAACCAGGGGTCTTGCTGGAGAAGAATTACTGAGACAATACCTTTCAGAATCAATTAAAGCAAGGATTGTAAAAACAGACTTAAAGACAGAGAATGGAGAAGTAGAATTTGCCTGGAACCTTGGAGATAGCAAGTATATTCCGATAGATGCTAAACTTCCAGACTTGATTGCACTTATAGAATCATTAAATTCAGAATCAACACAGTCAGATAAAACACACGTTAAAAGACAAATAATAGATAAAGTCAAAAAAGAAGTTGAAAGAGTTACAAAATATCAGAATCAACCAAATACAATTAATAAAAGTATTTTAGCAGTACCTGAAAGTGTAGTTGAATTAGCACCAGAAATTATTGAACTTGGAAGTACCAAGAATGTCTTTGTTTGCTCATATAAACAAGTATTTCTAATAGGATACATAATGGCAGAAGAATACCAAAGAATGAAAGATGAAGGCGATGTTGGTCATTTAAAAGATATGAATAAAACTCTAACAAACGTATTAAAAGGAATAATTACAATCACAGACACAATAGAAAAACAATCAAAGTCAGTCTTAAAACATAATGAAATAATAAGAGATAAAGTTCATGAAGGACTAAGATTATAAAAAAAATAAATTAGAATAAAAAAATGGTAAACAAAAAGAAAAGAGAAGCATTGACAGTATCAAGATTAATTAATGAAGTTTTAGTTCAACAGCTAAACATACCATTTAGACAAATCGTTAATGATACCTCTTTTCAAAAATATACTGGAAGTAAAAGACCTGATTTATTAATTTCAGAATTTGAGTTTGATGGGACAAATGAAGAACAGTTTATTCAAAACTTAGTCGCTTATGCAGAAATAAAAGACAATTGTGTTGTCGATGATGCAGACTGGAAAGATGCATTTAAGCAAGGGTCAGAAAAAGCAAAGAAGTTAAATCTTCCTTTTTTTATAGTGAGTAATTATACTTCATCTATTTTTTATAACACATTAACAAAGAAACAATTGCTATTAAATAAAAACCCGATTAGAGAATTTCAAACTATAGATATTTACAGACTTATAATAAATAAATTAAAAAAAGACCCAAAAGTTAATGAAATTGATGCAAATGTTGATTCTTTATCAGCTGTTTCAGAAGCAATATTCAATAAAAAGCTATGGGAACTTGCAAATATATATAGAGGAATTAATTTTAAAAATAATGTTGAAAAAATTGACTTCACAATTGGTTTTATAGCTCTAGAGTATTTCGAAGAAAAGGAAAATGAAGATAAAAAAACAGATAAAACAAAAATAGGATGGGGTAATTGTTATGATGAACATCCAAACAAACTTGTAGCAAATTTATGTTCTTATATACAAAGATTAGAAACAGAAACAAATTTTAGCGAATTTAAAGATTTGATGGAAGCTGTAAGAATTTTAATAAATGGCGAAGCAGGAAAATCACCACTTGTAGATAAAAAAGATGTGAAAGACATTTATAATGTAATTAATAATATGAGTCCTCTTCATGGTTGTGGTTTTGACTTATTTGGAGCAGTTTATGAAATGTTTGCAGCAAGTAATGAAAAAAAAGACTTTGGAGAATATTTTACAAGAAGACATTACACACACATATTTTCTAAAATACTATTACAAAACGAATTATATTTCAATAAAGACAAAAAGTTTACGATATTAGACCCCGCATGCGGAACTGGAGGTTTTCTGACTGAAGGATTTAAAGTTTTAAAAACGAATTTTGAAGAAACAAAAACATTAGATAAAACATGCAAAAAGTTTCTAGAGAACGAATGCTTTTATGGATATGACATTAGAAAGGACAATATATCAAGGACAAAATTAAATATGTTTCTTGTTGGAGACGGTCATACAAACATGTTTGATAAAAATTCATTAAAATTAGCTTTTACTCAAAAATTTGATTATATATTAACTAATCCACCATATGGAAATGGAACAATTAAAGCAGAAACTGACTCAATATCAACTATAAGATTAGAAATAGCATTTATATCAAAAATTATTAAATTATTAAAAATTGGCGGAAAATCATGCATCATAATTCCTGACGGCATTCTCGAAAATCCTTCTTACGAACCATTTAGAAAAGAGATTTTAGAAAAATGCGATATTGATGCAATTCTTTCTCTACCTAAGTTTGCGTTTGCTCCATATACTAAAGAAAAAACTTATGCAGTTTATATTACCAAACGAAGCGATGAGCTTACTGCAATACAAAAAAAATCTATTTGGATGTATATCATAGACAATGATGGACTGGCTAATTCAGACAAAAGATTCCCAACAAGATTAAGAAACAACAGAAATGGTTGGATGCATGATGAAATATCAGGATGGGTAAATACTGAAGGTGAAGAAAAAACAGGGATTGTTGAAGAGAGATGGTTAACATTTGATGATAAAGATAAACCTTCTTCTTGGATAACTGAGAAAGGGGAAACAATGAAACTAAGAAAAGGTGGATTCCTTCCAATCAAGAAAATTACTGGAAATAAATATACAGTCTTACTTCCTGAATACTATTTAAGACCTTATAAACCTAAATTTATAGATGAAGAAGAAGTTGATGAAGAGCTTAAAGAAATTAAAAAATTAATTAAACAAATAAAATGATAATAAGTAATGTTTTCAGAATCATACAAGGACACCAAATAACAGACGAACAAATATATAATTCTTCATTAAAAACTCAAAAGATACCAATTATAACTGGTGGAAATAAAATAAAAGGTTATTGGGATGAAGCAATTGTTCAAAATAAAGATTTACCTTGTATTTCATATCCTACTAAAGCAAACGCTGGTGAAGCATATATTCAAACATCCATTTTTGATGCGAATAACACTGCTGTAATGATTTTAAAGGAAGAATGGAAAAATAAAGTTTTATTAGAATGGTTCATATTAAAACTTCCAAATATTTTTTTACAAGTTCAAACTAGTAAAGAGGGTGTAAGTTATCTGAATAAACAAATAGTGGAGGATTTTGAAATAAAAATACCTTCAATCGAATCTCAAAAAAAAGAAATAAAAATTTATGAAAGATTAATTAACAAAAAAAGAGAATTTGGTAAAATTAAAAGTAAAATTGATAAAATTAGAGAAAGTCATTTATTCATAGACTCGTTTGGAGAATCTACAACCTCCCTTAATGTTGTTCTAAAACATATAAGTAGAAATGATTCATTATCTGAAGAAGGAATTTATAATAGAAGTCAAAAGCTACAAGATGGATTAAATATTAATGTTTTTTCAGGTTCATTCAAAAAAGTTTATGGAATAACACCTTTGGAAAGCTCTATTCATCATATAATCAACAAACCATGTTTGCAAGTTATTACAAGGGGTAAAGCAGGGAGAATTAAATTCAGAAAAAAAGGCAATTATGCAACAAACACTAATTCCATGTTAATGATAATTAAAGATGAATATATCGAACAAAACAAAATCAAAGAAGATAAAGAAATTCTTATACTTAAATTTCTACAAATTTATTTAGAGCCTTTATTTCAAGAATACACTTCAAGTGCGGATTTAGCAGTTTTTCCTTTAACTAAAGTTATTCCAAATATATTAATACCGAATATAACTAATTTCGACAAAATTAAAGATATAGTATTAAAATATGACCAACTTAATGCATATGAAGAAATAAGTGAAAATATTACTACAAAATTAAATAATATGCTAAGAAAAGAATTAATATCAGAAATTATAGCTTAGGTTCATGACCAATTATAGGGAGATTTAAAGCTATTTTAGGGTACCAGTGTTCTACTTGTTGAGCTTTAGCCAAATAATGATTGGCAGAAACACTTTTACTAGCTCTTCCTTGTATAAAATCTGCTACAGATTCAGGTACATTTTGATATAATAAGAAGTTGTAATGCCATTTTCTAAGATATTTCAAAGCTAAGTTACAACCAGCTCTTTTGAAACACATTCTCATAACATCATATTTACTAACACTTATATGAAAGAGTTTATTGTATACAAACAAAGGTAAATATATATTATTAATATTCTTAGTTCTTCTATTATCTGAAACTGTATATGACACAAAACCATCAAAAACTCTAAACTTCTTTAAATCATAACTATTAAGAAAATCCAAGCATTCTATGTATCGAATACCTGAAGTCATTAATATTAAGAAAACTAATTCCAATTCTTTATTGTCTTTAATTTGATTATAAGCAGATAATACTTCTTTATCATTCGGCACAAATACATCAGGTTTATGACTCACTGATTTTAAGAACTTCCTATACTTTTCAATTGTAGATATGGGTATCTTCTCAAACTTCTCACAATAATTAAGATAAACTCTTGCAGTTTTAATAAGAGTTGATACTCCAGATTGTTTTGATTGAATATACTTCTGAAGAGCCATTGGACTTTCAAACTTCTTATCTTTAAAGTGTTTTTTAAAATAACAAGTAACATGTCTAAAATGTGATTGGCTGTAATTCTGAAGAGTTAAATATTCTAAGAATTCTTCCCAGTAATTGAAGGAAATATACGTATAAATAGAACTATTTTCATCCAAATCATTTAAATTATAGTCGACAGAAGAGCGAATAAGAGTGCCCCGAGCGGGATTCGAACCCACGTCTTCGGCTCGAAAAGCCGAAATGATTGGCCGGGCTACACCATCGGGGCGGTGTTTTAGAAATGCCCTGTTCTTATCAGAGAAAATCTCTTATTTAAAAAGCTTACGAAAATATAATGAAAAGTATGTCCCCACCGAGACTTTCATCCGTTTTCAACATCACGTGCTACTGAGTGTAGCGAACGTAGCACCTCGGTGGGTGCGGCCGAAAACGCACTTTGAACTCGGGACCACTGGTTCTCTTAGAGCTTTTCTCCATTACTAAAGCGTAATGGCGTCATATAAGACCAGCACTCTACCAGACTAAGCTATGGGGACAAATTTTGTCGTGGTCTAGCTTTACTTTGTTGAAGTTAGAATTATTTTATAAAACTTATCATTTCAACAACAAATATTTAAACTTAAACTATTTTTAAGAAGTATGGGTTTTTTGACTGCTTTGAAAGTTGTTAGCATTGAGCATTCCATGCACGTAGATCATAATAGAATTCTTGAAATTCAACATGATGCTAGTTTGATGAAAGAAGAGCTTGGAAAATTATTGTCTGATTTGGAAACAGGCGATGTTAAAGATGCTGATAAAGAACTTTCTTTGTTGAAAAAAAATGATTTAGTTATCCTTAAGGATTTAAAAAAAATAGGTGATGAACATGGTTTTGAGCAAGCTCAAGCTATTCTTAAACTCATTTATGAACTTATGCGTTCATCAGAGGCATTTAATCAGTTTAAAGATTCTGAGGATTTGATTGAAACTATCGGATTGGATTTGAATCATCTTTTGTCTGATGAGTTAAAAAATATGAAAATTGATGATGAAATATTAAGAGAGTTTTTACAAATTTATAATTCTCCTTATATTACTGAAGACAATGTTAATGATTTTAATAAAAAACATACCAATTTTCTTAAGGCCAAACCACATAAAAGAATTAGAAAACTAATCAATAATGTGTTGAAAGAAAAAACTAATAAAAGTTCTCTTGAAACCAAAGGTCCTACAATTAAAGAAAAAGAACTTATTGCTATAACTACTCGTCTTGATGAATTTCTTTCTTCAAGATATTTTATGAATATAAAGAATATTGTAAAAAACGAACCAATCATGATTGGCATTTATGGTAGCTTAGTAACTGGTTTTGCTTCTAAATATAGTCACCACGCAGGTCAACCTTCAGATTTTAAAAGAGTTAGTGATGTTGATCTGGGAATTGTTTTAAAAACAGATTTTCTTAAGAAATTATCAATTGATTTAGTTCCAGTAGTTAAACAAGGTTTATATTATGGTCCTATTAAGGAACAAAATGCAGAAAGAGCAAGTTTTTTCTCCAAAATTTTTTATTATATGAAAGGTTTATCTTTCGCAGGCAAGACTGATCGTAATATAGGATTCATAATTGTCGATTTTGATTTTTATAAGAATAATTTATCCAAAGATAAACACATAATTTTGTTTAAAGGAACTTTCTAAAAACTTCTTAAACTATCTTCAGGAAGATATAGAAATTGATGTTCTTTTTCAGATGTTATTTCTAATACCCCTATTGAACCTGGTTTGAGTTTTCCTTTTGATTTCTGAACATTTGTTAAACCATATTGATTTTTTGGAATGTCTGAAAGTGATACTGCTCGATTATGAGAATGACCAAAGAAATGATATGTTGGCGGAAATGATTCAATATGTTTTGCTACTTCTTCATCTCCGTAAGGAGTATCTACTGATTTTGGTACTTGATGTGATAGAAATATATCAACTTGTTCTTTTGCAGGATTCACATATTGTTTTGTTGCATTCCATCCAAGTCCTGCAATGCTAACTTGTTGTTTATCATTTGAAACATTAACAACTCTATTCTCAGGAATGTAACGAATATTACTATAAGCTCCTATTTGTAAAGTTTGTTCATTATAATTTTGCAAGACATAATTTATATCATCATGGTTTCCTTCTACAAAATACAGATTTATTTTTTCAAAAGCCCCATTTTTTCCAAAGAATTTGTCTGCTTCCGGCGATCCTTGAAGATATTTTTTAAATCCTAATTCTTCAGAATCTTTTTCAGCCATTTCACGAGTAACTCGATCTAATACCGAAGTATCATCAAAGGCACCAATATCTCCTACTTGTAATAATGCATCAAGTGGCAAACCAGAAAATTCAACCCATTCATCCAATTTTGTTAAAGCATCAGTCATATGACCATGTGTATCGCCTATAATTCCAAATCTTAATGAATCTTTTTGAGGAACAAATAACGGTCTAAAAAAACTAGATACAATCCCAGTTAAGGTCCCATTTGTTCTGATAAGAGATATTTCTCTATCTAAAGCGTCCGTGTAATGAACGAATTCAGAATCCTCATTTTTTTCATAGTTTAAACTCATAAGAAGTCTAAAGAACAGCTTCCCATTTATAAAGTTTATTGTTTTTACTACTTGTAAGTGAATCAACCAATTTCTTTTATTATATAAATTATACAACAAATTTTAAATAAACAAGATACAACCAAATAATTATGTCTAAAAGATTAGAAATTGCTAAAGAAATCGGTTTAAAAGCAGGTAAATTAGCAATGGAATTCTACAATAAACAAGATTTAGTTGTTGAAGAAAAAGGAGGATATTTCGAGGATTTTGTAACTGAAGCTGATAAAGCCGTTGAAAAATTTATTTTTAAAGAGCTTAGAAAAGCATTTCCAGAGGACGACTTCACAGGCGAAGAATCTTCTTACTCTCAAAGCGATAAAGAATATGTTTGGATTATCGACCCTATCGATGGAACCCGAGATTTCATTAAACATACAGGAAATTTTGCAATTCACATCGGGCTAGCTCAAAATGGTACAGGCGTCCTAGGAGTAGTTTATTTGCCTGCTAAAAACAAATTTTTTTATGCAGAAAAAAATAAAGGCGCATTTCTAAACGATAAAAAAATCAACGTATCAACAATTAAAAAAGTAAATGACGCTCGAGCTTGTCGAAGCGACAGAGTAAAACAAGATACTGAATTAAAACGATTATCCGAATTAATACCAACAAAAACTAACGAGTATGTTCAATCATCAGGCAATAAAATCACTTTAATTGCAGAAGGCAAATATGAGTTAACTGTTTTCAAACAAAGAACAGTTGCTGAATGGGATGTCTGTGCTCCAGGAGTTATTTTAGAAGAAGCAGGAGGAACAATAACAACAACTGACGAAAAAAACCTACGATATAATAAAAAAGAACTCGATTATCCACTACCAATAATAGTATCAAACAACCACATCCACAAAGAAGTCTTAGAATTCTTTTCATAAACTATTAGAAAATTTTATTAAGGATTAAATCTGAATAGATCTAGGGAGATGCGAACTGAAGAGACTAAAAAACTAATTTTAGAAGAATTAGAAGAAGATTGGAAAGAATTCTTAGATAAAAAAGGATTTAAACGAAGATATCCTTTACTAATAAAACACAACGAAGGTTTTTCTATAGAATATGAACCTGAAGAAACATATCATGGAACTGATAACACTTTAAGTGATTTAATTAAAGAATCAGAAATCGGGTTTAATTTAATAGAACATAAAGTTGTTCAAGAATGGATTAAAGAATCTTATAGTGGCAAAGTTTTCAAAAGAACCGTTCTTGAAAAAATGTTGAAAAATAGTTATCCTGAAGAAAGATCTAATTTATTAAATGAATATGAAGATATTAGTTCTCAAATAAAACATTTACCAGCAAAAGACATTAGAAAACAAGAATTAATTTATTTCTTTAATGAACCTGAAGAACAAATAGAAGAATTAATGAATAATTTCTACACTCACACAACTTTAGAACATAAAAAAATAGGTAATTTCAGTACAAGATACACCATAGATTCTGAAGAATATTTATCGAAAGTAGATATTCCAGAACCAAATTTGTTTGATGAATTCCCATTAATGTATAAAGCAATCAGAGAATATCAACCACCAACTTTTTTATCAACCAAAACAGGAGAAGTATACTCTTTAGAGAACATTAAATCTGTCAGAGTCGACGACATAATTATACAAAATAAAGAAGGTAGCTTAGCAGCAGTAATTGAACGAAACGGATTAGACGAAACAATTGATTGTTCTTTACAATTATTCCCAATCCATATTAGTAGAAAAGACTTAACAGTCGTCTTAGGAATGATGCAAGGTTATCAAATAGTTGATTCAAAAAAACAAAGAGTTTTTGCTGCTAAAAAAGATGAAATTTGGGTTTTAAAAGATTATGACAGACCCAACACAATCATCATCCAAGCAGAAATTCATGACCTCGTAGAAAAAGGGATAAGTATTCTTAATTCAATCATAAGTTATAAATCATAATATTTATATAAGTCATTCTAAATAAAATAATAACATGATTGAGGTGAAGGATCTTCTCGTAGCATATTTTAGTATGGAAATAGGTATAAATGCAAATATACCAACTTACTCCGGAGGACTAGGAGTTTTAGCAGGCGATACCTTAAGAAGCGCTGCAGACTTAGAACTACCAATTATCGGATTAACACTTCTTTACAAGAAAGGTTATTTTAAACAAAAAATAGATGAACACGGACATCAAAAAGAAGAAGAAGTTATTTGGGACCCTAACAAATTCATGACTCCACTCTCAGACATAGTTCATGTTAACATTGAAGGCAGAGATGTAAAAGTAAAAGCTTGGGTTTACAAATTTCAAGGAGTTACAAAAAGAGAAAACTACATCCTATTCTTAGATACTGACCTTCCTGAAAACTCAGAATATGATCGAAATATAACTCAATATTTATACGGTAGCGATGATAAATATAGATTAGCACAAGAAATGATTCTTGGTATTGGAGGAGTTAAAATGCTAGAATGTATTGGCTGTGATAATCTTAGAAAATATCATATGAATGAAGGCCATTCAGCTTTATTGACATTAGAGTTATTAAGAAGGTTTAACAAAGCAGATGATCAAATCCAAGAAGTAAGAAATAAATGTGTTTTTACAACACACACACCAGTTCCAGCAGGCCACGACCAATTTCCAAGACATATGGCTGAATCAATGTTACAACATTATTTAACTGATAAATTAAAAGAAGAGATATTTCTTGACAATAAATTAAATATGACTTATTTAGGTTTAAGATTTAGTGAACACATAAATGGAGTTGCAAAGAAACATGGCGAAGTTTCAAGGACTATGTTTCCAGGATACCACATTGAATCAATTACTAACGGCATTCATTCAGGATTTTGGACTGCACCAGACATGAAAGAATTGTTCGATAAATATCTGCCCGGTTGGGAAGCAGACCCGTTTAGTCTACGTTATGTTCTAAGCATACCAAAAGAAGAAGTATGGAACGCACATACAAAATCAAAAAAGAACCTTATCAATTATGTTAATAAAACTCATAATTTAGATATGAGTGAAGACGTATTCACAATAGGATTTGCAAGAAGAGCTGCAACCTATAAACGAGGAGATATGTTATTTACAGATATAAATAAATTGATGAGAATAGCTGACAAATTCAAAGGCATACAAATAATTTATGCAGGAAAGGCCCACCCAAAAGACTGGGAAGGAAAACAAGTAATCAAAAGAATTATCGAAAAGATGAATTCTGTCAAACACAAAATAAAAGTTTGTTATTTAGAAAATTATAATATTGAAGTTGCAAAAAAACTTGTTTCTGGAGTTGATATTTGGTTGAACACACCAATGAGACCACAAGAAGCATCAGGAACATCAGGAATGAAAGCAGCTCATAATGGAATCCCACAGTTCTCAGTATTGGATGGTTGGTGGATTGAAGGTCATATAGAGAATATTACTGGATGGAGTATTGGAGCACATCCAGATACTTCAAAAGAAAATATTCATCAAGAAGACGTCGAAGATTTATACGATAAACTAGAATACATCATCCTGCCAAGATTTTACAATCAACGAGATCAATGGATTGATACAATGAGACACAGTATTGCAATAAATGGTTCTTTCTTTAACACACACAGAATGGTACAGCAATATGTACTAAATGCCTACTTCGAGTAGGATTTAGCACAGATTGAGTGTCAAAAATCAAAGATTTCAGAACACAGCAATATGTTCTTAATGCTTATTTCGAATAAATCGTAAACTCTTCAGGTTTTCTTCACAAAAACTTTTAAACAATAATTCGTAAATTTTAAT
>ERZ889078.1773-NODE-1773-length-16558-cov-13.880446_pt1 | contig 16558 bp, 12 predicted proteins | sample MGYA00521266_ERZ889078 | MGnify/ENA primary metagenome ERZ889078 (study PRJEB32303, sample SAMEA104408618) | aquatic metagenome | biome: Brackish water; feature: Pelagic; material: water | place: Baltic Sea | collected 2014-06-16T06:34:00 | depth 76,534 m ...
ATTCCTGATTGTTATTTTTGTGGTGATCGGTTTCATGCTGGAGTCTACCAGATAACTCCGACGCATTTGCCAACTCAACGATTCAACCACTCAACTATTTGACGATTTGTGTATACTGACTGTTTTCTAAACTTTTTGAGGAGGAAACCATGGAGAAAATCGATGCTGTTGTAGCGCGCGAGATCCTGGATTCGAGAGGCAATCCGACGGTGGAAGTGGATGTGGGTTTAAGTGACGGAAGTTTTGGAAGAGCAGCAGTGCCTTCCGGCGCATCTACCGGCAAATATGAGGCCATTGAGTTGCGCGACAAGAAAAAGAAAAGGTACGGAGGAAAGGGTGTAGAGAAGGCCGTGGACAACGTGAACAACATCATTGCCCCTGCAATTATGGACATGGATGCAATGGATCAGCGGCTTATCGACAAGATGCTTATCGATCTGGACGGCACAAAGAATAAGGGCAATCTGGGCGCTAACGCCATTCTGGGGGTTTCGCTGGCGGTTGCGAGAGCTGCAGCCGACTGCCTCCTGTTGCCCCTTTACAGGTATATTGGAGGAGTCAATGCCTGTCGTCTGCCCATGCCTATGATGAATATTTTAAACGGCGGCGCCCATGCGGCAAACAGTGTGGATATGCAGGAATTCATGATTATGCCCATCGGGGGAAAAACGTTCAGGGAGGCCCTGCGAATGGGCTCTGAGGTTTTTCACGCACTTGCCGGTGTATTGAAAGCAAAAGGACTGTCTACAGCGGTCGGAGATGAGGGTGGGTTTGCTCCGGATCTGAAGTCCGATGAAGAGGCCATTGAGATGATCCTTCAGGGGATAAAGGCTGCCGGATATGAGCCGGGCAGGGATGTGGCTCTGGCATTGGACCCCGCATCCTCTGAATTTTACAGGAACGGAAAATATGTTTTTCACAAATCGGACCAGTCTGTTCGCAGCGGCGAAGAAATGGTGGCATTCTATGAGGACTGGGTAAATCGTTTTCCCATCCTCTCCATCGAGGACGGCCTTGATGAAAACGATTGGAAAACCTGGAAAAAAATGACCGAGAAGCTGGGAAACCGTCTTCAAATCGTCGGCGACGACCTGTTTGTCACGAACACGAAACGAATTGCCAGAGGGATCAAGGAAAAATCGGCGAACGCGGTTTTGATCAAACTGAACCAGATAGGGACTCTGACTGAGACCCTCGATGCCGTATCCATGGCGCGCAGTGTGGGATGGAATGCGGTAATCTCCCACAGGTCAGGGGAGACGGAAGACTCTTTTATCGCCGACCTTGCCGTTGCAACCGGTACGGGACAGATAAAGACAGGATCTTTGTGTCGATCCGAAAGAATCTGCAAATACAATCAGCTCTTGAGGATAGAAGACGAACTGGGCGATGCGGCCGTTTTTGGCTGGAACGCGTTTGAATAATCTACGGATTGCCGGCCCGCGGGATGCGGAAGGCACACCTAACGGAGAGATGAAGAATGGCGTATGATGCAAGCAAGGATAAGGTGCTGGTTGGCTGGGAGAACCAGGAAACAGGTCTGCAGTTATCCATTAATCAATATGGGGATGGAGAACCGAAACTGCAGATAGGACCAAGGGCCTATACCAAAAAAGACGGGAACAGAAGCGCCACCAAGGCGGGCAGGCTCGGGATTGATGACGTCCTCTGGATAAGTGAAGTGATCGAAGAGGTAAAAGACCGGATGAAGGATCTGTTTATCGACGAAGGGTGATGGTCCCGTAAAAAGCAGGTTTTCTCGCAAAGACGCCAAGAAAATCTTTTTTAATATAAAGTAGTTAACTTTGCGAGCTTCGCGCCTTTGCGTGAGATTTTGTCTTTTTACGAATTCATGAAAGTCAGGGCTCGCCCAACGCAGCGGTTACCTGTTCGGCGATCAGCCGGCAGTATCTTTCCGTGACTTCCACTGAAGGGCCTTCCACCATCACCCTGCACACATTCTGGGTTCCTGAATAGCGCACGAGGACGCGCCCTTCGGAACCCAGTTCTTTTTCCGTGGCTGAAATGGCGTCCTGTACCAGGGGAACAGTGGAGAGGGCGGGTTTTCTGCCGACAGGAACGTTTATGAGGTTTTGGGGATAGACATCCATCAGGGCGGCCAGTTCCGAAAGGGACTTCCCTTTCCTGATCATTGCTGCCATCACCTGGAGCGCCGTAATCATGCCATCGCTTGTGGTATGGTGATCCAGCAGGATAATGTGCCCCGATTCTTCACCACCGGCTACCGCGCCAAGACGCAGCATATCCTTAAGAATCTGTCGATCCCCGACACGGGAGGCATGCCGCTCGATGCCCAATTTTTTGCAGGCCATGGTGAGCCCTATGTTGCTCATGACGGAGCTTACGATCAGGTTATTTTTCAAACGCTCCTGTTCCTTCAGTGCTGCGGCGCAAATAAGGAGAATCTGATCTCCGGTGATCTCTTTTCCCTTTTCGTCCACCGCGATCAAACGGTCGCCATCGCCGTCAAAGGCAACTCCCAGTTGAGCGCCGGTCTCTACAACCCGTTTTTGAAGGTCCCGGGTATGCTGAGAGCCGCAGTTCCGATTGATATTCATGCCGTCCGGGGCATTGTGGATGACTTCCACGTGGGCGCCCAACCGGGAAAAAAGGAGAGGAGCTGCGTCAGATGTCGCTCCGTTGGCCGTATCTACGATAATTTTCATCCCCTTAATGGAAACATCATCCGGCATGGTCCTGGCGACAAAAGAGACATATTGTTCCATGACCCCATCCACTTTTTCAACCTGTCCAACACCGCTGGAAAGGGGGGCTTCCTCCGGCAATCTTCCTCCAAGTATCAGATCCTCGATGGATTCTTCCTCGCTGTCGGTCATCTTCAATCCGCTGCCTGAAAAAAGCTTTATTCCGTTATCCTGGTAAGGATTGTGAGAGGCGGAAATGACGATACCTGCATCCGCCTTCACCACCCTGGCCATATAGGCTATTCCGGGGGTTGGCAGTACCCCCACAGGGCAGGGTGTTCCCCCCATGGACATGATCCCTGATTCAAGGGAATGTTGGAGCATTTCCCCTGTGATGCGCGTATCCCTGCCGATGATTATCCGTATTTCTTTGTTCCCTTTTTTCAGGAATCGCGTGATAGCCTGGCCCATGGAGAAGGCGGTGGGCCCATCCAGAGGATACCGGTTTGCTTCTCCCCGGATGCCATCGGTTCCGAATAATCTACCCATCTATTCTACTCCTGACGTTGATGAATTCTTAAAGAGTTTCATGGAAGGCAGAACTTCCGAAGCCTTTCTGCAAAGCTCTTCTATGATTTGATCCAGCCAGGCCGTTCCTTGCGCGACAATGGCAGGTGGAAGACTCTGAATTACTTGGACATAGTTTCCATCTGTACCTGTTTTGTGGATTTCCTCGAGAAGCAGATCGCGTGGGTTCAGTCCAATATGGTTGACATTCTCTGGTTCAAACACCTTACAAAGTTCATGCATTCTTTCAGGATATTCAACCTTTTCTGATTCGGACGAGACCCCTTCTTCTTTCCCCGAGGGATGGTTTAACTTTTCCGCCATGGATACAAGCCTCTTTTTCCGCTCGGTTTTCGCTAAGGCAAGATTGTACAGGGCCCCGTTTAGGACCAGGTTTCCCATTTCCCGGGATTCAAAAAAAGGTTTTCTCACATGGTTGTACCACTGCTCAAGGGCCATTAAATTGCCGAGGTAAAGGATATTGTTTTCAATGATTCGTTTCATCCCCGTGTACATCCCCTGAACAAAGGGAACAACCCCTGCACGATGGGTTTTTCCGATGATGATCCGGCCGGTTTCGAGCACATCTTTGCGAAGAATGGTGCCTGCAGCTGTTACGTTTCCATAACCTAACCGCAACGGTCCTACTGAGCCCCCCTGGCCACCAAGGAAGATGGGGGGTTGATTCAGCATAACTCCCCTGGGTACATCCCCGAAAAGGGACGGTGTGGTTTTATCGCCATTTGCGGTAAAATTAAAATGGATGTATGAACTCCCTACTTCGCTGTGGTTTTTCCGGTTCGTTCCTCCGGCCATAAGGCAGTCACAGAAATTGATCAGGCTGCCGAGGGTGACAAATGGAAAGAGGATAGTCTGTTTCAAGCCTACGCAATGGGCGCAGCTTGCCTGCTCCTCCAAAATAGATCCTTCCCGAACATGCGCTCCCATGCCCAGGGCGGCGCCTTCAAGAAAAACAGCTCTGTGAAAATACCCGCCCTTCAATGCTACCCCTGGTCCCAACTGGCAGTTATCCATCGTGACGGGTCCTTCCTCGCCGAGGATGGCCCCCTCGGAAATGGCGGTCTCCTCCCCGTAAATACGGCAACCAGGATAGATCTTGACGCCTTTTCCGGAAATCTGATCAACGAGGACCTCATCGCCGATATCCAGGGTGAGAGGGTTTGGTATGTCCACTCCTTTTGTCAGGAGCATTGAGACTTTTTTTTGGCTTCTTGGTTCTAACGGCAACGTGTTCTCCTTCATCTGTCAAACGTAACCTTCTGTTTTAATCTTTCTTATATTGTGGTACTTTCATCCACGAGGGTTTCTCCATACGAACAGTGATGTAGGCTTTTCGATTCATCGCGGATTTTGCTGATGCCCTGGTTTGGTCTCAGGAAGAGCTTGTTTCCAAAAAAAATTCACTCAAACCCGCGGAGCCCCGTCTTTTTGTGTTAAACGATCAGTGTTTCGCGTCCAGCGGACGGGTAGGAAAATAGCAGATTTCAAAGTTGAAGGCAATGGTTTCCTATCCTTTCAAAAAGGTTTCCCATGTTCCCTTTTGTCATCAGTGCCCCCTCCATGGTTTTCGGGATGGATGTGGTGGAAAATGTTGAAAAGCTCTCCTCTTTCGTGAAAAATGTGGAGATTGTTCTTTTTTATACGCCTGAACTCGACAATATACCTACAGAAAAAGAAATCTATTTTCTGAAAGAGCTGAAAGTTGAAAATGACCTCACCTACACTGTCCACCTGCCCACTTCTCTTGAGATTGCCGAAAGGAATGCGGAAAATCAGAATTCTGCTCTTCGAATGGCCACGGGGATTATTGGAAAGTTCCATGAAATTGATCCCCAGTTTTATATCCTGCATGTGCCGCTTGCGAAACCAACCCTTACTTTCGAACCGGGATTTTACTTTACGAAGCCGAATCAGCACAGGTTTACAGACTGGAAAAACAGGACGAGAGCCGGCCTCCAGCAACTTCAGAGGGAGACTGGTTTGAACCAACGGCTCCTGGTTGAAAACATCAATTACAGCCCTGCATTCATGGAGCAGTTTTGGCAGGAAGGGTTGTGCGCCCTGTGCCTGGATATCGGTCATCTCCTGTTAGGCAATGAAGCTGTTGGGGAAACACTTGAGCGCTATCTTCCGGTTATCAGGGAAATCCACCTTCACGGAGTCATTGGGTGGGAAGAACATCTTTCGCTGAACGTTATGCCTGCCGCAAGGGTGCAATCCTGGTTTGACCTTATGAGAAGGGGTGGTTTCGATGGCATAGTCAACCTGGAGGTTTTCAGCCCCGGTGATCTGCAAACCTCGTTAGGTGTGTTGGAAGAACTGAAAGGCAACGGATGACCCTCGCGCAGAGACGCAGAGGCGCAAAGGAATAAAACCTTGATAGGTAAACTCCTTGCGATGTTTCATCCTCTATTGCAGATATTCCGCATTCCGCATTCCGCAATCGAATGTCAGTCCTCTTCGTACATGTGGAGCCACCTGTGTTTCTGTGGAGAATACCAGGAAACCTGATACATTTCCTTTTCTCCTGTTTTTATGATCTCGCCGGGGAGGTCTTTCCCCTCGTAGCGCAGGCCCGCAACGAAATGGTCTTCACCCACTCCGAGATCCGTCAGATCGACTACAAGAATTTCCAGCCGGTCGGAATGAAATGCATCCGTAGCGGGAACGGCAAATCGGAGCATGCCTTTGGCCCAGGTACCGGCGCTTACCGCAACATATCCGGCATCCGGGCAGGGCAGGGGGGGCGGAACCAGTTGCCGGATGGAGAGGGCCTCCATATTTCGAAGTCGGTTCGGGGAATCGGGAGTGGGATTAAAAGGGACAAATTCGAGAATCGTTTGCCCGTCCTGAATGATTCCGATCTCAAAAATGCCGATTCCTTCTTTTCCGGTTCCAAAACCCAGCAGGGAGCATAGATCATTTACCTCCCTGTAGGTTTTCCACCGGCGATTGCAATTCCCCATCAACTCCCCCATGACCTTTTCCTCAAAATACCACATCTGTTGGATCTGTTCTGAACTGACATAATGGGGAGAACCTTTCAACAACCATCCGGGGATCCGGCTTACGTCCCTATTTTTAAGGAGGTAGCGTGTGAAGGCCTCCTTGAAGGAGACGGGGATTGTCCCGCAGACCACTTCACTGACGTAGCCGCTGACTACCATCTGAAATGCCTTCTTTTCATCCATGTCGGAAACCCATTTTTGTCTGAAAGCTGTTGAGGAGAGAGCACAGGACCGGCACAACCACAAGCGTGAGCAGCGTGGCCACGGCCAGGCCGAAAATGACGGCTACGGCCATGGGACCCCACCACTGAGAAGACTCACTGCCGATCTCCCACGCCACGTCGCGGAAGTTGAAGCTCACCCCGGTGGCCATGGGCAGAAGTCCCAGGATGGTGGTGATGGCGGTCAGCATTACCGGTCGAAAGCGCGTAATGCCGGCTTTTATAAGGGCTTCTGTTGAAGGAATTCCCCTTTCCAGGAGCTGGTGATAATAGTCAATGAGAACGATGGCGTTATTGACGACCACGCCGGCCAGGCTGATGACGCCTATTCCTGTCATGATGACCCCGAAAGCGGTATCTGTGATGAGGAGCCCTAAAAAAACGCCGATGAGGGAGAGGATCACGGATGTGAGGATGATAAAAGGGGTCGCGAAAGAATTAAACTGGGTCACAAGGACGAGAAAGATAATGAAAATGGTCGCGATAAAAGCCTTTCCCAGGAAGGCCGTGGCCTTTGCCTGTTCCTGTTGTTCCCCCGTAAAGCGGAAGCTGTATCCTCTCGGCCAGTCGATCTTTTTTTCAAGCCGTTTGCCGATGTCTATGATCACATCGTTGGCCAGCCGGCCGGAAACATTCCCGGATATGGTTACGACTCTCTTCTGGTCCAGGCGCATGATGGCGCCCAGGCCGCTGGTGAGGGAAATCTCCGCCAGGGAGGTAAGAGGGATCGGCTCTCCTTTTGGACCGGAGACCGTCAGCCGTTTGATGTTTTCTAGCGAATGGCGGTCCCGTTCAGGAAGGCGCGCGATGATGTCGTACTCATCCTTTCCTTCCCTATACACACCCACCTTGACCCCGTTGATGGCGGCCTTTATGGTGTAAGCGATGGTGTAGGTGTCGAGCCCCATCAAGGCCGCTTTTTCCTTGTCCACCCGGACGCGGATTTCGGGTTTTCCTTTTACAAAGTTATCTTTGAGATCCACCAGGCCGGAAATGTCCTTGATCTCTTTTTTGGCTTTCGTGGCTAGTTCTCCGAGGACATGGATATCTTTCCCGGAAATTTCCAGGTTCACCGGGGCGCCGGTAGGGGGGCCTTCCTTTTCTTTTTCCACCTGCACTTCGGCCCCTTTTATAGCCGAGAGTGTTTCTTTCCTGATTTCCTCTACCACGACGGATGAGGGTGTGGACCGATCATGGAAATCCTTGAAATCAATCGCCACTCGGTTGATGTGGGTTCCCGTGCCCCCCTGGGAAAAAGGATCTCCTCCTTCCGAACCGATATTGGCGATTACATAGCGAATATCGTCATACTTGGAGACAATATTTTCCACAAGAGAGACCAGCTTGTCGGATGCGTCCAGGTTTGTTCCTTCCGGGGCCTTCACGTTCACGTAAGCCCTTTTCGGTTCCGTGTCGGGCATGAATTCGCTCCCCCTCCCAAAGGCGCCATACAGTACAGTTGACGTGACCAGCAGGAGGAAAGAAAGGAAGACAACGATTAGGCGGTTTTTCAACGACCATTTGAGAATAGCGAGGTAGACTCTTTTAACGAGTGGTTCCTTTGAGGTGCTTTTTTCATCTGCCACAATAGGTCTTGCGGTCTGGTAGCGGGCTGACAGTACCGGGTTAATGACCAGGGCCACAAACAGGGAGGCTGTAAGGGCCATGATCAGGGTTTCGGGCAGGTAGCCCATAAACTCCCCCATGATTCCCGGCCAGAACAGCATGGGGAGAAAGGCGCCCAGGGTGGTCATGGTGGATGTGATAACCGGCCAGGCTACCTGGTTCGTTCCCACCAGGGCGGCCTCCTGCCTCGGCATTCCCTGCTGGACGTGCCTGTATATGTTTTCTACGATCACTATCCCGTTATCCACCAGCATGCCCAGGGCCAGGATCAGGGAAAAAAGGACTACCATGTTCAAGGTTACACCGAAACCGGCCAGGAGTATAAAGGTGATGAACATGGAGTAGGGAATGGCGAGGGCAACGAAGATCGCGGAACGTCCGCCGATGAATAAAAAGATGACGGCCACCACGAGGATCAGGCCTGAGAGGATGTTGTTTTCCAGGTCGGACACCATCAATCGAACGTCATTGGACATGTCCGAAGTCAGATCGATCTTGAGTGTGGGTGGAAGAAGAGGTTGCATTTCCCGGACGATCTTTTTGACCTGATCGGTCACGGCCATAATGTTTTCGCCGGAGCGTTTCTGGATCGCCAGGGTGACGCTTTTTCCCCCGTTGATCCTGCTCCGTGTCAGGGGATCCTTGTTGCTGTCGCGGATAAATGCCACATCCCGAAGGTAAACCGGTTTTCCATCCCGCACAAAGGCCACAATGGAAAAGATTTCGGAGGGGTGCTTGAAATCCTCCGGCACACGCACAAGATACTTGGCCTGCCCGATATCCATGCTTCCACCGGGCATGTTTACATTGCTTTTTGTGACCGCGTTGATCAAGCCTGAGAAAGGAACCCGGTAAGCACCCACTCGGTCCAGATCGAATTCCACATGGATCTCCCGTTCCAGACCGCCGCTGATCCTGGCATCCAGGACCCCGGGAATCGATTCAATGCGGTCTTCCATGTCTTCTGCAAATTTCTGGAGGCGCTTGAGGCTGAAAGGGCCGGAAAGGACCACGCGGATCACCGGTAGATCCGAAAAATTCACCTCCTGGATGACCGGATCGTCGTGCAGTTCGGCCGGCAGGTCCTTTTTGGCCTGATCCACCTTGTCGCGCACTTTCTGGACGGCGTCGTCAATATCCACCTTGGGCAGGAATTTGACGGCCACGGTGGAAATACCTTCGGCGGAAGTGGAACGGATTTCCTCCACGTCCGAGATGCCCTTGAGTTTCCGTTCAATGGGGATGGTGATCAATTCTTCCATGTCTTCAGGAGCTACCCCTTCATAGGTGGTGGTGACGAAGACATAGGGGATAGTGATGTCGGGAAAGTTTTCGCGGGGCAGGGTGATATAGCAGTACACCCCGGCAATCAGGATGAATAGCATGAGGGTCAGCACGGTGACCTGACGTTTGAGTGCGGCCTGATTGAGGATCATTGGACCTGGACCTTCATTCCCTCTTCCACGTCCCTCTGGCCCGTGACGATCAAGTGGTCCCCAATCTCAAGTCCGCTGGTGATCTGCACCCGATCTCCTTCCATGACCCCGATGGAAACGGTCCGTGCATAAACAATCCCATCTTTTTCCACAAAAAGAATGCGTTCTCCCCCCTTGTCCAGAAGGGCAAAAAGGGGCGCCACCAGCGCATCGGGAATGATACTGCGCTGGAATACAGTACGGGCGATCATTCCCGGTCTGATTTCATGTTTCGGATTATCCACAAGAACCCTTACAAGAAATGTCTTTGTGGCGGGATCGGCCTTGTAGGAGGTAAAGTCTACCTTTCCCGGAAGCAGCCGGTCCGGGAAGGCGTCGATTTTCACCATGACTTTCTGCCCTCGCTCGAAATACCGGATATCTAATTCCGGAACATTCACATTGATTTTGATCTTGTCCACATTCACAAGATCCACCATGGGCTGCCCGCGATTGAGGAACTCGCCTTCGTCCACGTATAGATGGTTCACCGTCCCGTTGATAGGGGAACGGGGAAAGCCTCGGTCATATTCCACCCTGGCCTTCAGGAGATCACTTTCAGCAAGGGCCTTATCCGTGAGCGCCTTTTCCAGAGCTTCCGTGTGAACAATACCCCGGTCGTGCAGCGTTTTGCGACGCTGATAAAGGTCATTGGCCAGGTTCAGCGTGGCCTCGGCTCGGTCGATGGTCGCCTTGAGGGCGGATGCGTCAATACGGGCAAGAAGTTGCCCTTTTTTTACGAGATCTCCTTCGCGGGGACCGATCCAATCCATACGCCCGTCTTTATCGGCTGAAACGAGGACATCCTGCCAGGCTTCCGTCTCCCCGGGGAGAATCAGGATATCGTGGATCGGTGTAGGCTTTACCTCAAGTATCCCGATATTGACAGGTTTCACTATCTCCCGTTTGTTATCAGTCTCGGCGTTGCTTTCCGATCCACGGCACCCGTAGAGGGAAATCTGGAGAAGGAAGAGCGGCAGCAGGATTGGCAGCAACCTGAAAATGGATGTCATAGGTAATCCTCAGTTAAAATGGATATTTTTATTAAACGGGCTTGATTCCTTGAAACGCAAGACGCAGGAGACGTTCCGGTCTTCCGGAATCGGACGATTCAGGATGAACATGGTCCCAGTGAAAACAGAAATCCAGTACGCCCAGAAACATCATCGCCACTTCCTCCGGATCCGCTTCATTTACTTCACCGTTTTCAAGCGCTTTCATATAGATGGCCTTTATCGCCCGGATCATCCTGCGGTGATAGGCGCCAAAATCGTAGGTGGGGACGCCCTGGGGCGGTCCGAAAATCAGCATGTGGATCATTTTAATAAGATCCTGGTTTTCCATGACCCTTTGATAAGCCTGTTGGGAAAGATGGATGAGCCGTTCCTGCATTCCGCCGGGCCTTTCCATAACGGCCTTCAATACGTCCTCCTGAAGCTGGGCAGCCCATTCAAGGATGGCGCGAAAAAGCCCCTCCTTGTTCTTGAAATAGTAGTAGAGGACCGGCTTGGTGACTCCTGCCAGTTCGACGATCTCCCTGACGGAAGAACTGGCATAGCCTTTTTCAGAAAAGAGCGCTGTGGCCGCCTTCAGTATCCTCTCTCGTGCATTGTTTTCATTTTCCATGTTCGTATTTCGACCTTCCCCAAGAGTCCAATTCTTGATTCCAGCGTTCCATAACACAGGAAAAAACCGCCGTCAACAGGAATTGTACTTACCGGTAGGTAAATGATGAAAAAGGGTTTTCTCTCTCGAAAAATCCTTGACAACCAAACACATGTTTCATACAAACGTTGGTTCATGGTTTTCTTTCCGCCCGTGTAACCTTTCCGGGAATGAATACGATAAAATATAAAAGGAAAAGTTTTTCTTCCGAGGTCGTTATGCCGACACAATCAAAAAAAAATCAGATCCCGAAAGATCGGATATTGAATGAGGCCGAAATCCTGTTTGCTGAAAAGGGCTTTCACGCGGTTACGGTGCGGGAAATTACCCGTTCGGCCAAATGTAATCTGGCGGCTGTGAATTACCATTTCGGTAATAAAGAGAATCTGTACCTGGAGGTGTTCAGGGAGCGCTGGATTCCGAGGGCAAGGCGGGTCCGGGAGGATTTTCAGAAGACCGTTTCCACCGGTAATGGTCAAAATATTTCTGAAATCGTTCATGCCCTGGCCCTGGCGTTTATACAGGGGCCGCTTACAGATGAAGAACGGCTGCGGCATGCGCAGCTCATGATTCGGGAAATGGCCATGCCCACCGCTGCTCTGGACCTGCTGTTTGAAGAGGTGATCGAACCGTTTTTTGGTGAGGTAGCTGGAAGACTGCATCCCTTGATGGAAGAAGGAATGAAAAGGGAAAGTCTGATGCTTAATATTATCAGCGTATTTTCCATGGTGATCTATTTTAATTTTGCCAGGCTCCCGGTGCGGCGTGCCACTGGTCAGGAATATGATGAAACATTTAAGGAAAGACTGGTGGACCATATTGTGAAGTTTTCTGTTACCGGTTTTGGGTTGAACGGTGAGGCAAAGGGATGAAGAAACGTTTTGTGAATGGTTGCGTCAGTCTCCTCATTGCGGGCTTTTTGGCCTCCGGATGCATGAAGATGGGGCCTGATTTCAAGACTCCCAAACCTCCGGTTCAGGAGCCCGGAACCTTTCAACATGCACAGGAGGCTTCTACCCGCTGGGAAACGCAAGACCGTTGGTGGGAGGTATTCGGGGATGCTGAGATTGACCGTCTTGTGGAAGATGTCCTGAAGCATAATCTGGACATCCAGGCAGCGTCCGCAGGTGTTTTAGCTTTGAAGTATCAGGTGATCCAGACCAGGGCCGCCCGTTTTCCCGCCATCGGTCTGCAAGGCACAGCCCAGCGGCAGCGTATACCCGAAACGACTGTCTTTCCAGGGGTAACCACCGGCGGCGATAAGGATGCCTACAGTCTCACCATTCCAGCCTCTTTCGAACTGGATCTCTGGGGCAAGCTGGCGCGGGCGGAAGAGGCGGCAAGGGCCGAACTCCTGAAAGCGGAGGAAAATCGCAAGACACTGGCCCAGAGCCTGGTGTCGGAAGCGATCAGTCTGTACCTGAGGCTGGAATCCATTGAAAGGAGGATACAGATTACTGAACAGAGCCTTGTCAGTTATCGGGAAGCCGTTGCTTTTGTGGAAGCACGGTATAAGCGTGGCCTTATCTCCATCCTCGACCTGAGGCAGGCTCGTAGAACACTGGCCCAGGCCATGAGCGCCCTTCCTGTGCTTCGGCAAGATCTGGGGTCTACACAGCAGACCCTGGCCGTACTCATGGGCAAGTATCCCCGAACCGAACCGCCGAGAGGACAGCCCGAGGAATATTACAAGCAACTTGAACCCGTTCCGCCTGGCCTTCCCAGCGCACTTCTCCTTCGCAGGCCGGATCTCAGGGCTGCCGTGGCAGGCCTGGAATCCCTGAATGCGCAGATAGGGGTCAGCAAGGCCAACCGCTTCCCAAGCATTTCCCTGACCGGCAGTTACGGGTATTCCAGCCCGGAACTGGGGAATCTGTTTTTCGGTCCGGAGGGATTGGTGTGGAATATTGCGGGAGGTATTTTTCAACCGCTTTTCGATGCCGGCAGACTGAAGGCCGCGCAGAAGGGGGTGGAGGCCCAGTACGAGCAGGCGGTGGCGAAATATGGCAAAACCATTCTGACGGCTTTTTCAGAAGTGGAAAGCTCCCTTTTGACCAGGAAGGAGCAATTGGAACGGAGAAAAGAAGTTTTGAGTTTCCTGGTGGAAGCAAGGGCTACTCAACGGGTGGCGGAGGCACGTTACCTGCGCGGCCTGGTGGATTACCTGACGGTGCTTAACGCGCAACAGACGCGTTATAGAGCCGAAGATGACCTGGTGCTGGTGGACCTGGCCATTTTCAGCAACCGCGTATCCCTTCACAGGGCTCTTGGTGGAGGGTGGGCCGAACTCCCACCCGTGGAAGGAAAAGAAACGGAAGGGATTGCCTCTTATTTAATTTGGTGATTGCGAGTCAAATATCATGGGTAAAAGAAAAAAAAGAATCGTTCAGTTGCTCCTGACACTCATCCTTATCGGGATAGGTGCATTGGGCATGATCAAACTTACGGAAAGCAAACCTCAGATAAAAAAGCAAAAGCCTCCTGTTCCTCTTCCCATGGTCAGGACCATGAAAGTAACGACCAAAGCTGAGGCTATCGTCATCAAAGGAGAGGGTTCCGTGAATCCTGTGCAGGAAATGGTTCTGGTACCCCAGGTGGATGGGAAAGTGGTTTATATTTCCCCTTCCCTTATAAATGGCGGAGCCTTCGTGAAAGGGGAAACCCTTCTTCGGATTGAACCGGAAGATTACCGGTTGTCGGTGACCTTAGCAGAATCCAAGGTGAAAAGCGCGCAGAGCCTTCTCCGCCTTGCGGAAGAAGAAGCCGCTGCGGCAAAAGAGGAATGGTTTCAACTTTATCTGGATGATAAAAACAGGGGAAAAGAGCCTCCCCCCCTGGTGCTTAAAGAGCCCCAATTAGCTGCCGCAAAGGCGAAGCTGGCTGCGGATAAAGCGGATCTGAGAAACGCCATGCTGGATCTGGAGCGAACCGAACTCAAGGCGCCTTTCAGCGGAAGGGTGGAAGCGGAAAGCGTGGACCTTGGACAATACGTAAGGCCCGGGGAGAAACTGGCTTCTCTCTTTTCCACGGATGCGGCGGAGATTGTGGTCCCTCTGGAAGACGAAAGCCTGCTGTGGTTTCATGTGCCAGGGTTCACCCCGGGAAAAGGTCCCGGCGCCGGTGTGAAGATCATGGCTCGCATTGCAGGGCGAGACCGCGTCTGGGAGGGTCGTGTGCTCCGATCCGAAGGAAAGATCGATCAGCGGACACGAATGATCCGGGTGGTCGTCAGGGTGGATAAGCCCTATGCAAAAAAACCGCCGCTTGCCATCGGTCTGTTTGTGCGTGTGGAAATCGAGGGGCGAACCGTGCCTGACCTGGCCGTGATTCCCCGCAGCGCACTGCATCAGGGCGATGTGGTATGGGTGGTTGTAAAAGAGGATCGACTCCGTTTTCGAAAGGTCGTGGTAGCCAGGATAGACGGGGAAATAGTGCAGATTCAGGAAGGGCTCAACAATGGAGAAACGGTGATTATCTCCGGCCTCAAGGCGATTACCGACGGCATGGTCGTTCGACCCGTGCCGGTGGAGGAGGCGAAAGAGAGATGAAAGGGATTATCGGCTGGTTTGCGGAGAATCATGTTGCTGCCAATCTCCTTATGTTGTTTCTCATCCTTGCGGGCATTACTACCGGGATGACCATGAAAGTAGAGATCATGCCCGAATTTTCCCTGGACAGGATCACGGTGACGACGGAGTACCCGGGCGCTTCTCCTTCCGAAGTGGAGGAAGCCATTATCCGGCGTATCGAGGAAAGGGTTGCTGGTCTGGCGGGTATAAAACGAATCGATTCGACCGCAAGAGAAGGATTCGGCACGGTTGTTATCGAAGTGATGGAGGGTTGGGAATTAAAGAAACTGTTGGACGAAGTAAAGGCCGAGGTGGACGGAATCACCACTTTTCCCAATGAGGCGGAAAAGTCGATCGTGCGGGAAGTGACCCGGCGAAACCGGGTGATCAGCCTTGCCGTCTATGGGGATGTTCCCGAGGCAACCATCAAGAATCTGGCCGAGACCATCAAGGATGAGATCATCACCCTGCCGGGCATTACACAGGCGGATCTTTTCGGTGTCAAGAAGGGGGAAATCCATATCGAGATATCCGAAGAGACCCTTAGAAGACATGGGCTGACCCTGGGTATGGTGGCGGAGGCGGTGAGAGCCGGAAGTCTGGATCTCCCCGCCGGACGCGTCAAGACCGACGCGGGAGAAATCCTGATCCGGACGAAAGGAAGGCGCTACTATGCGGGGGAATACCGTGATCTGCCGGTGCTTACCAACCCGGATGGAACCAAGGTGACCCTTGGGCAGATTGCGGATCTGAGCGACGGATTTGAAGATGTGGATCTGTCGGCAAGGTTTCAGGGAAAACCCGCGGCAATGATTGACGTATACCGGGTGGCCGATCAGAATGCACTGACCGTGGCCGAAACCGTGAAAAAGTACGCCGAGAGGGTGCGGCCCACGCTGCCGGCGGGAGTGGGCATCTCCTTTTATAACGACAGCTCCACCATGCTCAAGAGCCGTATACGACTCCTGATGAGGAATATGGCGCTCGGTTTGGTCCTGGTGAGCATTATGTTAGGGTTGTTTCTGGAAGTGAAACTTGCCTTCTGGGTGACCTTGGGGATCCCCATCTCCTTCCTTACAGGGTTGTGGTTATTGCCTCAATTTGATGTGTCCATCAACATGGTTTCCCTGTTCGGTTTCATCATGGTGTTAGGTATCGTGGTGGATGATGCCATTATTGTGGGGGAAAATGTCTTCAGCAAATATGAAGGGGGCATGACGGCACTGAAAGGATCCGTGAGCGGTACCGTTCAGGTGGGAAGACCTGTTATTTTTGCGGTTTTGACCACGGTGGCTGCATTCTGGCCCCTCCTGTCCGGAGGCGGCATCATGGGGAAAATCATGCGCAATATCCCCATTGTTGTGATCCTGGTTCTAATGGGATCCCTTGCGGAATCTCTTCTTATCCTGCCGTCACATCTGGCCCGAAGCAAAGCAAGAAAATCGCGAAAAACGGGTAAACCGCGAAAAGAAAAGTTTTCATCAAGGGCGCTTAAACGGTTCATCAACGGTCCTTACGCAAGATTCGTCCGGTTCTGCCTGCGATGGCGGTATGCGACGGTAGCGGTGGGAATTGCCGTGCTGCTCCTTTCCGTGGGGCTATGGAAAGGCGGCTGGATCCGCTTCACCTTCTTCCCCAAGGTGGAAGGGGACGTGCTGACATGTTCGGTGACCATGCCTGCGGGTACGCCTCTTGCCAAGACGGAAAAACTGGTGGAATACCTGGAGCAAGCGGCCAAAA
>ERZ889078.1774-NODE-1774-length-16557-cov-13.577688_pt1 | contig 16557 bp, 8 predicted proteins | sample MGYA00521266_ERZ889078 | MGnify/ENA primary metagenome ERZ889078 (study PRJEB32303, sample SAMEA104408618) | aquatic metagenome | biome: Brackish water; feature: Pelagic; material: water | place: Baltic Sea | collected 2014-06-16T06:34:00 | depth 76,534 m ...
ATTGCCGTTGATGCCAACTTGAATATCATGGTGGCAAATTCCTTTGCCGGAACGCTTTTTCACTACAAAACAGACAGTCTTATTGGCCTGGAAATTACCCGGCTTTTACCACAATTGAAGGTTTCAACTTTGGATGAAAATCTACTTCAAAACGAGATAGTTAAAATTAATAATATCTTCTGTCTGGTGAATCAGCATGTGATAAGAGAGTCCCCCCTATCGGTTGGTTTTGTGTTCTCTTTCCGAACAGTAAGCAAGTTAATGAAAGAGGAATATTCGGTACGCAGGAATTTGTCAAAAGGTTTTGTCGCCCGTTACAAGGTCAAGGATATTGTCCATCAAGGCCAATCCATGAAGTCGATTATCAATCGTGTAAAAGAATTCGCAACAACGGATTCAACCATCCTGGTAATGGGAGAAACCGGTTCAGGTAAAGAGCTTGTGGCTCAATCCATTCATACCCTCAGTTATAGAAAGCACCAGCCGTTTGTCTCTGTCAATTGTAGCTCCCTGCCGGAATCCCTTCTTGAAAGCGAACTTTTTGGCTATGAGGAGGGCGCCTTCACAGGCTCAAAAAAAGGAGGAAAGCCCGGCTTGTTTGAGCTTGCCCATAAAGGCGCTATATTTTTGGATGAGATTGACGCTGCCAACGCTAAAGTCCAGAAACAGCTATTAAGGGTGTTGCAGGAAAAGGAGGTGATGCGCATCGGAGGAAGCCAGAAGATACCGATTGACGTACGAATTATTACCGCCGCGGGGCGAAATCTTTGGAAGGTTGTGCAAGAAGGTGATTTCAGAAAAGATCTCTACTTTCGATTGGATGTGTTGACAATAACCATTCCGCCCCTGCGAGAGCGAAAGGAAGATATCCCCGTTCTGTTCAACCACTTCCTTTCACAATACACGCACGATTCCAAGATCATAGGCCTTAAACTGGAACCTTTTATCATTAACAGCCTGATGAATTATGATTGGCCGGGTAACATAAGGCAACTAGAACACTTTGTGGAAAAGCTCATTTTAAATCTGAAATTTCGCGACCAATCCCAAGTCTTGCCGCAATTGATACAAGAATTATTTAATATTGCCGAAGATCCTGTCACCCCCGAAAATGCCCATAAGAATCCTACCGACCCCTTCTCTTCTATTGATTCGAAATCAACGCCAACCTTTTTTTCCAAAGAGACATCTCGCATAATGAGTGCACTTCAGGAAGCAAAGTTCAACAAGAATCGGGCTGCGGAAATACTCGGGGTCAGCCGGACCACTTTATGGCGTAAAATCAGACTTTTAAATATAGATGCATGATTTATGTCATTACATTTATGTGATAGTCTCATAAAAAAACCTGCCTGGAATTCCGAAATGTCAGTTGTGGCGTATGAACTGTTCAAGTTAATAAGCGCGTCCTTTCAACGGACTGGTATCCTGTCCATTGCCAACAAAGAAATCCCAATCAGGCCCTGTCATTCAGTCAACGCGATTGGCATATAATTTGCTGTCGAAGTATCTTCGTTCTCGATACCGATTGTTAAGCTATTTCATATAACAGGGCCACCAGGAATACAAACCTGTCGACTTAATCGAATCACGCGTGCAACAAGTTTGACGGAGCTGTTGAGCAATGTTGCATCCCGAGCTTAAAGCTTAATATGTGGCCCAAAATAACTTCTCAGTTAGATTTTACAAAAAAGCTTATGAACAGAATAAAAAAAAATGCAGCCACGCAAGTCGATCTATCCCAGATGTTCGACGTACTGGTGATCGGCGGTGGCAATGCAGCTTTATGTGCTGCAATGACTGCAAGGGAAGCCGGGGCCTCGGTGCTCCTGCTGGAAGCCTCTCCCGAAGAATATCGCGGAGGCAACAGCCGCCACACCCGGAACCTGCGCTACTTGCACTCGGAAGCTAACGCATTTTTAACGGGGCCATACCTCGAAGAGGAATTTTTTGAGGACCTGATGCGTGTAACCGAAGGTGAGACCAACGAGCAACTTGCCCGCTTTACGATCAGAGAATCAAACAACGTAGGCACCTGGATGCAGGCACATGGGGGCATGTTTCAGCCGGCCATGCGGGGCACCCTGCACCTTTCCAGGACAAATACCTTTTTTCTCGGTGGTGGAAAAGCACTGATGAATTCGTATTATCGAACCGCCTGCAAGCTTGGGGTTTCCATATGCTATGAAGCAGATGTGCAGAACCTGGAAATAACCGACGGCAATTTCACCGAAGCCACGGTTGCCATGAAGGGCAGCACAAAGCAGATCCGTGCTAAGGCCGTTGTCATCGCTTCGGGAGGGTTCCAGGCAAATCTTAACTGGCTCGAACTGGAATGGGGAGACGTTGCCAAAAATTTTATCGTACGGGGCTCACCTTATGATAAGGGGCGCATGCTGCGTGTCCTGCTGGATAAAGGTGCAAAACAGATCGGCGACCCACGTCAATGCCATGCTGTCGCAATCGATGCCAGGGCACCCAAATTTGATGGGGGGATTGTAACACGGCTGGATTGTGTATCGTTTGGAATAGTCGTTAACAAACATGGCCAGCGCTTCTATGACGAAGGGGAAGATTTCTGGCCCAAGCGATACGCCATCTGGGGACGTCTGGTTGCAATGCAGCCGGATCAGATCGGCTATTCAATTATCGATGCCAAGTCAATCGATCTGTTCATGCCCTCGGTGTTCCCTCCCATAGAGTCTGATTCCCTAAGTGAATTGGCCGCAAAACTCGAACTCAATCCGGTTGAGCTGCAGAAAACCACGACAGATTTCAACCAGGCTATCGTGGCGGGGAGTTTTGATCCTGCCGAGCTTGATGACTGTAAAACAAAGGGGTTAATCCCTCCGAAAAGCCACTGGGCCAGACCCATAGATACTCCGCCGTACTATGGCTACCCCCTGCGTCCGGGAATTACCTTTACGTACCTTGGTGTTGCCGTGAACGATAAAGCTCAAGTTGTTATGGAAGATGACCGCCTCTCCACAAATATCTTTGCCGCCGGGGAAATCATGTCCGGCAACATTCTTGGCAAAGGCTACATGGCCGGATTCGGTATGACCATAGGTACGGTTTTTGGACGTACAGCCGGGAAGGAAGCCGCAGGGTATGCAAAAAAAAGCAATTAATGAAGCCAGGCGAGTTTTAACAATTTGTAATGCCTGCCGATATTGCGAGGGATTCTGTGCGGTCTTTCCGGCAATGGAGCTGCGTAGAACCTTTACAGATGGTGATTTAAAGTATCTGGCAAACCTTTGTCATAACTGCCGGGACTGCTATTATGCATGTCAGTATGCCCCTCCCCATGATTTTGATCTGAATTTTCCAAAAGCAATGGCCGAATTACGCCTTGAGACGTATAAAGAATTTGCTTGGCCAAATTTCCTTTCCGGGCTCTTTCGCCAAAACGAGTTTGCAGTGACCCTGATATCTATACTGTGCTTGGTTGTTGTAGCGGTGCTCACATTCAGTCTCCAGGGAAATGAAGCTGTTAAAGGCGTGTATGCCGGCGAAAAGTCATTCTATAATGTTATTCCATATTGGGCGATGGTGTTTCCATTCGTAATTCTGGCTAGTTTGGCTATTTTAAGTTTTTGGAAGAGTGTCAGTAAGTTCTGGCAAGAGATTAACACGAAATCAAGATCACTGTTCGGCTTTGGACCAAACTTGAATGCCGTTTGGGATGTGTTGCGACTCAAATATTTGGATGGTGGTGGACATGGTTGCAACTTTCCTGACGATCGTTTCAGCATGATGCGTCGGAACTTGCACCATTTTGTCTTCTACGGCGTTGCACTGTGCCTCGCCTCAACCACTATTGCTGCTATATATGATCATGTCCTGCACCATGCGGCGCCGTACCCCTATCTGAGTTGGCCTGTGGTAATTGGAACCATAGGGGGCATCGCCATTCTGCTCGGGACGGCGGGGCTGCTTGTTCTTAAATTCCAAATGGATAGAATACCAACTGCCCGGCAGTCTTTTGGCATGGATGTCAGCTTCATTGTATTACTTTTGCTCGTCAACGCGACAGGTCTCCTGTTACTGGCTTTGCGAGAGACCTCCGCTATGGGAACAATGCTGATCCTACATATCGGTCTTGTAATGGCCCTGTTTATTACCATTCCTTTCGGAAAATTTGTCCATGGAGTTTATCGATATATAGCGCTTGTGCGAAATGCACAGGAACATTCAGAGCTATAAAGCAACATCAAGAAGTATTTTCCTTTTGTCGGCCATTCCAACAATTTGACATACATAATTTACCCGTCATTGTTATCATGATAGACAAGGGGTCATCCATAAAAGGACCCGTTGACCCATATCCTTGTACAGCCTTTGGACAAACTGTCTTTTATCGATGCCGAGGGACAGAATCGAACCGCCGGCAAGGGGATTTTCTGTGGGAGCGGCTCTTGTCCACAATCCGTTGGGTGGGTTCCAGCCGCGAAAAGTCGTGGCAAGATGCCACTCACACAGTGTTTTGCAATAAAACAGAGTCCATAATGACAATTGTTGGCCGCGAGGGCCGTTCATTGACATTACATATGTGTGGAGATAGGGGACGGTCATAGGAAAATAAGTAACTCAGCCTTTGATCTGATAATTATTTGACGATGAAATCATGGGCCGGCTGATCTCCATGCGACTTCTCCCTTGGCATTTTTGACCACCAAATCAGAATCCAGCGCAACCAGCCCTCTCGTGCAATCTTCAATTTCCTGCCGATCCGACAGAGGGAAGTCTCTTTCTTAGATGGAGATTTTCCACCTATCCAGTGCCGATTAAACTTCTTTAAGAGATAATGGGGTCTGCTTTTGACTGTTAATGTGTTATGTGATAATTCGATTTTATGAGTAGGCCATTAAGAATACCATTTCCGGACGCATGGCGCCATGTAATGAACAGGGTGCGAAGAGGGGAATTCGTCTTCAAGGAGAAACCATGAACTGGCTCAAGAAGCTACAGATCACTCATAATTCCAGGAAGCTTGCGCTCGCCGCGCTCGTTCTTCTTTTTGCCGTCGGCTGCAACTCCTCCGACCCCGTTGCACCTTCGCCTCATTCAGTGCACGTGGCATTTTCGGGTGGTGGTTGGCGAGCGCATACCGCCCACGCCGGCTGGACCCTGTCGCTCTTGGAAGGCGGTAGCAAAAAGCTCGAAGATGTGTTCGCGCATGTGGGCACTGTCTCCTCAAACTCGGGCGGAAGCTGGTTCAGCACGATGCTGACGTACTCGGCTGATTTCGTTACGGCGATCGAGGCTACGAACGCCATCAACACGTGGCCGGTCACGGGAGAGGACGCGACCGGATGGCTTGGCCGGCAGCAGTATCTGTTCGACCAAGCCGACTGCAACAGCTTGAGCGGGAACGAGTTTCTCACGTGCGTCTACGCATACTACACGGGGGAAGATGCTACGTATTGGCACAAGGTTGTCGAGGATTTGGTGTTCAGGGACTACCCGATCACCGTGCCGCTGAGCGGAAAGCGACAAACGTGGGCGGAGGGCAAACCGTTGCTGCTCGCGGCGACGATGCTGACAACGGAGGCCGTTCTCGGCGAAGAAGGTGGCGACAAGCAATACTATCAGGCGTGCCTTTCGCCCTCTACACCGGTACTGAACGGCGATAGTGGGGCGTTTTGCAGCGACGGGACCGGAGCCACTCCCGATGTGACTCCGGTGACCTTCTCGAGCATGCCCGGTGGATCAAATTACACGGCGCCCCCTTTTCTCCCGGCTGCAGGGGCGGGCACGAACGGGCCCCATTTCAATCTGGGCTATACGGAAAACGCGTTGAGCTCTCCGGCGACGGCTACGGCCACCATCGAGAATCCCTTGGTAAACGATCTCGTTCCCGTCGTGACCGCGGCGGCGGCTTCGAGCGCGGCTGGGGGGTTTGCAGCCAGTGGCGTGGTGTCCGGAGATTGGGAGGAGGCGTACCTGGCTTCGAATGAAGCTCTCAACTTCCAGTTAGCAGGAGACATGCGGCACGTCGTGGCGAACGGGATGACGGTCGAAGCTTTGGCGGCGGCGAAGATCGTCCAAATCGCGGACGGCGGCCCCGTCGACAACTCGGGCGTCGCCCAGCTCGTGAGCTTCCTGCAACTGAACAATCAGGCGGACGGTTTCAATATCGTGGCTTTCGACAACGTTCAGGTGCTCTACACGCCAGGCGGCGCCGCCGCGAACGTCGGGATCGATATCGCGTTTCTGTTCGGCGAGGGGCTATTGCAAGGCAACCAGTTCTGCTCCGGAGCCAAAGGCAGTGAAACCCGCATTACTCTTCCCAACCTGCAAATCTTCCAGGTCGATCCACTCACGAGCCCGCCTGAGTTGACCTGGAGCGCGGCAGCCGGCGACAACAGCCCACCGAAGCTGGTGCACGAGTTGATCTATACGAAGTACACGGTCACCACCACGGACAATCCGACGCTCGGCGTCGCGGCGGGCACGACCGGAACGCTTCACGCGTTCACGTGTGCCTGGTCTGATGCGGACACATCGCCCCAAAACAACACGCAGGACGGAGATTTCAAAGTCTACGCCGACATGCTCAGCTTCATCAACGTCGGGTTGCGGAACCCCGACGCGGAGGGGCAGACGGGACTGAAGTACCTCCAAGATGCGCTCGGCCTCAATTAGTATGGGTTCTTTCGGATATCCTTAAATAGTCGAATATCTACACTCTTATGCCCCATGAAGTGAAAGGTAATCGCTATATTTTGTCATGTTACGCATCACGCGGGCAGCCAGACGAAAATCCGGGAATGTAGTCACGCCTGCGTTTTGAAACCACTCCTCTGCCTCTCTTCGGAGTATATCCATCTGCCAGTTATTCTCTCTCGGAAGGCAAATGAAAAGGGGTTTTTCCAACCGCTCCGCAGCCTCCAAACAGAGGTGGAGATAGTCATTTAAAGCGGATTTCCCATAAATATCGCAAATCCTTTTCGGGGAAAAACTGAAAATCATCGCATCGATGTTGTCATCATCTCGGATGAGTTCCATCACTCGAAGCAGGTTTCCTTCGTTCGCACGTGTTGGCATAATTGCAGGCACAATATCGAGTGGATTCCTGATGCTGTTCCCTTCGATCGGAACAAATTCCCCCATTCGGTGTATGGTCTCGTCCATGAGAGGAGGCACCTTAAGACCCTCCTTTTCGGCAAAGTCGGTCATGGTGACCGATCCGCCACCCGCGCCTCCTAAGATCGCCACGTTTTTCCCATTGGGTTTCCTCAGAGCCTGCAGGGCCTTGATCGTGAAGACCATTTCATCCATTGAATGGACCATTATGATCCCTGTTTGCCTGCACATGGCATGCCAGATGTGCTGTGCCCCTGAAAGCGCAGCGGTGTGGGACTGGGTGGCCCTGGAACCTCCTTGGGTCTGCCCACCTTTCCAGATGACTAACGGTTTTTTCAAAGTGGTCTCTTTTGCCACCTCAAGAAATGATCTCCCATCCTTCAATCCTTCTATGTACGCTCCTATGATTTCTGTTTTATCGTCCTGGGCAAGATAGCTGAGAAAATCATGGGCCTGCAGATCGCTTGCATTTCCAAAGCTGACCACCTTGCTGTAAAGGAGCCCCTGATCTGCTCCATGGACGACAATCTGATAACCCAGCTGACCACTCTGCGAGAAAAGCCCTGTTGACCCCGGTTGAGCAGGGAAATCACTTGACCACGAGAGTCCCCCTTCCGGGCAGTATACACCCATGCAATTGGGTCCGATGACCCTGACACCACCTTTCCTGGCTGTTTCAATAAGGCTTTTCTCAACTTCTGCATTGTCACTTGCGCCCGTTTCGCTATAACCGGCGGTTAGGAGATGAACAAATTTTACGCCTTTCTTGACACATTGATCCATTACCTGAGGTACAACCGCCAGAGGGACCGTGAAAACAGCAAAATCAATTTCATCCGGGATATCCAGAATAGTCGGATACGCCTTCAAACCCGAGATGGTCCTTACCTTGGGATGAACAGGATAAATCGCCCCCTGAAATCCCATTTTAAACGATCCCGCGATCCAGGCATTGCCATTTGACCAACCCCAATCTCTCTGGGAGGTGGCGCCAATGATCGCTATATTTCTTGCGTAAAAAAGTCGTTCCAGTTTTTTTAACATCAAAATACCCCCAGTATGATAACAGCATGGCGTTTTTTGATAGGTATATAGCAGACAACGAAACAAAATTGCAGCTATTTTATGAAGAGAAAGAATCTATGTGGGGCTAAGGGTGTACACAGGATGATGTAAAGCCTCGGCGCTTTTTGTGATCATCGTTTTTGAATCTTTACGTGGGTGATCTATTTTTGGTATGTTGGAATGAACGTTTTTCATGGACCACGGTCAATGCACAATTCAATGTAGGCTTGACACGAATGGGTTGAAAGAATAACTTACTAAACTGATATTAAATGATTCCGTAAAGATCCGGATTTTATAAACCGAAAGGGAAAAATATGATTATTAAGATGTTGGAAACAGGGCCGCTGATGGTAAACTGCTATATCATCGGCGATGAAAATGTCAGTGAAGGAGCTGTTTTTGATCCGGGCGGAAATGTGGATCAGATACTCATGGTGCTTGCTGAGAATCATCTGAAGGTGAAATATATTTTCAATACGCATACGCACTGGGACCATGTGGGGGGAAACAGTAGGCTGGAAGAAGTCACAGGGGCTCCCATTCTGACGCACTTTAAAGAGGCGGCAGGTTTGAAATCGGCAGCAAGCCATGCCGGGGCGTTCGGGAGCAGTGCGGATAATTCCGAGGCTTCGCAGTTTATTAAGGAAGGGGATGTGATCCAGGTGGGATCCATTAAATTCGAGGTCATTGACCTGCGTGGCCACTCACCTGCAGGCTTAGGGTTTGTTTTTGACGGAGAACTTCCCGTGGATGGAGTCCTTCAGAAAAAGAAGATGGTCATTTGCGGGGATGCCCTTTTTGCCGGGAGTATAGGAAGGACGGATTTTCCTGGAGGAGATATGGGATTACTGCTTGAAAATATAAGAAAGAAAATTTTCACCCTCCCTGACGATACGCTGATCCTTCCCGGACACGGACCCACTTCAACCGTAGGCCAGGAAAAAAGCAGCAACCCCTTTTTTTAACACGAAAACACATTTTCAACCACGAATAACACCAATCTCACGAATGGATGGAATTCAAGTTCTTTGAAGCATATCCTCTTCATTGTTTTATCGATTTTCGTTGTGGTCCTTGTTTTTCTGAGGGAAAGTCAGATGAAGCGGCCCGAAAATCCCCCTTCTGAAGGCTGCCTGGTCTGCCATGACCAGGTATCCGATCCCGATACCTTTCACCCCGTCTCCGCATTCGGATGTTACTCCTGTCACCTGGGAAACAGGTTCTCTATGGATAAAGAGCGCGCCCATATGGGGATGGTGATCCGACCCGGGGATTTACGGAATGTGGACAAAACCTGCGGAAAAACCGGGTGCCATCAGGATATGGCTGCACGCGTAAAAACAAGCCTCATGGCCACGAACAGGGGAATCCTTCAAACCCTCCAGCAGTTGTGGCCGGAAGATGGTCCTCTTCCAAAGCAGGTGAAAGGTTCCCCTGTGAGCGCTGTGACAGATCTCTATGACGGGGTTTCGCAGCAGAATCTGGCGGTTGACCACTATCGGAAGCTGTGCGCGGGATGCCATTTATGGAAGGAAAGGGGCAGTCACGAAGGGGAAGTCGGCAAAAGAGGCGGGGGGTGCAGTGATTGCCATATCATTGAGGTCGATAAGAGACGATCCGCAGCAGAGGGTCGGTTTGAACATCCCAGATTGACCACAAGAATTCCTTCCGAAAACTGCGTGAAGTGCCACAACCGTTCCGCGAGGATCGGGTTGTCCTATTTTGGCAGATTTGAATCCGCCGGTTATGGTACACCCTATGAAGGAGCCGACTTGAGCAGCAGGAGTCTGTCGGGGAACCGGTTTTTTCTGAATCTCCCGGCGGATGTCCATTTCAGCAAAGCGAACATGGATTGTATTGACTGTCATACAGCTGTCGGTCTCATGGGGGACGGTCGGATTCACGATCATATGTCGGACCAGGTTGACATCACTTGCGAGGCCTGTCACGATCCGCAATTTTCAACGGCTGATAAAGTATCTGCCTTTGCCGGCCGGATGGCTTCTTTGAACCAAAAGGTTCCTTCCCTGAATGGAGAACCGGTCGCAATTACCCGAAAAGGTACGCCCCTGTACAATGTACGGAAGGAAGGAGACAGGACGGTTTTTTACCGCAAGAAAGATGGCGTTCCCATCCAGATCGATTCCACGTCTCCGGAAAAGCCGTACCATACCCTCAAAGGTCATGATTCCCTGTCCTGCCAGGCGTGTCACAGCTTATGGATTCCCCAGTGCTTCGGGTGTCATCTTTCCTACCGTGAATCGGGAATGCAATACGACTGGATTTCGGACAAAAAGACGCCTGGAAGCTGGGAAGAGACCCGTTCCTATCTCCGTTTTTCAGAGCCGGCCCTCGGGATGCGGAATAATCGGACAGTCTATCCCATTACACCGTGCCAGGTGTTCGTCTCGGTCTTTGATGGGGCGAACACCTATTCAAAAGATCGGTCTTTTGATATTGTCAATATTGCCGCCTTTGATCCCCATACCACCTCGGGAAAGTCCAGACCGTGCATTGAATGTCATGCTGATCCAAAAGTGCTGGGACTTGGTTATGGAATCCTGCATGAAAAGGATCACGACCTGGCGTTCCGGCCTGTTTACAATTCAGTACTCGCCGGGTTGAAGATCCCTTTTTCCATCGATGCCTATGTGGATGTGGAGGGAAAGCCGCTGCAATCTCTTACGAAGGAAACCATCAGACCTTTCAACCGGGAGGAGATCCTCAAAATTGTTTCGGTAGAGCCCTGCATCGGGTGCCATCCCGGGTATGACGACCCGATCTACAGGGATTTTCAGGGTTCGGTGAAACGCTTCAAGACGGAGGCTGATCTACCATGCAGAAGGTGATCTCCCGTCTGAATCATACGTATCCTTCAGAAGAGCGGGTAAAAGGGTGGATAAAAGGGGTCGTTCTTTTCATTATTGTCCTCTATTTCCCTTCATTTCTTCCCGGCGCTGAAACGGGTATGGCGGGCGGAAAGGATTGCCTTTCGTGTCATCAGGGAATTGAGCCGATCAGTAAAAACCATGATTTCAACTGTTCCGTCTGCCATGTGAAGCCTGAGGACCGTAAAAAGGCGCTCTTACAGAAGGGACATCCCAAAGTCATTCGAAATCCGTCGGATCCTGCCACGGTGGAGATTTTCTGTCTGCCCTGCCACCAGAAAGAGATCGACAGGGTCAGGAACTCCCTCCATGGTTCCATGGCCGGGATCATCAATCAGACACGATATCTATGGGGCGCCCAGGACAGAGCTGCGCCCGCTGTTTATGGTCTCAGCGGTCCTTTCAAGCCGCTGCCCATGCAGGACTTTTCTGTACGTCCCGATTCCCCTGCCATGTTAGTGGATGATTTCCTGCGGAGACGGTGTTTGCGCTGTCACCTTTATTCGGAAGGGACTTCCGGCCCGGGGCTTTACAGGGCATCCGGTTGTGCCGCATGTCACGTTCCTTATGATGATGATGGGAAGTATAAAGGGAGCGACAGGGCCATGGATAGATCCGGAGAAGGATATCCTGTTCGTCACGCATTTGTGAGAAAGGTTCCGGACAGCCAGTGCCTCCACTGTCACAATAACAACCATGTGGGCGCCGATTATCATGGCCTGTTTGAGCATGATTTCAGCAGCACGTACCGATCTCCCATGGTGAACGGGAAACCGGCGCCTGCAATATATGGTCTGCACAACCATCACCTGGCAAGAGATACCCATTCCGAAAAGGGAATGTGGTGTATCGACTGCCACTCAAGCAGGGATATCATGGGGGACGGAAATGCCTACAGCTATGAGATGGAGGCGGCAAAAATCTCATGCAAAGACTGCCACGGGGGATGGAAAAACAAAGAGCCTATCCAGTCGATTGGGGCAATCAGAAAACGTGGAAAGGATCTGGTTTTTGTCTCCGCGAACGGAATGGATCACGATCTTCCCCGTTTTTCGCCCGATGCCGGCTCCCACGGGATCAAGGCCCATGAGAAAGTCCGTTGCAGCGCCTGTCATGCCCAGTGGTCCTTTCAGGATTATGGAATGAGTGTGATCCGGGAGGATATCTTGTGGACCTACAAATGGGATGGTCTGGCCGCCCAGGGGGATCCAACCCTGCAGAAAATATTGGAGAAGAACCTGGCAGACCCCGAGACGGGTTATCCGGCTTCACAGGATCGGATCACGGCGGAATGGCGGCCGGGAATCTGGTCCATCGGTTGGCGCTTCAGAAGGTGGGAATGGATGCCGCTGGGCGTGGATGACAAGGGAAAGTACGCCGTTTTAAGACCTCTTTATCAATTTCTTGTTTCTTACGTGGATAAATCGGGAACCGTCGTTCTGGACAGTGTCGTTCCGGAAAGAGGGGATCATACCGGAAGGGGGTGGGCGTTCATGCCTTATGTCCCGCATACCATCGGGCCGGTTGGGAGGGACTGCAACGCCTGCCACCAGAACAGGATTGCGGCCGGGCTGGGAGTGCATCAGGAACTCACCGTGGACAATGCCTTGACCATTCCTTCTCCCCCCTGCATAAGACCGATGCGTCTACTGGATTCCCAAGAGCGGAAGAAACTGTTCGAACCCACCAGGGAATGGCACAGGTCAAAAATCAAATCGATGATGGAAATCAAATCACTCCTTCCTTTTTCAGATCCCTGATCCTTCTCTGCACCATATATTGACGATTTTTGTGGAAAATGCACATCATGTTGGGTTTTTGCTTTACAAATGGCTGTGGTTTTGTTATGAGTGAACTGATTTATCTGATTTGCTTCTCGGTAACTATCAGGCATGTAAAGGTCTCGCAGAAGAAGACAGCAAAATGAGGTCGCCATGAAGATCAAAACGGTTTCCATCCTTGGTTTCAAGTCTTTTATGGAAAGGCTCGATATCGATTTCCATGAGGGAGTCAGCGGGGTTGTCGGGCCCAACGGTTGCGGTAAGAGCAACGTGGTGGACGCCATACGGTGGTGCATGGGCGAGCAGAGTCCGAAACAGCTGCGCGGGCGCAAGATGGAAGATGTGATATTCAATGGCGCCGGAAATCACAAACCACTTGGCATGGCGGAGGTTTCCCTTCTTTTCTCCAACGGGAACGGATCGTTTCCCCAGGCCTTCGCCCAGGATGAAGAAATTTTCGTGACAAGACGCCTGTACCGTTCCGGGGAAAGCGAATACCTGCTGAATAATATGCCTTGCAGGCTCAAGGATATTCAGGAAGTATTCATGGATACGGGCCTCGGGAACAGGGCCTACTCGATTATCGGCCAGGGGCAGATAGGAACGATCATTGAACAGAGACCGGAAGAGACGCGGTTCATGCTGGAAGAGGCGGCCGGGATAACGAAATACAGGCGAAAGGTGGAGGTTTCCCAGAGAAAGATTCAGCAGACAGAAGACAACCTGCTGCGTGTGCAGGATATCCAGGGTGAAGTGCAGAGTCAGATGAGATCCCTGAAGAGGCAGGCCTCAAAGGCCGTTCGGTACAAGGGGGTGTGCGAAGAGATCAGGAATCTGGAATTGATCCTGTACAGCAATTCATTCTGTCTTCTGGAGAAAGAATTAGGCAAAAAAACCAGTTCAGCAGATGAGTTGGAAAGAAAGGAGATTTCCGTATCCACCGATGTGTCGCGGCTCCATGTGACGATGGAAGAATTGAACATGGAACTGGAGGAGAAAGATGAAGCCCTGGTCATTTTAAGAAAAAATTATTCCCGTTTCAGAGATCAAGTTCATCAAAGAGAAGCCGGCATTGAAGGACTTGTAAGGGAAAGCAAGATGCTGGGTGAACTTGAAGACCGTCTCCTCGCTGAAGAAAAGGAAGTGAACAAAAAGATAGAGGAACTGGAAAAAGAGAAAGAAAAGCTGAAAGAGAAACAATCTCTTGCGGGAGATGCATTGGGAGGTTTGCAGGAAGAGTTTACCATAAAGGAAGAGAGTTTGCGAGGCCGAAAGGCGTTGTTGTCGCGCATAAGCGAAGAGTACAGGAAGGCCAGGACGGAATTGAGTGAAGGGGCAAACAAGGAGGTGGGGCTCAACCACGAATCGGGATATTTGAAAAAACTTCTTGAACAGATTACAGATGGCCGTTCAAGGTTGGAAAAAGAGATGGTAGAAATAAAAGTCAAATTTGCTACTGTGGCAACTGCTTCTGAGAGAAAGGGACTTGTTCGTGAAGCAACCGCGGAAAGGCTTCAGGAAATTGAATCTGCCATTGAAAGAGAGACCCGCTCCTGCAATCATCTGGAAGGGTTAAAAAAGGGTCTGGACGATGGGCTGAGATCAGCGGAAACCGAAATGAATAAGCGGGAGTCCCGTTTGTCGAGTCTCGAGTCGTTGAGTGCGAATTTTGAAGGATATAAGATGGGGGTAAGGACCATCATGAAAGCCGGGGATTTTGAACCGCTGGAAAAAGGACGGGTTTTAGGGGTCCTGGCCGACAATATTCTGGTGGAATCTCCTTATGAGGAAGCCGTTGAAGCGGTTCTTGCGGACAAACTTCAGTATGTGGTGGTGAAGTATCAGGAGGACGGCATGCTGGCCGTCGATTATCTCAAGAAAAAAGAAAAGGGAAGAAGCAGTTTTGTCTCCACTACGGAGTTTGCGGCGATCGCCATGCGGGATAGGAGAAATGCGCTGGAGTTGCCGCGTCTGGCTGAATATGTTTCGGCAAAGGACGGTTTCCTCCCGGTTGTCCACGGCCTGCTCGAAAATACGTATGTTGCTGAGAACTTAAATGTTGCCATGTCCTGCTGGAGAAATATACAGGAATCCGGGAAGAATGACACAGACGCCTGCTTTGTCACGGTGGAAGGAGACATGGTCGACGAGAGAGGGGTGATCAGCGGGGGAAAAGTCTCCCGGTCTTCCAGCGGTTTACTTGCTAGAAAAAAGGAGATGGATGGCCTTCGCAAAGAGGTTGCCGAAAAAAGAGAGAGCGTACGGCAATTGTATTTGAAAATGGAAGATGTTTCCGGCGAAATTGAGAATAAGAGAAAGTCTCTGGAGACGCTGGCTGAGGACAGATGGGGCTGTCGGGATGAAATCAATGAACTGGACAAAATATTATTCAGGCTTGCTCAGGAATCGGACCAGTTGGAAAGGCTTTCACAAAAACTGTCCGAAGATTTTGAAAAAAAGGAGATCGAACAGAGGAAGCACAGCAGTGGATTATTGAACATACAAGAACAGCTGGAAGGCCTGAAGGCCAGGAGAGAGAAGGAAAAAGTTTTTTTCCAGGAAAAAGAAGTCGAATTGAAAGAGGCGGAAGAGGAGTTCGAGGCGCTGAGGGAAGAGGTTTCGAGAATCAGGGCTGATCAGGGAATCGCGCAGGAAGCTCAACGGAGTCTGATCCGCGAAATGGAAATGGTGGATGAATACATGAAAAACTCCACGGAACGTCTTGCGAGAATCCAGGAAGAGATTTCCTCCGGAAGAATCCGTTCTGCGGAATGCTTGACAAAAAAAGAGGCCCTGGAAGAAGAACTGCGTTTGTTTCGCGTCGATCTGGCAGATTCGGAACAGGACATGAACCATGCTGACATGGAGCGGCGAAGACTGCAGGACCGGATCAGAGAAGTGGAAAAGAAGGCGCAGGCGTTCAGAAAAGAAGCCGATGAATTGAAGGATCAGGTCAACCGCGCAAGAATGGAACATTCAGAGATCCGTTTCAGAATCAGCAACTTGAAGGATATTGTCAGAGATAAATTTGACAAGGATCTTCCGAATATTTTTGCTGAGCATGTGCAGGAAGATTTCTCTCCAAAGGACGCGGAAGAAAAGATTGCGGACCTGAAAAAGTTCAGGGACAGTATGGGGCCGGTAAATCTGACGGCCATCACAGAGCATGAGGCGCTTGAGGAGCGTTACGAATTTATCGCAGGCCAGAGGCAGGACCTGGAAAGTTCCATTGAATCTCTGAGATCGGCCATTAAAAGAATCAACAGAAAATCGCTGGAAAAATTCAAAAAAACATTCGCAGAAGTGGATGCGAAGCTCAAGGAGGTCTTTCCCGTCCTCTTCAGCGGGGGGACTGCAGGGCTCAGATTGACGGATGAAAACAATCCCCTGGAAAGTGGCGTCCTGGTGGAAGTTCAACCGCCGGGGAAAAAACTGAGCCACATGGGCCTGCTCTCGGGCGGGGAAAAGGCGCTGGTGGCCATGGCCCTGATCTTTGCCATTTATATGGTCAAGCCGAGTCCTTTCTGCCTGTTGGACGAAGTTGACGCTCCTTTGGATGAGGCGAATATAGACCGGTTTAATAATCTTCTGGAAAGAATCAGGAATGCTTCTCAGGTGATTATGGTTACCCACAGCAAGAAGATTATGGAAATGACCGACCGCCTCTACGGTGTCACCATGGAGCAGAAAGGCATTTCAAAGCTGGTAAGCGTAGATATTCGAAATGGAAA
>ERZ889078.1776-NODE-1776-length-16504-cov-7.543741_pt1 | contig 16504 bp, 16 predicted proteins | sample MGYA00521266_ERZ889078 | MGnify/ENA primary metagenome ERZ889078 (study PRJEB32303, sample SAMEA104408618) | aquatic metagenome | biome: Brackish water; feature: Pelagic; material: water | place: Baltic Sea | collected 2014-06-16T06:34:00 | depth 76,534 m ...
TAAACTTTCCCTTTATCAGCCTAACTGATTGCTGATCGGGTATAATTTACGATTTAAATATTTTATTTTAATGTTACTTTGGAGTTTTAGAAAACAATGGCTATAGAACGCACTTTCTCAATTATTAAACCTGACGCTGTCGCAAAAAATGTTATCGGTGAAATTTACAGTCGCTTTGAAAAAAACGATTTAAAAATTGTTGCAGCAAAAATGCTGCACTTGACTCAAGAACAAGCTGAAGGCTTTTACGCGGAACATAGTGAGCGTGGTTTCTTTAAGGATTTAGTTGCATTTATGGTTTCAGGCCCGGTGATTATGCAAGTATTGGAAGGCGAAAATGCGGTTCTTAAACACCGTGAAATAATGGGCGCTACTAATCCAAAAGAAGCAGATGAGGGTACTATTCGTGCTGATTTTGCGGCCAGTATCGATGAAAATGCTGTACATGGATCCGATGCAGTAGACACTGCTAAAAGAGAAATCTCTTACTTTTTCTCAGACAGTGAAATCTGTGCAAGAACCCGTTAATCCTCCAAAATTCAATTTACTCGATTATGACAGAAAGGGTCTTGCGGCCTTTTTTGTCAATTTAGGCGAAAAATCTTTCCGCGCTACTCAATTACTTAAGTGGATTTATCAGGAAGGCGTAGAAGATTTTGATTTAATGACTAATTTAAGTAAGTCGCTGCGAACTTATTTAAATGAAAATTGCTACCTAGCTACGCCAGCGATCGTGATAGAGCAAATTGCCAGTGATGGTACGCGTAAATGGGCATTGGAAACCAGTTGTGGCAATCGGATCGAAACAGTTTTTATTCCCGAAGAAGGGCGAGGTACCTTGTGCGTATCATCACAAATTGGCTGTGCGTTAGCCTGTACTTTTTGTTCAACTGCTCAGCAAGGTTTTAATCGAAACTTAACGACGGCAGAGATTATTGGTCAAGTAATCGTTGCTCAAGAACGATTAGGAATGACAAAAAAAATTACTAATGTTGTTATGATGGGGATGGGAGAGCCCTTGCTCAATTTTGATAATGTTGTTGCCGCTATGAATTTAATGATGGACGATTTTGCGTTTGGACTTTCCAAGCGAAGAGTGACTATTAGTACATCAGGAGTAGTGCCTGCGATGTATCGGCTAACACAAGCTTGTGATGTAAGTCTTGCCGTATCATTACATGCTGTAACTGATGAATTAAGGAATGAATTGGTTCCTATTAATAAAAAATATCCTTTAAAGGAGTTAATGGAAGCATGCAGGGATAACGCGAAGATTGCGCCACGTCGCACTGTTACTTTTGAATATGTCATGCTCGAGGGGATAAATGATTCGATGGATGATGCTCGCGGGCTTATTAAATTATTAAAAACTGTTCCGGCAAAGCTCAACTTGATCCCTTTTAATCCTTTCCCTAATAACGCTTACAAATGTTCAAGCAAAGAAGTTATTAATAGATTCAAAACAGTCTTAAACGATGCAGGAATAGTGACGACAGTCAGAAAAACTCGCGGTGAAGATATTGACGCTGCTTGTGGACAATTGGTTGGACAAGTTGAAGATAAAAGTCGAAGACATCTTAAAGTTAAGGTGGTGGGTTCAGAGCGTGCAGCCTGATTTCTCAGTGTTCTGGGGTTGGTTTGCGCGTAGTTTCTTCTTGGCTATTATATTATCATCATGTTCATCACTAAATAAAGATGATAAAAGTAACGACTCTGCCAGTATCTATTTGCAACTGGGGGTCCGTTACATGGATCTTGGGAAACTGGAAATAGCTAAGGAAAATTTACTACTAGCACAAGAAAAAGATCCGAGTAATCCCCAGGTGCATAATGCCTTTGCTTTTTTATATGAAAAAATAAATGATTATGCTCAAGCTAAAGAGCAGTATGAAATGGCATTAGAATTGTCTCCGCAGGATTGGAGTGTGCAAAATAATTTTGGTCGGTTTCTTTGCGATCGTGGCGAATATAAGCCAGGTATGGCTTTGTTAATACAGGCCAGTTCAACTCAATTAAACGACAGGCAATGGGTGGCATTAACAAATGCTGGGAGATGCCAGCTTGCAATGGGGCAAAAACAAAGTGCCGGAAGCTACTTTAAGCAAGCACTAATAATTAACAATGCTTATGCCCCAGCGTTACTGGAAATGCAAAAAATAAGCTATCAAAATAGGGACTATTTGGCAGCAAAAGAATATTTGCAAAGATATTTAAAGGTTGCAACTCATACAGCAGGCACTTTGTGGTTTGGCATGCAGACCGAACGTGCTTTAGGGGATGTTGATTTGGCAAAAGAATATCAAAAAATATTGGTGGAAAAATTTCCATTATCAGAAGAAGCGAAACAAATTGTAGGCGAATAGTTTTTTGACCTGCAGAACCTATTAAATATGACAAATAATATACAAGCAATAAGAGGAATGCACGATGTGCTTCCAGAACAAACACCGCTTTGGCAGTATGCCGAACATAAGCTGAGAGAAGTACTCAGCGTTTATGGCTATAGTGAAATTCGCTTGCCTGTTTTGGAAAAAACAGAGCTTTTTAAGCGCTCTATTGGTGAAGTCACCGATATAGTTGAAAAAGAAATGTATACCTTTGATGATCGAAACGGAGACTCATTAACTTTACGTCCGGAAGGTACGGCGGGTTGTCTTAGAGCTTGTTTGGAGCATGGATTGTTACATAATCAGGTTCACAGGTTATGGTATTACGGACCTATGTACCGTCATGAGCGTCCACAAAAGGGTCGTTATCGTCAGTTTATTCAATTGGGGGTTGAGACTTATGGGATGTCCGGCCCTGATATCGATGCTGAATTGATTTTAATAATGGACCGCTTGTGGAAGAAACTGGGCATTCGAGATAAAGTTCATCTACAGATTAATTCCTTAGGAACTATTGCTGAACGACAAGTTTATAGAGTAGTTCTAGTTAATTATTTTAAGGCGCATCTGGATGAGTTAGATGAGGATAGTTTGCGGCGACTGGAAACTAATCCTCTACGGATTTTGGACACTAAAAGTCCTGCTATGCAACAATTGGTTGAAAATGCGCCTGAGTTAATGGCTCATTTGGGTGAAGAAAGTCTGGCTCATTTTAATGGATTAACGGCAATATTAGATAGTCTTGGTGTAAGTTACGAAATCACAACTCGATTAGTACGTGGATTGGATTATTATAGTAAAACGGTATTCGAATGGGTTACAGATGAATTAGGATCGCAAGGCACCATCTGTGCAGGTGGACGATATGACAGTTTGATAGAGCAGTTAGGCGGAAAACCTAATTTTGCTGTTGGTTTTGCTATGGGTATGGAGCGCTTATTGGCTTTAGTTGAGCTTGCTGGTAATGTTCCACTTGAAAGATCAATTGATGTATATATGATTCGAGTTGGAGAACTGGCTGAAAAGGAAGGTTTACGTCTTGCCGAAGAGATTAGAAATGAAGTGCCAGGGCTGAAATTGCAGGTTAACTGTGGTGGCGGTAGTTTTAAAAGTCAGTTTAAAAAAGCTGATAAAATAGGTGCTGAATATGCCATTATTTTGGGTGATGATGAAGTCAGTCGAAAAGAACTTGCTATTAAATCTTTACGTAGCGAGCAAGGTCAAAAGACATTTAATCAAGAGCAAGCAATTGCTTTTTTACAAGAGTTTTTAGTGAAGATGTAATGTAAGATGCATTAAATTAATTAAAAACCTAATTGTTATTTTTAAAATCTTAATAAGAGAAAGCACGTGGAAATTTACGATACAGAAGAAGAGCAGCTTGATGCGTTAAAAAGATGGTGGAAAGAAAATGGACAATCAACGATTGTCGGTTTGGTTGCTGGCATTGCAATAATTCTGGGCTGGAATTATTGGCAAGATCATAAAAAAACACAGGCCGGGCAGGCATCAGCTTTATATAGTCAGTTAATCCAAGACATGGCATCTTCTAAAAAGGACAGCGCGGAGAAAATAGCTGAGCGAATAAAAGAACAATATCCCAAGACAGAATATGCCGCTTATAGTGGACTTTTACAGGCTAAATTAAAAGTTCAGCAAGGTGATATGGATAAAGCTAAGGCGACTTTAATAGAGATAGCTAAAGGTTCTAACAAAGAATTAAGCAATGTGGCCAAAATTCGATTGGTTCGATTGATGCTTGCCAGTGGCCAGTATGAGAAGGGATTGGAATTAATCAACGAAATTGATCCTGCGACATCATCAAGTTTTTCAGGCAATTACGATGAACTCGTAGGTGACCTTTATGTTGCTCTTGACCGGTTGGATCAAGCCAGAAGCTCATACCAAAAAGCATTCGAAAATGGCTATAAATCACCCTTACTTCAAATTAAAATTGATGATTTAACTGCACCAGCAAAAATAGCTGTTGAACCCATTGAAATTCCAAAATAATGCGCCAGATTACCCTGTTTTGCTTTTTGTTAAGTTTGGCGAGTTGTACCGCAATGGATTCGATGAATGATGCGGTGTCGGGTATTTCAAGTTATTTTCTTGGCGGTGAGGATAATGCCGAGCCGCCAGCTGTTTTAGTAGAATTTACTCCTGAAGTTAAAATTGAAAAGCTTTGGGATGAGACTGTTGGTGTTGGTTCTGATGAGCAATCTTTAAAACTTATCCCTGCAATTGGATTTGGTAAAATACTGGCTGCAGATAGAAACGGTTTGGTACAGGCCAGAGATTTAAATGATGGCCACTTGATTTGGAAGGCGGAGTTGGACATCCATTTTTCTGCTGGTCCTGGATTAGGAGTTGGAACCGTTATTTTAGGTACCAGTGATGCAGAAGTTGTCGCTCTTAATAGTGAAAATGGTGATTTTCTATGGAAATCATTGGTATCCAGTGAAGTGCTTTCAGTGCCGGTTATTGCAAAAGGCATAGTCATCGTTCGGACTACTGATGGTGAAATTGTTGCACTTAATGAAAAAAATGGCGGAAAACTGTGGAGTTATGAGCATAATGCACCTGCGTTAAGCGTTCGCGGCATTGGTGCACCTGTTATCGTTGGGGATAATGTTATCGAAGGTTACGATAACGGCAAATTAATGGCTCTGCGTTTAACAAATGGTAAATATGTTTGGGAAACTAGTGTCGCCATTCCCAAGGGTCGCTCTGAAGTTGAAAGACTGGTAGACCTAGATGTTGATCCTATTGAAGTAGGCGGAGTGATTTATATAGCCAGTTACCATGGAGGTGCTGCAGCTATTTCGGAATCCGATGGTGATGTGTTGTGGCGAAATGAGACATTTTCCTCCAATACTGGTTTAAGTAACGATTACAGATTCTTATACTTTTCTGATTCTATTGACAATGTTTGGCAGTTAGAACAGAGAACGGGTGCATCGTTATGGAAACAAAAAGAATTGCATCAAAGAAAATTAACAGCGCCTGCTATTTATGACAACTATGTTGTAGTGGGCGATTTTGAAGGTTACGTACATTGGTTGTCAGCCGATGACGGTAGGCAACTAGGTCGTATAAAAGTTGCTGACAGTGCAATAGATGCTAAGCCTGTTGTTGTTGATAGTACTGTTTATATTTATGCAAAAGATGGCACTCTTGCCGCTTTAAAAACTCGAGCACCTTAATTATGTTACCTGTAATAGCCCTGGTAGGACGTCCAAATGTTGGTAAGTCCACCTTGTTTAATTATTTAACCCGAAGCCGGGATGCCTTGGTCGCAGATTTCCCTGGTTTAACCAGAGATCGTCAGTACGGTCGGGTAAAACATGGAGATAGGCCTTGTTTGGTTGTTGATACTGGAGGTATAGCAGATGATGCTGAAGGCATAGAAAGTTTCGCTAGAAAACAAGTACAAGTTGCTTTGGAAGAAGCTGATCTGGTGTTGTTTCTGGTTGATGCCCGTGAAGGATTGAGTGCTTCTGATAAAGTCATTGCCGATAGTTTAAGGAAACTAAATAAACCAATATTACTGGTTACCAATAAGGTTGATGGTATTGATGCAACTATAGCAGCATCAGACTTTTATTCTTTAGCTCTTGGTGAGCCCGTGCAAATTGCTGCTTCACACGGGCGCGGAATACCGGAGTTATTGGATAGAGTCAAACAGCTATTGCCTATCGAACCGGAAGTTGTTATTGAAGATGCCGGAAAAGGTGGTATCGGCATTGCAGTTGTTGGTAGGCCCAATGTAGGTAAATCAACGTTGGTTAATCGGTTATTAGGAGAAGAAAGGGTAATTGTCTTCGATGAGCCTGGAACCACTCGAGACAGTATTTATATTCCTTTCGAAAGAAATGGGAAGAAGTTTACGCTAATTGATACTGCAGGCATGCGCCGAAGATCGAGAGTTTCTGAAACTATCGAAAAGTTCAGTGTTATTAAGTCGTTACAAGCAATCGAGCAAGCAAATGTAGTTATTTATTTGATTGATGCGAGAGAAGGTATTGCTGATCAGGATGCACATTTACTCGGTTTGGTTTTGGAAGCTGGAAGGGCTTTGATTATTGGACTCAATAAATGGGATGGCCTAAATATAGAGCAAAAAGAAACCATTAAAAGGCAGCTTGATCTAAAGCTACCTTTTCTAGATTTTGCTGAGAAACATCCTATTTCAGCGCTACATGGCAGTGGTGTAGGTAAGTTGTTTGATGTTGTTCACAAATTATATGATTCGGCGATGATTGATATGTCAACACCTGTGCTGACAAGAATCCTTAAAGAGGCTACGGGGGCGCATCAACCACCCATAATAAATACCCGGCGCATTAAATTAAAATATGCACATCAGGGTGGACGAAACCCGCCAATAGTGGTTATTCATGGCGTTCAAACGGATGCTTTGCCGCTTTCATATAAACGCTATTTGATGAATTATTTTCGTGATAAATTGAAGTTGTCAGGAACGCCGATTCGTATGGAATTTAAGTCGCCAGTCAATCCTTTTCATGGACAAAAAAAGAAGGTTACTGAATGGCAGGTCAAGAAGCGAGAGCGTTTGCTAAAACGAGCAAAAAGTAAGAAATAAAGAGAGATATAAGGTGAGAGATAGTTGTTTTTTCTTTTGCGGGTGATAAGTTAAACGAAATTGAGGCTTTTATGGCAACTATTACATTTCAAGGTAAACCACTTCATACATCGGGCGAATTACCAAAAGTCGGTAGCAAAGCGCTCGATTTTTTGCTGGTAAATAGCAAGTTGGAAGATGTGTCGTTAGCAACATTTGCAGGAAAAAAAAAGGTACTAAATATAGTGCCAAGTTTGGATACGCCGACCTGCGCAGCCTCGGCGCGCGCATTTAACGAAAAAGCAGCACATTTGTATAATGCGGTTGTATTGGTAATCTCAGCTGATTTGCCTTTTGCACAATGCCGATTTTGTGAAGTGGAGGGACTAAAACAAGTTATTCCTTTATCAACATTTCGGTCTGATTTTGCCGATGATTATGGCGTCAAGTTGGTTAATACATTCCTTGCAGGTTTAACTGCTCGTGCTGTTGTCATTCTTGATGAGCATGATAATGTTATCTATACCGAGCTTGTCAGTGAGTTGGCTAATGAACCCAATTACGAAAATGCCTATGCAGTTCTGAAATAATTTAATAATGAGGAGGCATCGGTGGTATTCTTAGATTTGGCTAATAATATTAGATTGTTACGCGATCTAAGTGGAAATTAACATTGCTCAAATCGTTAAGTTAATGTTTTAAAATTATTAAATTAAACTGATATTGTTGTTTCGGTATTATTAACATCATTAAGGCATGTAGGGTCTGTGCAAAATAAGTGAATAGGCTTTATCAATCAGTGGGGAGCCTAAAACCAAGGTGTTAGTTATCTTTTGTTTGTTTAGGTGCTTGGTTTTATGGATAATGTGCCTAACTGATCGGTATTTATAGTAGATTCAAAATGGATGGTGATATGACAGAAATGATGAGCAATGGTGTTGAATTAATGTTTGCCGGTATGGGTATCGTGTTTCTGTTTTTAACTATGCTGGTAGGCGCTATTAATTTAATGTCATCATTGGTTCAGCGATTTTTTCCAGATATGCCCGTGATGGGAATAATGCCTGCGGTATCTAGTGGCATTGATAAAAATATTATTGCGGCAATTTCAGCGGCAGTACATCAATATAGACACAAGCAATAAACATAAACAAAGGTAATGGTTTTTGGTTTTTTGCCTGTGAGATTTAACCGGTATTAATTATTTAACACGCATTAGTTAAAATAATCAGTAACTGATTAAAAACGAAAAAATTCCTGGAGAAATATTTAGAATGGCCAAAGATAAAAAAAAGCCTTTAAGCATCACTGAGGTAGTGTTAAGAGATGCTCATCAATCAATCTTAGCCACTCGTTTACGAATAGAAGACATGTTACCTATTTGTGAAAAAATAGACCAGATAGGTTACTGGTCGATTGAGTCATGGGGTGGTGCTACTTTTGATGCTTGTATTCGTTACTTAGGTGAGGATCCTTGGGACAGATTGCGTTCCTTAAAAGCTGCAATGCCTAAGACACCACAGCAAATGCTCCTCAGAGGGCAAAATATTTTAGGCTATAGACATTATGCTGACGATGTAGTTGATAAGTTTGTCGAGCGTTGCGCTGTCAACGGCATTGATGTTTTCCGTATATTCGATGCCATGAATGACATGCGAAATATTGAACACGCTGTGAAAGCCGTACTCAATACAGATGCTCATGCTCAAGGAACTATTTCTTATACCACCAGTCCGGTTCACAATCTGGATTCCTGGGTGACTCTGGGCAAACAAATTGAAGATATGGGCGCCCATTCTATTTGTATTAAAGATATGGCTGGTTTGCTTAAGCCTTATGATGCGTTTGAGTTGATTAGCCGGTTGAAAAAAAGCACTAAAATACCTGTACATTTGCATTGCCATGCGACAACCGGTTTAAGTGTCGGAACTATTATTAAAGCAGTTGAAGCAGGTGTCGATAATGTTGACACAGCAATTTCATCACTCAGTATGACCTATGGGCATAGTGCAACCGAAACCATTGTTGCAAGTCTTGAAGGTACTGAGCGAGCCACAGGCTTGGATTTGGTTAAACTGGAAGAAATCGCACATTACTTTAGAGGTATTCGTAAAAAATATGCCCAATATGAAGGCAGCCTTAGGGGTGTAGATGGTCGTATCTTGATTTCTCAAGTTCCGGGCGGCATGCTGACTAATATGGAAAGTCAGTTGAAAGAGCAAGGGGCTTCTGAGAAGTTTGATGAAGTCATGCAAGAAATACCTCGTGTACGTGAGGACTTGGGATTTATTCCACTGGTTACTCCAACTTCACAAATCGTGGGTACCCAAGCGGTTATGAATGTCTTGAGTGGTGAGCGATATAAAACTATAGCCAAGGAAACTGCTGGGGTATTGAAAGGTGAATACGGCGCAACCCCGGCACCAGTAAATAAGCTATTACAAGATAGAGTTCTTGCTGGTGCACAACAAATAACCTGTCGTCCGGCTGATTTAATAGAACCGGAAATGGATAAACTAATTTCAGAGGTACTAAAAAAAGCTGAAGTTGAAGGCGTAAAGTTAGCCAAAAATATTGAAGAGGATGCCTTGATCAATGGTATGTTTGCTCAAGTTGGCTGGAAATTTCTGGTCAATCGTGGAAATCCTGAGGCATTTGAAGCTGCGCCAAATGCAAGCGCTTTTATGATGGCAAACAAAACAGTTAAATCATCGGTTATTGATGGGGTACCCGAAACTTATACGGTAAATGTCGATGGTAGAAACTTCAATGTAACAGTTGGTCCCGTTGGAGCGGCATTGGCTATCCAGCCCATTGTTACGGAGCAAAGCCATGTAGTTCTTGAAAGTAGTGGGTCTGTTGTTTATGCACCAATGGCCGGGAATATATTAAAAATACTCGTAGATGTAGGAAGTAACGTTGAGGAGGGTGAGGTTGTTGTTATTATGGAAGCCATGAAAATGGAAACAGAAGTGCGATCTAAGTTTTCTGGTATCGTTACAGCTGTTCACATAAAAGAAGGTGGCGCTGTTGCCGGCGGTAATGCATTGATTTCTTTGTAATCACGGATAATACAAGAGACACTTTATGGAAAATCTGCTTTCACTTTGGCACAGTACCGGTTTATATAATTTTACCGGTGGACAAGCTTTTATGATGCTGGTTGGGTTTTTGTTACTGTTTCTGGCCATTAAGAAAGGTTTTGAGCCCTTACTATTATTGCCGATAGGCTTTGGCGCTATTCTTAGTAATATTCCTGTTGCAGGTATTGCAGAAGAAGGCGGGCTTTTGTACTATCTTTATTTTGGTATTAAGACTGGGATGTTTCCGTTACTTATTTTTATGGGTGTTGGTGCCATGACCGATTTTGGCCCTATGCTCGCCAATCCAAAAACATTGCTTTTAGGTGCTGCTGCGCAATTTGGTATTTTTGCATCCTTACTGGGGGCTTTGGCTCTTAATGTTATACCTGGATTGGAATTTAGTTTAAAAGATGCAGCTGCAATTGGTATTATCGGAGGGGCCGATGGACCTACGGCTATTTATGTTGCATCAAAACTTGCGCCGGATTTGCTGGGTGCTATTGCTGTAGCGGCTTATTCGTATATGGCGTTAGTGCCATTAATTCAGCCGCCTATTATGCGAGCATTAACGACTGAAGATGAACGCAAAATTGAAATGCAGCAAATGCGCCCAGTCAGCAGAACTGAAAAAATAATATTTCCTCTGATGTTATTGTTATTGTCTATTTTATTATTACCCTCAGCAACGCCTTTGATAGGTATGTTTGCATTGGGTAATTTAATGAATGCCTGTGGTGTTGTTGACCGTTTAAGTCAAACTGCACAAAATGAACTCATTAATATTGTTACCATTTTCTTGGGGCTAGCAGTAGGTTCAAAATTAAGTGCTCATGCCTTTTTACAAATAGAAACGTTAGGTATTCTGGCATTGGGGGCAGTTGCATTTGCTATTGGTACAGCCTCTGGTGTAATTATGGCAAAAGTGATGAATAAGTTCAGTGATACACCAATCAATCCATTGATAGGCGCAGCAGGGGTATCGGCAGTGCCAATGGCAGCAAGAGTTGCCAATAAAATTGGACTGGAAAGCAATCCGCATAATTTTCTGTTAATGCATGCTATGGGTCCAAATGTAGCCGGTGTAATTGGCTCTGCCGTAGCTGCTGGTGTGTTGTTAAGTTTGGTTAAATAAGTTAGATAAGTTTTTTGCCTCATTTTAGAGTCTTTTCTGAGCATACAAGAATATGTTGGAAATTATACAAATCCCCGTTTTAACTGATAATTATATTTATCTACTTAATGATGCGACATCGGGAGAAACGGCCGTTGTTGACCCTGCTCTTGCGCAACCTGTTTTGAATTTGCTGGCTAAAAAAGGCTGGCGACTCACTTACATTCTGAATACTCATCATCATTGGGATCATGTCGGCGGTAATCTCGAATTAAAGGAGAAAACTGGTTGTAATATTATTGCAGCGCAGTCGGATATTGATCGGACTCCTGGCATTGACAGAGGTGTTAGGGAAGGAGATTTTGTTTCCTTGGGTGAACATAAAGCTAGTGTTATTGCTACCCCAGGTCATACTATTGGACATATTGTGTATTATTTTGCCCAAGATGAGGCTTTGTTTTGTGGAGATACCTTGTTTGCTATGGGATGTGGCAGGTTGTTTGAGGGGTCAGCAGAGCAAATGTGGACGTCATTGCAAAAATTAAAAGGGCTGCCGTCCTCAACCCGGGTTTATTGTACGCATGAATATACGCAAGCCAATGGTCACTTTGCATTGAGTGTTGAGCCTGATAATCTTCAATTACAGCGCAGAATGATTGAAGTGGCCGATTTGAGATTAATCAATAAGCCTACTGTACCTTCGACTATCGGAGACGAAAAAGCAACTAATCCATTTTTTAGGGAAGATAGTAGGAGTCTACAAAAAAACTTGGGGCTGGAAAATCAATCATCAGTGTCTGTCTTTACAGAACTAAGAAAACGTAAAGATTCGTTTTGATGGGTTTTGGTTAGCGCCTCCACCCACCTTACTGTAAACTAGAAAAACGTTAGCTTTTAGGACGCATATGTGGAAACAGGAGTACATCACGGATTGACGGTGCGTCGGTAAATAACATGACCAAACGATCAATACCAATACCTTCTCCGGCAGTAGGCGGCATGCCGTGTTCCAAGGCGGTGATGTAATCGGCGTCAAAGTGCATGGCTTCATCATCGCCGGCTTCTTTTTCTTCTACTTGTTTTTGAAAGCGAGCAGCTTGATCTTCAGCATCATTCAGTTCGGTAAAACCATTGGCAATTTCCCGTCCGCCGACAAAAAACTCAAATCGATCAGTTACATGTGGATTATGATCGTTACGCCTTGCCAAAGGAGATACTTCAACCGGATAGGCAGTAATAAAGGTAGGATTCATTAAACGACTTTCTACGGTCTTTTCGAAAATCTCGATTTGTATTTTACCTAATCCATAGCCTTCTTTGACAGGAATATGTAAGTTTACGGCGACCTTAACAGCCGCTTCACGATTATCAAGATCAGCGGCGGTAAGTTCTGAATTGAAGTGCAGGATAGATTCAACCACTGTCATTCTGTCAAACGGCTTACTGAAATCGTATTGCTCACCCTGATAAGTTACTTCAGTTTGTCCAAGAACTTCCAAAGCAATACCGCGTAACATCTCTTCTGTTAAATCCATTAAATCGGTATATTCTGCGTAAGCTTGATAAAATTCTAGCATGGTAAATTCAGGGTTATGTCGAGTTGATAGCCCTTCGTTACGAAAGTTGCGGTTAATTTCAAATACCCGTTCGAAACCACCTACAACCAGACGCTTCAAATACAACTCTGGTGCTATCCGTAAAAACATATCCATATCCAGTGCGTTATGAAATGTTGTAAAAGGTCTTGCTGTAGCTCCTCCTGGAATAACCTGCATCATCGGCGTTTCAACTTCCAGAAACTGACGTTCAATCAAAAACTGGCGTATATACGCAACTACTTTTGAACGGATTAAAAACGTATTGCGTGATTGCTCGCTCATGATCAAATCCAAATAGCGCTGTCTGTATTTGATCTCTTGGTCCGCAATGCCGTGAAATTTTTCGGGTAGTGGGCGCAAGGCTTTGGTCAATAGACGAATATCATCAACCTTAACGCTCAGTTCACCGGTTTGGGTCATAAATAACACACCCTCTGCACCTATGATGTCGCCAATATCCCATTTCTTAAACTGTTCGTTGTAGAAGTTTTCGGGTAATGTGTCTCTGGTGACATAAAGCTGAATTTTGCCGGACATATCTTGAATATGCGCAAAACTGGCTTTGCCCATTACCCGACGGGTCATAATCCTGCCAGCCAACTTTACTCGGACAGGTTCAGCCTCGAGTTCCTCTTTGGTCTTTTCACCGTATTCGGCCAAGAGTTCGCCAGCAACTACATTACGGCGAAAATCAGTAGGAAAAGCAATCCCACCATTTTCACGCAACTCGTTTAATTTGCTGCGGCGTTGTTTGATTTGTTCTTGTTCATCTTGCTGTAATTCTGACATGGCTTCAATAATTTTAATTTTTAAGGTATGGATTACAGGTGATTTCTTTATCTATAAACCACTTTTTAAACTGGCTTCAATAAATTGATCCAGATCACCATCTAAAACTGCCTGAGTATTCCCTGTTTCTACACCGGTTCGTAAATCCTTAATACGCGATTGATCCAGCACATAAGAACGAATTTGACTGCCCCAACCAATGTCGGACTTGGTGTCTTCCACGGCTTGGGCTGATTCACTCCGTTTGCGCATTTCCAGTTCATACAATTTGGCCTTTAATTGCTTCATTGCAGTGGCGCGGTTTTTATGTTGCGAGCGGTCACTTTGACACTGTACGACGATGCCGCTTGGAGCATGAGTCATACGCACCGCGGATTCGGTTTTATTAATATGTTGACCACCTGCGCCACTGGCACGATAAACATCTACCCGAATATCGGCAGGGTTAATGTCTATATCAATATCATCATCAATCTCGGGTGATACAAATACAGAGGCAAACGAGGTATGGCGACGATTGCCGGAATCGAAGGGTGACTTTCTGACCAAGCGGTGGACACCTGTTTCGGTTCGTAACCAGCCAAAAGCATATTCGCCCTCAAAACGGATAGTGGCGCTTTTAATACCGGCGACATCGCCTTGTGATTCTTCAATGAGTTCGGTTTTAAAGCCTTTACGTTCACCCCAACGTAAAAACATTCGTTCAATAATGGAAGCCCAATCTTGTGCTTCAGTGCCACCTGAGCCTGATTGAATATCCAGAAAGGCATTATTGGGGTCCATTTCACCTGAAAACATACGCCTAAATTCGAGCGCGGCGACTCTTTTTTCTAAATAGGCTAAATCATCAACAACAGTATCAACTGTTTCTTCATCGCCTTCATCAGCCGCCATGAGTAGCAATTCTTCTGCATCTGTGAGTCCACGTTCCAACTCATTAATGGTGTTAACAATAACTTCAAGTTGCCCGCGTTCTTTTCCCAAAGTTTGTGCAAGCGCAGGATTGTCCCAAATTTTTGGGTTTTCAAGTTCCAGTAAAACTTCTATTAGACGTTCATTTTTAATGTCGAAGTCAAAGATACCTCCTAAGGGCATCACCACGGCCTTTTAGGTCAGTTATTTTATTTTTAATCGGATTTATTTCTTGCATGGGAGGACAATTTAACCAATGACAGTCGATATCAAGCGTTATTTTGGAGGTACGCTGTTCAATGAAAACTAATAAGTTGGTTAATTATAAACTATAAGCTAATTGTGGTCATATAGAACTTGGAAACAAATGATTATTGATAGGGTTTCTGAAGTATTTTCGCAATGTTATGGAGTTTAGAAACTATCTCTTTTAAGGCTAATTTAAGTTAGAATAAGACATGAAGTCGACCAGCATCCCAATTCACAATTTTCCTGAGTCATGATGTTATTGATTATAAATAAACAGATTCTTGGATGATAGAGGCACGCAATGAAAGTAGTGGCGTTGTATAGTATTAAAGGTGGTGTTGGGAAAACCTCCAGTGCGGTTAATTTGGCGTATATATCTGCCTGTAAAGGTTTCCGCACTTTGATTTGGGATTTGGATCCGCAAGGCGCCAGCAGTTATTATTTTCGAATCAAACCAAAAGTTAAAGGGGGGAGTAGAGATTTAATTGCCGGAAAACGAGAGTTGGATGGTTTAATTAAAGGGACTGATTTTGAAAAGCTGGATTTACTGCCGGCAGATTTTTCGTTTAGAAATCTGGATCTTGTTTTAGACGGCAAAAAAAAGCCAACACGGCAAATTAAGAAATTGCTTAAACCGTTGGCTGAAGACTACGATTTTGTTTTTTTGGATTGTCCTCCGAATATCTCCTTATTGTCTGAAGCCGTATTTGAAGCCGCTGATATTTTGTTGTCGCCAATCATTCCTACTACCTTATCTTTAAGGACACTAGAACAATTAAAGATTTTTATTGAAGATAATAAATTATGTAATCTGAGACTTATCCCTTTTTTTTCAATGGCTGATCGCCGTAAAAACATGCATAAGGATATTATGAGTGAGCTGATTAAGGTTCATCCTGAGATTTTAAACGCGGTGATTCCTTATGCCAGCGACATTGAACGTATGGGTCTAGAGCGTATGCCTTTGGGTGGATTTATTAACAAAAGTCGATCTATGGATGCTTATAATGAGTTGTGGATAGAGTTATTGGAGCAACTAAAGAATGAATAATTGCTGCAGGTGACGTAAGTTTTTAACTTACAGTGACACTGAAAAACGCAAATTTTCTTTAATTACTATGATCTCAATAATTCAACGGGTAAGTACCGCAAAAGTTACAGTCGGTAATCAGGATATTGCATGTATTGATAAGGGGATTGTGGCCTTGGTCGCCATTGAAAGAGAGGATGACCAGAAAGATGCAGAGCGGTTGCTGGAACGCATCCTGAATTATAGAATTTTTGTTGATGCGCATGATCGTATGAATTTGAGTTTACGAGATATTGATGGAGGCCTGTTACTCATTCCACAATTTACCTTAGCTGCCGATACCAACAAAGGTAATCGCCCCAGCTTTATATCGGCGGCATCACCGGAAAAAGGGCGACAATTATTTGCTTATTTGCAAGACGTGGCATTGATAACTTACGCCAATGTTCAATTTGGTCAGTTTGGAGCAGATATGCAGGTATTCCTGATTAATAATGGTCCGGTAACATTTACTCTCAGAACATCAAAAGCGGCTCATTAAGTTGAGCCAGTTGTTATGATACGTTGCAACTATTTTTTATAATAGTCTTGATCTAATGCTGACCTGTGTATCGAAATAATCTATTAGCCACATCATCAACATTAAGTTAAATCAAAATTAATGTGTGTAATTGTGATTAAACATAACATTAACTATTCTCTATATCTGTTACACTTTGAAAGGTAGTTATTGTTCATTTGATTTATCTTGGGACTGTCT
>ERZ889078.1779-NODE-1779-length-16458-cov-7.198866_pt1 | contig 16458 bp, 9 predicted proteins | sample MGYA00521266_ERZ889078 | MGnify/ENA primary metagenome ERZ889078 (study PRJEB32303, sample SAMEA104408618) | aquatic metagenome | biome: Brackish water; feature: Pelagic; material: water | place: Baltic Sea | collected 2014-06-16T06:34:00 | depth 76,534 m ...
CGATTGAGGTGCCGACGCGCTTGATGATTGCGACCGTGCTCGAGGGCGCACCGCACGAGGCTGATCCGCGCCAGCTCAGAGACGGCGAGTGGTGTGATGTGCGTGCGCGCCTCTCGTTCGACGCCTTGTTCGTCGCGCAGGGCCTTGTCGATGAGCACCGGCGCACGCAAGCGACCCCGAACCACGGCCAGATAGGCTTTGCGTCCTGCTTGTTGGGCCGCCACCCATGGCGCCACGTCGTCGGCGGCGAAGCAGACCAGCAGACAGCCGCTCGTGCCGCGATCCAGTCGGTTCACCAGCCAGATCCGCGCGCCCAGCGTGTCTCGCGCCGCCTGCAGCAGCGCGTATTCCGGCGGACCAGCGAACGTGCTGTTATGCGACAGCATCCCCGACGGCTTGCAGACGACGGCGCCGCGCTCGTCGCGCCACAGCACGGCGACGGGCGGGTGTTGCGTCGTGCTCAACGCGGCGTGTCTCGGATCTGAAGCGACGAAATCGCCGGTTCCATGCGTCGCGCCACGGCGATGGCCTTTGCGGGCGTGTCGATCAGATCTTGGCGAATCTCAAGCTCGATGTAGATGACGCCGTGCTCGCGGCCGTGGCGATTGGCCGCGAAGATCAGACCGGTTCGGCCGCTGTACGGCTCGTTGAGCGCGGTGACGAAGCCTTGCTCCCGAAACGCGTCCGCCAACCGCTCGGCGACCGCGTCGTAGTTGTCGTAGAGCACGCCGATCTCCATGGCCCTCACGTCGTCGTCGAGCTTCGGCGTAAACGAGTGCATCGAGAGGAGCACGACGTCGCCGCCAACCGCCAAGCGGGCGTGCAGCGCCTTGTCGATGGCGTCGTGGTAGGGCGCGTAGAGCTCTGTAATGCGGCGGTTGACCTCCTCAGCGTCGAGGTTGACGTTGAAACTCAGGGGCTCGCCATAGACCTCGCGCCGTATGAGATCTGGGTGGGTCACGTCACGGTTTGGATCGAGCACGAGGCGCGAGAAGCCGCAGAGCACAGCAACGCAGTCCTTCAGCCGCACCAGCTCCCGAACGACGTCTGGCGCGCCGATGTCCCAACCCCAGTGGTCGTCGAGCCAGCGTTGGTCACCGGCTGTGTGCGTCAGCGGGGCGGGCACGACGTTCGACGCGTGCTCACACGTCACCAGCAAGCGGCCGCCGTACCCGTCGGCGTGTCCGATGACGGAGAAAGGGGCAGGTTGTGGCATGAGCGAACTCCGAGGTGCGCGGGGATCGATTGTGTGGGTCACCTAGGGGCGGCTCGCGAGCAGGGTCTGCACCGCCTCACGCACCTGCGGCACCGAGTCCTCGGCGAGCGCCTCGATGACCTCCCAGATCGAGGCGTCCAGGTCGCTCGCGGGCCAGCGCTGCAGCACCGCGAGGGTGTTGTACCGCAGCGCGATGCTCGGGGCAGCGAGACACTCACACATCAGGTCGGCGTGGCTACCGGGAGCGTCGGCGCAGGCGACAATCAGCGGCAGCAGCTTCGCCTCCAGGGCTTTCGGTATCATCAACTCGTCGTCCGCCGCCCCGTCGGGAGTGCCGCGCTCTCGCAGCCGATCTGGCTCGCCGGGGAGCGCAGATCGCCTTCGCGCAACCGTCGCTGCTGGAGTTCTGCGACCGCGTGCGGCACCAGCGCCGCCAGCACCCCGCGCTGGTCGAGCACGGCGAGCGAGAGCGACCAGGTGCCGTCGTCATCGGGGCGCTCGGCGATGCGCGCCAACAGGGCGGCGTTCACGTCCATGTCCGAGAGGGCCGCAGCTTGCCACGCTACCAGCGCGTCGGGCCCCGCGCCGGTTCTCACGCTTTCGGAGAGGCGCTCAACCCAGTCGGCAGAACCACGGCCACGCGGCGCGCCAAGCAGGACCGACGTCGTCGCGCTAGTGAGCGCGCGGCTCGTCGTCTCGCCCCAGCCGCGGGCGACGTCGTCTTCGCTGAGGTTGCTGTGGGCGCACAATCGCAGGGCGAGCTGCAGCACGACCAACTCCGCAGGCGTCGCGCCAGTCTTGGCGAGGGCACGACCGAGCGTCCGCAGGATGCGCGGGCCATCCTCGACGTCCAGGATGTCGCCAGCTGGTCCCGCGGTCAGCGCCGCCTCGACGAGGGCGCCGACCATCGCAGCGACCGCCGCGATCGTCTTTTCGTCGAAGCGCTCGGCGGCGCGGGTCACCTGGGCGCGCACATCACACGACTCCAGCACGCTGATCGCGACCCACGGGATGCGCGTCTGGTCCTCCGCTGCCCGGAGCAACAGGGTGTCAGCCTGCTCCTCGCTCAGCTCGAACTCAGCGAGGCGGTCAATGATCTCGACTCGCGCCGCTGGCTCGGCGACGCCCATCGCATCCCACAGCAACGTGAACGACGCGTCGTCCGAGCGGCCCACGAGCGCTTTGTCCCAGTCGACGCGCTGTTCGGCGCTCAGGGCGGCGAGCACCTCCGCCGCTGGCTGAACCGTGACCGTTGCTGCCTTTGGGCCGCCGAAAAAACGAGAGAATAAACCCATGAAACCGCCTCGGAGTGTGACTCTGAACCTAGGACGGGCGCGCTATGCGCCTGCAATTCAGGGCTGCGCGACCGTGACAATGTACGCCGCACCCTGGTCGATCTGGGTGCTGGTGGCGGGCGTGGCCGAGTAGCCGCCCATCACCAACACCGGCTTGCCTGGCTTGGGCAGCCCCGCGCTCACGGAGTACCCGAGCATGCCACCTGGGCGTTTGCTCTCGCCCGTGATTGCCAGCATCGGGTACAGCGAGAGTCCAGGGTTGGTCGCCGATTTGGACCACCGGAACAACTCGGCGCCACCCGTCAGCGCCCCCGAGCGTACGTCACCGCTCGGACACCCGATCAAGATACCGGCGCGGCCGTCTTTCTCCAGTCCCGGCACGAACGCGACGGACCACCCGAACTGGCCGGCTGGGACGATGCCGGTCGCGCTCACGCGAATCGTGCTCCCCGGCTGCACGATCGGGTGCAGCGTGACCGGCAGTTTACCGTCGACGATGGCCGTGGGCTTGAGGGTCTTGAGGTACGCACCTGTGACCACCCAGGCCGTGCCCACGCTCGCCGATCCGTCGCTGTAGTTGAATCCGCCGATGAGGAGATCCGGCACCTTATCGCCATCGATGTCCGCGCCGGCGTCCAACGAATTACCGGCCCTGGCGTTGCTCGCGCCGCCAGTCAGCACGAGCTCTCGCGGCACCATCGACGCGCATTTTTTCCCCCAGCCAAACACGATGTGCACCGTGCCCTGCGCCGAGAGGCCGTGATCTTCGCCATCGGCACCCACCGCAAACTCATCGCAGCCATCGCCGTCGATGTCGTGCATCGCGACCACGTCTCGCCCAACGTAGTCATTGGCCTTCACGCCGATGTAGGTCACGTCGGGCTCACACACCACGGCGATCCCGGCGGTCGCGGCGGCTCGCCCCCAGTAGACGCCCCAGCCGCCGGCGTTGACGCGATCCTTGGCGTCCCAGTTGAGACCGCTCGCCACCAGATCGCCCAGACCATCGCCGTTGATGTCCATACCCATCGCGATGCTGTCGACCGGTTGGCTGGCCTGTGGCCCCCAAGCGACCCAGGCCGGCGTGGCGGCCGGCCAGTCGCCCTTCTGGCCGCGGAATACGTACGTCGCGGACGCGTTGCCCCTGGCGCCGCCGGCGCATTTCGTGCCTTTGGTGTAGTTGCCGTTGAACGTGCTGGGCCGGTCGTCGTAGCGCGCCAACACGGCCAGATCCCGCACCCCGTCGCCATCGAAGTCGCCGCCGGGCGCGGCGTACCAGCCTAAGTGGTCGTGCGCGGAGTGACCATAGAAGCCCAACGCGCGCCACGCTGGCTTGCTGGTGTCGACGCCCGCCGCGGTGCCCTTGTAGATGTACGTCACCCCTGCGCGCGTTCCGGCAAAGACCGGCTTCGCGCCAGCTGCGGCGTGGTTGGCGGGGTCAAAGGGCGCGCCAACCGCCAAGTCCGCGAAACCGTCACCGTTCAGATCGCCCACAAAGCGCGTGTGCCACGCGAACCTCGTGCCAGACGGCTTGCTGGGCATCGCCATCGGCTCAAGCTTTGCGCCCGGTTTGCTGGGCAGATAGTAGGGGCGACCCAGATTGTACCCGAGGGTGTCGTCCTGACTGGCGAACACGACCAACTCCGGGAGCTTGTCGCCGTCTAGGTCACCGACCGCCGCCATGCCCAACCCGAAGTAGTCACCGCCCACGAGGCCGCCAACAGCGCTCGTCGGCGTGGTAGCAGGCATCTTGCCCTTCACCCCGGCGAACACCAAGACTGCGCCGGCGTTGGTCGGACCCTTGGGGACCTCGCCGTTGGCCGCCTGAAGCAACACGTCAGGGATGCCGTCGCCGGTCGCGTCACCGACGGCCACTTTGTAGCCGTAGTAGTCGTAGCTGTTGGGGCCCTCCACCGTCCACGTCGCGTCGGCCACCGTGTCGACCTTGGCCGCTGGTTTCGCGGTGACCCCGTTGAGATCGAAGATGTAAGCCGCGCCACGGCCGAGATTTGCGGGCTTTCCGCGCCAATTGAGCTGGCCGACCACCAGCTCATCCTTGCCGTCCGCGTCAACGTCGGCCATCGCGATGCTGCGACCAAACTGGCTGCCCGATTCGCCGGTGAGCACACCGGTCCACACACGCACAGGCAGCTCGCTCGGGCCGCCGATACTCTCCGCGCTCGCCTTCTCACCGCGGTAGAGCGCCACCAGCCCGTCGTTGGCCGCCGTCCCCTTGTAGTACAGGCTGCTCACCGCGAGGTCGCAGACGTTGTCGCCGTCCACGTCCCCCGAAGCGAGGTCCCACCCAATTCGGGCGTTGGCGAGCGAGGTCCACTTGCCGGCCGCGTTGGGCAACTTGCCGTAGCGACGCACATCCGGCAGCTCCAGGAAGCCCTGCTGATGGCCGAGCCACACCAGCAGCGCGCCGGTGCTGCTGACGATCGGGGATTGGTTGTGATCCTCCGCGTACATCGCCCCGCCGGCGACGTCCATCACGCCGTCGCCGTTCACATCGCAGACCGCCACGCCCCAGCCGAGCTGGTCGCTGTTGTACGGCCCCTTGAGCACGGCCATCGGCGTGACTGCGAAAAGCCCGGTTTTCAGGCCTTTGTAGATGTAGATCGCGCCGTTGTTCGTCGTCCCGACGTCGGCGAGCGGCGCGCCGACGATCAGGTCGGCTCGCTTGTCACCGTCCACGTCCGCCACCGTCATCGCGTGCCCAAAGCGAGTGTCCTTGCCCACGCCGTACAGGATCTGCGCCGGTTTGAGATCGAGACCGCCCTTCTTGCTGCGATAGAGGTAGACCGCGCCGCTGTTGTTATCCTGGCCATCCCCCTCAGCGACGCTGACGACCACCTCGTCACCGCCATCTCCGTCCAGATCGGGCACGGTCCGCACTTGGGCGGCTTGGTAGCCATCCCCCGCGGGTGCCTGCACCACCTCAGTCGCACCAACCGCAAACAGCTGAACGTTGGCGGTCTCGCCGGTGAACAGGTCCTTCACGACCGCGACCACGCTTCCCGCTTGGTTCGCGACGACTTTGTGTGTATTGGCCCCGGCAGCTCCGACCTTCTTGAACACGCCCGCCGGTAGCTTGACGCCGTAATGGCCCGATCCGCCGCTCACCACGACCTCAGCAGTCGATCCGACCGGTACGACCAAGCGAGGTGGTCGTGCAGAGAGCGTCGCGCCCTTGCGGACATGGACCACCGCCGTCGACGTCTCGCCAGTCGCCGTGTCAGTCACCCGCACCTGGTCGTCGCCGTCTTTCGAACCGGCGGTGTACGTCCCAGTCGCCTTGTTGACGGCGCCACCGGTGGCGTTGAGCAACAGGCCAAACGTGAAGTTACCTGAGCCGTTGGCGACGGCGAACTTGAACACCTGCTTATAGGCGACCCACGGCTCCAGTGGCGTCATCGACATGGGCTCCACAACCGTCACCTTGCTGAACGCGCTGCCAACACAGCCCGAGTCAGTCAGCTTGATGACGTCTGTAACCCCGGATTTGCTGCCTGAGAGATACGCGCCGCTGTACTTGTTGAGCACCGCGCCCGACGCGTTTGACGTCAGCGCGAACTGGTAGGCGCCGGTGCCGCCAGTCGCCGCCAGCGTTCGCAGGTCGTACGGCAAGATCTTCGCCACCGCAGGTGCCAGCGCCAGGGCAGGGCTGCACGGCTGCGGGCCGGGCACGGCATCGATCGTGTCGCCGCCATCGTTGAGCTCATCCACATCTACGGGCACGCTGATATCACCGCTGGCGTCGTTGGCGCTGCCATCGGGTAACGCATCGAGCGAGGCGCCGCTGTCCACGCCGCCGCTGTCGGATGGCCCGCCATCGACCAGACCGCCATCGACCAGACCGCCATCGACCAGACCGCCATCGACCGCGCCGCTGTCTGTCGCGTTCGAGTCCTGCCCGCTTGAGTCTGGCGCGCTTGAGTCCGCAGCGTCGCCATTCACCGTCCCGGCATCGGTCGCGGCGGCTGCGGACTTGGACGCGGACTCGGCGCCACAGCCCGGCGCGAGCAGCAGCGAAAACACGGCAAACGCGGCGGCTCCGTTTTTCGCGGAGAGGAAGCGAGGGATGTCTACCATGGGGATCCTCCGATGCCGCCTGGGCGCTGCGCGCGAAGATAACGCCTCTCGTCTGTTCAGCACAGGGCCATTGTGCAGAACGGTCTTGACGCGGATCGACGGCGTCCCAATACTGCGGCGCATACATTTCTGTGACGTTTTGGTTGCAATGGAGACGTAAGGCATGTGTTGGAGTGGAGAAGCAAGCGCAGCGATCGCCATCGGTGGCCTGACGAGCGCCTACCTGTTGAAGCGACGCGGCGAGGCGAAGGAGATCTACCTACCCACGGCCTATTTTGTCCTCATGGAGGGGCTGCAGGCGTTCACCTACATGGTGGTCGACGACTGCGGCAGCGCGCCCAACTTGGTCCTGACGTACCTCGCGATTATCCACATCTCGTTTCAGCCCTTCTTCATCAACATGCTGGGTATGGAGTTCGTGCCGGCCAAGGTGAAGAAGCGCGTGTCCCGGTGGGTCTATCTGGCCTCTGCAGTGGGCGCGACGATGTGCTTGGTGAAGCTCCTGCCCGCGTATGATTTGCTCGGCCGCTGCGCAGAAGGGGAGCCGTTGTGTAGCCACGCTCGGACGTGCGCGTACAGCGGGCAGTGGCACATCGCGTGGGAGGTGCTGCTCAACGGCGTCAACCCGAGCTGGGTGTATTACCTGCTGGCAGCGTTCATCGTTCCTGTGCTGTATGGCTCGTGGAAGTGGTCGGTCTACCACTTCTTCGTCGGCCCCTTCATGGCCGCGATGACCACGAGCGACATCAACGAGCGCCCGGCGGTGTGGTGCCTCTTCAGCACCATGATCATCGCGTTGCTGGTGAACACACGCCTGCGCAACTACATCGGCGTGAAGCGATGGTTCGGCTGGCGCTTGCTGTTCAAGGACGGCGAGTCGGCGACAGACGCCGTCGACGAGCCGCTTGTCGAGACCTAGGTCTGCTGATCGTCCGGCTGCTGATCGTCCGGCTGCTGATCGTCCGGCTGCTGAACGTCCGTCTATGGCTCGTCCAGCTTCGACGTATCGCCGAAGCGGATGTCGGTCACGTTCAGCCCATCGATCCCCAGCGTGACGGCGTAGTTGGTCGAGAGCGGCTTCAACACGTCGATCTGCAGCCCATCGATGCCGAGCTTGCTGGCGTCCAGCGGCTCCCCGCCGGGCCCCGTCGCGTGCAGATCTTTGGCGCGGATACGCTGCGCCGAGGCCGTCGCGCTCTGACCGAGCGTCGTGTGGACTTCGAACACGTTGGCGCCCTGGTCGCCGCCGCGGTCGAGCGTCGCGTGTGCTGAATCGTAGCCGACGAGGCCGTCACCCATCTTCAAGCCCGACAAATCAACCTTTGCGGTGCCGACATCGACGTATTGCTCCATCGTCTCAAGGCCACTCAACTCCGCCTCCGCCGGCGCCTCGACGGGGGCGCGACCATGCCGCTCGCGGCGATCGGCGCGCCGGTCAGCGCGTTGCTCCTGACGCGACGCTTGCTCCATCTCGCGCCGCGTCCGACGGTCTTCGCGGCTGAGATCCCGAGTGCTCGAGGCGAGCAGCGCCGCGCGCCCCTCTTCGCTGAGCTCGACCTTGCCGTTCATCACAGACTCGGAGAAGGGCTGCAGCAGGAGCGTGCCCTTGCGCCCGCCTCCTTCCCGGCGGGAGAGCATCCCGTCGTAGTCGCGCGTGTCGGCGAAGATGATGCGTGCCAGCCCAAACTCAGCGACGATGCCGCGACCGGGTTCGATCTTCACTGACGCGAAGCCGATGCGCCCGAAGATGCCGGCGAGGCCGCTGCCGCGAATCTTGATGTCCTTCATGTCGATCATGCCGTCATGCGCCGTCGCGGTGACGTCGATCGCCCCCATGAGCGCGTCCGGCCCATAGGTGACGTCCATCCAGGCATGAAACGTGCCGCTCGCATGGCCAAGCGCATCCGCGTGGAACGCGTCACTCGCGGCCGGGGCGCCATCGGCACCGTTCGCAGCCACGGCCTCATCGCCCGCGACCTCGCCGCCGAGCTTGGCGGGGATCACACGCGCCTTGATGTCGGACATCGACAGACCCGCCACCTGCGCGCCGACCAGATTGCCACCCGCGTCGAGCGCCACCGAGCTCTCGCCAACGCTGACCGAACCCAGACTGCCGCTCGCAGCGTCGCCGTATTGACCCGCGATCCCTGTCGCCTCGGCCGATTTCACGCCCGCGACGGTGCCAGCCGCGTTCGCCGTCGCGTGAGCGCCGTGCACATCCAAGCTCTTGACTGTGCCCGCAGAGCCATCGCTGACGCCGCCGAGCCCCTGCGCCGTGATCCGATCCGCCTGCACGCTGCCGGTGCCATCGGCGTTCAGATCCTGCCCAGCGATCCCCGCGACCTGCAACGCATCGACTGAGCCGCTCGTGCCGCCGTCCGCGAAGCTCGCGTTGTTCACCGTGGCGCCGCCGACGCCCAAGGTGCTCGCGCCCGACGTGCTCAGGCCGGTGGCGTCGAGGTCCGTCATGGTCGCAGCGCCGACGTCGATCGTCTTGCTGCCCACCTGCGCATGCGCGCCCTGAAGCTGGCCACCGGCCAGGCCGATCGTCGCCGCGCCCTCTGCCGTCGCGCCCGTCGCGCTCATCCCCTGGGCGGAGAGCTGATCGACCGTCGCCGTCGTTGTGCCGTCGCCATACCGCGCGCCGGTCGCGTCCGCGGTCTCGATGCTGCCGGACCGCAGCAGCGCGCTGTCGGTGTTGCCGTCAAACCGGACGCCGTGCAGCGCGCCGTGGTCGACACCAACTTCCATGCCGTCTTTCTGGGCTGCGAGCCCGTCCGCTGACATGTCTTGCACGTAGCCGCCGACGTCGCCGCCGTTCTGATGCAAGTCGACGCCCGCCACGTGGCCGCCCAGCAGCGACATCTTCGCCCCTGAGGCAGAGCCAGTTGCGTTCGACACGTCGGCCGACGCCAACTTCAGCTGGCTCGCGTCCTCCGCTGCGCTCGCGCTCAGACCGTGTAGATCCGCCTGGCCGACCTCACCGTCACCCGTGTTCAATCCAGTCACGCTAGCGTCTGCGATGCTGATGCTCGCCGACAATCCATCCATCGGGCCCGGCTCCGGGATGCCAAGATCAGCCCGAGCCTGCTTGTCGGCCTCCGCCTGTAGCTTGGCCTCGCGCGCCTGCTCGGCCTCGCGGGCCCGGTCGTTTTCGTGGACCTGATCGGGTCGTTTGGCCTTGTCGAGCAAGTGATCCAGCGCGCCGCTGTCCGCCTTGAGCTGTTGCGCAGCCGCGGCGGCCGTGGCCTCGCTGTCGAGCGCGTTGTACCCCACCGCCGCCCCCGCGACCTGCCCCTTCAAGTCACTGACGACGGCGTGATCAACCGACTTGCCATCCACCTCCGCGTCCTTGATCTCAATCAGCTTGGCCTCGACGGTGACGACCCCGGTGCGCAGCCGGTTGTTCGCGCGAATCAGCTCGTCTTCCTGCGCCGGCGTCAGCGCGGTGCCCGCGGTCTGCATGGCCTCGAGCTCTTCGGCGCGCTGCCCGATCGCCGTCAAGGCGACCAGCTCCGTCTCGATGAACGCCAGCCGGTCACGCTCCGCAGCGCCGAGCTTGTCGGCTCCCTTCGACATGAGCGCGGCCTGCTCTTGTTTGAGGACGGCGACACTCTCGCGGTGCTCTAGCGTGACCGCGACGCCGCCAATCCGGGCCTCACCGACCTTCGCCACGACGGCCATCTCGTCGTTGTCATTGAGCTCGCGGTACTCCAGGTTGCTGATGAGCGCGCTGCCGAGCGACATCTCGTAGCGCATCGCCGCGGGCAGGTTCTCCGCGATGCGTGCGGAGATGACGTCCGGGTTCTGGCCCGGCGCGGTCCCCAGGGCGCTCATCGCCGGCACCCAGTCTTCCGCGAGCAGGATCAGCTCCTGGCCCGCCAGCTGGGCCGCTTCAATCGGCGTGGTCGGCGTCGCGCTCGCGTCCGGATTGGCCGCCGCGAGGTGCAGCGCCTGGAAGGTGATCAGCGCCAGGCTCACCTCCAGCGCATCTGCGGTCACCTCGATGTCGGTCATGGCCAGCCCGTCAACGTTGAGCTCAAGCCCCGACGCGCTGTCCTGCGCCGTCGCCCACTTCAGCGTGCCATGCACCCCCGTAATCGCGCCGCCGCCCGTCGTGACGGTTGTGTCGCCCGAGGTGTGCGAGATCGAGTTGAGCAACAGGTTCTCAATGTGGATCTCAAACGTGCCTGCGTCCGTGTCGAGGTCGCCGTCGAGCGTGTTGTCGCCCGCCTCGTTCAGATCGAGGCCACCCATCGAGCCGCCAGCGACCTTCTCCGCGTAGTTCAGGTCAAGCTCGCCCTCACCCAGCAGCGCCGCGAGCTGGCTGCCGCCCTCTTTCACCTTGTCGAGCGCGCCCTGCGGGTCCGCGGCCACCGCCTTGATGAAGTCCGTGCCCGTCGTGGCGGCGCTCTCCAGCTGCTCCATCCACGTCGGCGCCTCAGGCGCTTGGTTCGGCGGCGCTTGCTCGCTGAGCTGCTGGCCCATCAACCGGGCGTACCAGCCGCCGCCGTCATGCTGGATGAACGTCTGCCGGCCTGCCGGGCTCATGGTGTCGAGCACCTCGATCAGCAGGTGCATCTCGCGGTCGTCCACGGCCCAGTCTGTGAGGCCATACGACAGCAAGCTCGTCATCCGCGCGATCTTCTCTTGCTCGGGCAGCGCGGTGTAGACGCTCAGGGTGCGCTGGAAGTTGGCCGTCACCGCCGCTTTCGGCAGGTTCTGCCAGAGCCGCTCGTAGACGCCTTCGCTCTTCATCCGCTGAAAGACTTGCTGCTTGTCTCCGGCGATCGAGAGCAAGCGGAAGGCCTCGGTCGCCTCCGCGTCTGTGATCACGACGTCGGTCCAGCCGTACGACAGCAGCGCGACGATCTTGCCTGCCACGTCCGCCGCCGGAACCGTGGGAAGCGGCGCCGCCGGGTCTGCGGCGCCCTGCGGCTGCATGCCTGCCTTGGTCTGCGCGTATCCGCCACCAAGTGGCGCCGGCGCCAGGATCTCCTGCCCACCGGCGTAGTCACGCCCACGCACCTTGTCGCGCGTGCCCTCCGCGTAGGCCGCAGATGCGGCCTGACGTCCGTCGCCACCCCCGTCAGCGCCGGTCGCCGCTGGGCCTGCGCCCGCGACATTGCCCGCCACGACATTGCCAGCCGCGGCGTTGCCAGCCGCCGCGCCTGACTGTTCCTGCGCCGCAGCTCGCTCGGGTGGGGCTTGGTCTTCTTGGTGTTGGGAATCCATCGCGGCCTCCGTCTGGGTGCCTCAACCATAGGTCGCTGGGCGCCCGCCGGCCATCCTCTTCCGCCGAAAGGTCAGCACACTAGGGTCAGTGTGCCCCGCCACAACTTGCGGTTGACTCTACCTCGCCAAAGCTTGATTCTCGGACCGTCGGCACAGGGCCACCATGGAGAGCAGCATGCGCCGTCCACGCTCGTACTTCGCGGCTCGCATCCCCTCACGCGCGGCCCGCGCGCTCCGATTCTACGGGGCCGCAGCGGCGTTCGTTTGGCTCTCGTTTGGCTGCAGCGCAGCGCCCGCTGACACCGGCTCCACGGCCCAGGACGCCGCCGCGGACGTGGCAGGCGACGCCAGCGCGCAGGACGGCGGCCAGGACAGCGGCCAGACGGCAGACGCCACGACCGCTAGTGACAGCGCCGCGCAGTTGGATGCGAGCGACGTAGCGCCGACGGACGCTGGGCACACCGACGCTGGACACACCGACGCGGCGCAGACAGACGCCGAGCACCCCGACGCGGGGCAAGTCGACGCCGGACCCCAAGATGTCTTCGCCCTGGAGCTAGGCCTCCCGGTCAAGGCGATCATCGACAACGTCAGCGCCGGTCCTTGGACCTACGCGGCGCCAGTGCACGGTGACGTCACGCTCGCGCTCGACGGCAAAGCTCAGGTCAAGCTGGTAGGGCCGCTCGACGGCCAGCTCGACGCCGTCGTGGGCGGCGCCAAACAGCCCAGCGCGGTGGTGCACCACGCCGGAATGACGTACCTCGCCGACGCCGACGGACTGCGTGGGATCTTGAACGGCAAACTGAAGCTGTCGCCGCTCGCTGCCTTCCTCCCGAAGACGCCCATCACAGCGATGCGGGCCTGGAAAACGGGCGCGGGCGTCGACCTCTGGCTGGTGTCTGGCAGCGCGCTGCTGCTGTACCGAGACAGCCAGCTCTTCACAATCACGGCGCCGAAGCTGGACGCGACAGGCGCGCATCTGAGCTACGGCGGGGACGTCGAGGGCGGTCCTGCGCTGTGGGTTGGTGGCCCAGCCGGCCTGCACGCGCTGCGGGTGGAACAAGGCAACGTCACGGCGTGGCCCTACCTGATCGGACGCGCGGTCGACGGTGTGCATGTCGACGCCAAAGGCCGCGTCTGGGCCGCGAGCAAGGGCGAATTGCTGCGACGGGACGCGCCCGGGGCCTGGACCACGCACGTTCCGAAGGACGCGCCCACGCACCTGTGGGGCCGTCCGGGCGACAGCGCCTTCTGGGTCCGAACCAACAAAGCCCTGCTCCGGTGGGACGCCGAGGAGCTCCACGTGGTGCAGAGCGCGCCGGCCGTGGCGAACTGGCGGCTCGACGACGCAGGACGGTTGACCGGGCTGGACGCCAAGGGCGCGTTGGTTCGGGTGCAGACCAGCGCGCCGCCAGCCAAGCCCAAAGTCACCTGGAAGACCGATATTGCGCCGCTTTTTGAGAAGTCGTGCGCGCAGTGTCACGGTGTGGATGGCGTCAACACAAAGCTACAGACCCACATACTTTGGCAGTCGTACTACGATAAGATTTTGAAGAATGTGACCAGCGGCGCCATGCCGTTGCCGCCGAAACAGCCCCTGACTTCTGGCGAGATCGCGCTGATCCAGACCTGGAAGAAAGACGGATTCAAGGAGACGCCATGACCCGACTTTCTTGGGTGGTCCTCTGCCTTGTCGCGGCCGGTGTGGTCGGCGGAGCCAGCGCGGTGGCGTCTGCTGCGCCGCCGATGACGAGCGCGATCCAGCAGTGCCCCGTCGACACCCCAGCGCTCGATCGCTACACCTATCTACGCGCTCTAAGCTTGGATTTGCGGGGTTCTGTGCCCAACGTCGCAGAGCTCAAGGCCCTGAATTCGACCGCTGATGTACCGGACAACATCATCGACGGGTGGCTCGCTTCGAAGGCGTTCGCGGATCAAGCCGTCCGCCGCCACCGCGACCTGCTGTGGAACAACATCGTCAACGTGCGCGCGCCGTTGGCGCCGACCTATCTCCGTAAGACGGGGCAGCTGTACTGGCGCGGTGGCGGCAATACCTCCATCTACGTGCGTGGCGACCGCGTGCCCTGCCTGGACGTGCCAGCCACGTGGGATGGCGACGGCCAGATCATCTACAAGCAGCAAGCCGATGGGACCAAGCGCGAAGGCTGGGTGATGGTCTCGCCGTACTGGGCCCCGACGACCAAGATCAAAGTCTGTGCCCACGACGCGCAGGCCACCCTCGTGTCCCCCACAGGCAAGACGTGCGGCGAGACGGGCACCTTCTACGATCCGTTCTGCGGCTGCGGTCCCAACCTGCGCTGGTGCCACTACGGGTCAAGCAACGTCGTCGTGATGCAGTCGTTCGCACAGAGCCTGGATCGCGCCATCTCCGAGCTGATCCTGAACGACGCGCCCTACACGCACCTGTTCACGGCCAAGACCCTCTGGGTCAACGGACCGATGGTGTTCTTTTACCAACACCAGCTGCACCAGATTCGGCTTCGGATGACGCCTGCACCGTTTGACGTGGCCAAGCTGCCGAAGCTCGCCTACAGCGACGTCGACAAGTGGGTCGAGATCCCCCTCGGTCCACAGCACGCCGGCGTCCTGACACATCCGGCGTTTTTGCTGCGTTTTCAGACCAACTTCTCTCGCGCCAACCGGTTCTACAACACGTTCCTGTGCCAGCCCTTCCAGGCCCCGGCGACCGGGATCGACGTGTCCGCGGTGACGGCGACGAACCAGCCGGACCTGCAGCAACGCCCGGGCTGCAAGTACTGCCACGCCTTGCTCGGCCCGGTCTCGTCGTTCTGGGGGCGTTGGACCGAGAGCGGCGCGGGCTTCCTCAACAAGATCGACTTTCCGCCGACACATCCAGACTGCGAGACGTGTGCCAAGACCGGTCAGCTCTGCACCGCGGACTGCAAGAACTACTACCTGACCAAGGCCTCGGCGGACGCCGAGAAACCCTACCTGGGCATGCTGCAGGCCTACGTCTTCCGGCAGGACGTGCACAAGCACTACGTCGAGCAGGGCCCGCGTCTGATGGCCCTGGGCGCCGTGGCGGACAACCGCCTGCCGCGCTGTGTCGCGCTTCGCACCGCCGAGTGGTTGGTTGGGCGTGAACTGGAAGGCGAAGAGCTGGACTGGGCCCAGGGCCTCGCGCTCGATTTCGTCAAGAACGGCTACCGTTTCCGCTCGTTGGTGCGCGACATCGTGACGAGCGACCTGTATCGGAGGGTGCGATGAACCCGACCCTCGGCATGCAGATGCCACGCCTTGCCGCGCTGACCGTCGCGCTGCTGACGCTCTCGCTGGGCGCCTGCGCGGAGGCGCCCTCCGACGAGGTGCCGGTGCTCGCGGCCGCTAGCCAGGAGCGCGCCAGCGGCGAGCAGCGCGACCAGAACAAGGGCACCAGGCCCGCGGGCACCGAGCCGGCGGGCACAGCGAACGCCGGCGACGGGGGCGCGCCACAACAGCCGCCAGTCATCGACCCGAATGGGCCTCGCGCGCTGCCTGCGGGTCGCGCCGGCTCCAGGACCGCAGGGCAAGACGTCAAGTTGCAGCCCCTCGACGAACCGGAGCCCCTCGAAGGTGGTGCACAGGGTGGTGGCGTCATCGCGCTGGCACCAACCACGCCGCCGTCAACGCGACCCCGCAAGCGGATGAACATCGACCAGCTCGACGCCGCCATCCAGCGGGTCACCGGCGGCACCGCGTGGACGGCGAAGAACGGCACCAACGAGTTCGTGACCCTGGCCGCGACGCTTGGCAAGCCCAACTATACGGACATGACGAGCGAGGACCTGGAGCCAACGTCGCTGTTTCAGAAGTTTCTGGCCGACGCCGCACAGTCGGTCTGCACGAAGGTCGCGGCCGCCGATTTGCCCGAAAAGTCGGCCGCAAAGCGGCAGCTGATGCGCGCTGTGGGTGTGAGCGACACGATCAAGACAAACCCCAGCGGGGTAAACGCGAACCTCGCCTGGCTCATTCTGCGGTACCACAACCGCGTGGTCTCGCCGAGCGCCACCGAGCTCGAACCCTGGCGATTTCTGTTTGAGAGCGCGACGCTCGTCTCCGGCAACAAGCCAGACCAAGCGTGGCGCACCGTTTGCGTCGCGCTCATCGTGCATCCGCACTTTTACACGTACTGAGCCGCAGCGCCGCAGCCCAGACGCGGCAGCCGGCGCGCCCATTCCCACGCTCCACCCCGGGAGACACGACTATGAAGCACCAGGAAGACAAGCTCACAGCGCTGTCGCGACGTCGCTTCCTGCTGCGCACCCTCGCCGCAGGTGCCGGCGCCGCGGCGTTTGGCGCGATCCCCAGCCCGCTGACACAGCTCGGCTGGGCCGCGAACAAGGCCGCGGTCGGCACCCTCCCGACCCAAAAAGACCGGTACTACATCTTCTGCTACTTCTCCGGCGGCTGGGACATTTTGCTCGGACTCGACCCGCGCGATCCGGTGAAGTTCAACAAGGGCAAAGTCGCCGTCACCCAGATCGACCCGGCCTACGAGATGCTGAGCAACCCGCCCAACGACGGCAAGCCGGTGAAGCTAAAGGGTGCTGGTGGCAAGACCGCCGAGTTTGGGCCGTACATCGGTGATCTGGCCAA
>ERZ889078.1781-NODE-1781-length-16448-cov-10.976209_pt1 | contig 16448 bp, 13 predicted proteins | sample MGYA00521266_ERZ889078 | MGnify/ENA primary metagenome ERZ889078 (study PRJEB32303, sample SAMEA104408618) | aquatic metagenome | biome: Brackish water; feature: Pelagic; material: water | place: Baltic Sea | collected 2014-06-16T06:34:00 | depth 76,534 m ...
ATGAAATCCCGGTCCATACAGGACTCACCGCTTGCCAGGGTCACATGGGTAACGTGCTTGGCCTGTGTAATCGCGATTGGATGGGAAGGACTGTCCAGCCGGGCGTCGGCCAGGGCGCCCGAAAGGGTCAATTTGAGTTTGAACCGGTTCTCGGCCAGCAGATCATGTTCCGGAATCTGATGCGGCTGTAACCCAGCACTCTCGGGGCTGCCGAAATGGGGCGCAATGGTCGTGGGCAGGTGGAAGCGAAGTGTGTCGTCCTGCCATGAATATAACTCGGCGTAACGGATTGTGATGCGAACATCCTCACCGACAAGGATATTGCCGACATTTATGGTGTACAGACCTGGTTGCACCTGCTCCAGCATGATGGCGGCATCGCCAGTGGTAATGGCCGCTTCATACTGTTCTTCCGCTGCAGTCTTTTCAACCACCAGACCGCGCAACTCCCGATCACCGATGGTCACATCCAGGCCCAACAGAACGGCCCGGCTGGTCAGGGGAAAGGTGTAGACCGCTTCGATGGGTTTCTGCTCCAGGTTGCGGTAGACCTGGCACATGGTGGTCTCACAAAGGAGGTTGTTAAAAGCCACATCGACTTTGACTGATTGCAGTGCAATTTGATTTCCGTCCGTTGCATTCAGGCCGTGGGTGCTTGTTGCCTCTTCCGTCAGGTACATACTCACTTCTCCCCAGATAGAATTTTTGCATACTGTTGCACGATCACCTGGCACAAGGCACGTACCTGCTCTGGAGCAAGCCCGGAACGCTGAGGCTCGATATGGAGTTGCACGCCGTCTGCAATATGGATATGGCTCCACACCTCAACTGAACCGGGTTGTTTCGCCCGGGGCGGGGGAACAGGTCTGCCAGACTGGGAGCCCTGTTTTTCATCCATGACCAACTCCTGTATCCGCTCAAGGGTCAAACCTGCCTCTTTCCATTTGCGGACAGCCAGGAGCTGCTCAAGGTGTTGATGGGTGTAAAAAGCGCCCTTGCCGGTTCCCTCAGGCCTTTCAACCAAGCCCTTCTGGATGTAAAAGCGGATTTTCCGCTTGTTCATTTCGACCAGGGTGCAGAGTTCGTCCAGGGTGAATGTCTTATTGTTATCTTTCATGACACCTATTCTTGACAATTATGGTGTCATTGTCAAGAATAAATTTTTACCTGTGAAAAATGGGGCGCCCTTCCGGCCTACCGACCAACCTGCCACGATAGCCAAGGGCCATGTCGCATAATGACCCACTATGTAACTTCGTGGAACCACCAAGCCCCTCAAGATCCTGTGATGGAGCGATTTTACATAGTGAAGCGTTATGCGGCTGTGAGCCAGGGCGGGCTGGTTGCCGAAGCCGGGAGCCCCAACTGAAGGCGGACGGGTTATAGCAAGCTGCGTGACATGGCGAAACAGCTTACATTGCCCCCTGTAGGATAGCGCCCAACTTGAAATATAAGGGTGGGGGGAGTTGAAACAGTCGTTGCGCAGTCCGTCTGTTTGGTCTGCGCCTGACCGGGCAGGACTGTCACAAACGCCACAGGGTGCCTCTGGTTGCGGTCCAAGCCGCCGGGAGGCCCGCAGCTAGAGCGGGGCGGATGGCGGGTGCGTAGGGCCGCGACCAGACCACGGAACTTGAATCTACCGATAATGGGGTTGCAGGGCTAGGCCCTGCCAGCGGGCTTGTCCCGCGATCTGTCTGTTCGGGGCTGTTGCGCAGTCCGGTTGTTTGGCCTGCGCCAAGCTAGACAGGACAACCGGCTACCGATCAACGGCCATGGGCAGGGCTCCCATAGCTTTTTGTGGTGCGCTAGCGTCACAAAGGGCGGCGGGTGCGCTGACCAGTCTCGGAACTTGCATCATGCCGGGCAGATTGTTTGGTTCAAGAAAGTTGATAGCGGCAGGGGGAAGAATAATAGGTGGGGGAAATTTAAATCGCTGTAGGTGCTTTTTACTGAGCCGCTTTTTTTTCGAGAAAGGTGGCTTTCCTGTATTTCGTGAGTGTCGGGGCGGATGCGGGGAGCAAGATCGCGTGCGGGGAATAGCGCGGGGAGCGGGATCCCCAGCAACAGAAAAGGCTTTCAGAGAATCCTCTGAAAGCCTTGCTGTTGCTAATGGTGACCCCAAGGGGAATCGAACCCCTGCTTACGGCGTGAGAGGCCGTCGTCCTAACCGCTAGACGATGGGGCCAAAATGGTGGACAACTATTTACCGGACGGCGGCATCCTTGTCAAGGATTTGTTGGCCGCTGAAAAAAGGTGAAGCAAGAGTAATCCGGAACAATGGCATTGAATCAGTGCCGGGTTTTACCCAATTCTGCTCCAAATTGTCTGGCAGCTGCCAGATATTCCTGCTGCTGACTCAAGGCATCTTTTCCCTCAACACCACGGACGAGCAGTTCGTTTCCGTATTGCATGTCAAGTGTATCGGCCAGACATCTGGCGGTCAGGATGGCTGCTTCAAAGACCTTTTTTCCGTGGGTAGCGGCAGTCGCCATCAGGTGGAGCGTTCGCGGGTCTCCGGGGCGAACAGATTGTTTTAACAGATACTTGCGCGCCCATCTGGCCTGAAAACGGTCAATAAAACATTTCATCTGTCCTGAGAGATTATAGAAATAGATGGGAGTGGTCAGAATAAGTTGGTCTGCCTGGTCAACCTTGTCATACAGCGCCCCCATGTCATCTTTAATGACACAGGCTCCTGTTGAGTTGCAGCCGCCACATCCCTGGCAGGGTGATATGTTCATGGGATTGAGACGAATGAATTCAACCGTGTGCCCACATTGCTCCAGGTCGCTGGTGGCAGTTCTGGCCAGGGTTTCACTGTTGCCATTTTTTCTGGGACTGCCGAGAATACAGAGAATATTCATGGTTGTGACTCGGGGAAGGCGTTTTCAGGTAAGCCTGGCGTCCGGCTTCGATTGAAGAGAGTGGTTGTCTGATAAAGGCGTTCGGCGATCTCAGTGCTGAGGAAACGGGCGCCACAGCGCCAGGCCCAGTTTCCGCTGGTGGTGCCGGGAGTATTCATTCTGCAGTCTGTCCCAAATCCCAGAACATCCTGAAGAGGGAAAATGGTCAGCCGGGCAATGGACGACATGGCCAGATATATAAAATCCTCATGGATCTCATGGGAGCAGTTTTGTACCTGATTCACATAGCTCCGAATGCGCTGTCGATCGTGGTCACTCTGTTCCGGATCAAGAAACCAGCCCACTGTCGTGTCATTGTCGTGAGTCCCGGTGTAGGCAACACAGTTGCGGGTCGTGAAGTTTTGTGGCAGGAAGGGATTGGCCGGGTTGTGGTCAAAGGCAAACTGCAACACTTTCATGCCGGGAAAATTGAATGTATCGCAGAGGTCGGTAACGGCCCTGGTGATCTCACCCAGATCCTCGGCAATGATCGGTGTGGGGCCGATGCTCTGCTGGAGTTGTGTGAAAAAAGACTTGCCTGGGCCGGGGAGCCACTGGCCGTTCATGGCGGTTTCATCCTCGGCCGGGATAGACCAGTAACTTTCAAAACCACGAAAGTGGTCAATTCGGACCACATCAACCAGCTGATAGGCTGCAAGAAAACGAGAAGTCCACCAGTTCTGGAGTTTCTCTTTGACTGGTAGAACCTTGCTGTGCCAGCGATAAAGGGGGTTGCCCCATTTCTGGCCCGTTTTGCTGAAGTAATCTGGTGGGACACCAGCCACAGAGCAGGGCTGTCTGGTGAGAGGATCCAGGTCAAAGATTTCCTGGTTTGCCCAGACATCAGCACTGTCCATTCCGACATAAAAGGGGATGTCCCCGATCAACTGAATCCCTTGCCGATGGGCATGGTCGCGGAGAAGTTGCCATTGGCGATAAAATTCATATTGCTCAAACTCATAGAAGTGAATGCGTTTCTGCTCTTCCCTGCAAAGTCTTAGCATGGCCTTGGGAGAGCGGGTGCTGATATCCTTGGGCCAATGGGTCCAGCTTTGGCCGGCAAAGCGTTCCCGGCATGCCATGAACAGTGTGTAGTCACCCAGCCATGGTGAAGCTTGCTTGAACCTGAGAAAGGTATTCTGCTGTGGATTGAACCGGCTGTGGGCCTTTTGCAGCAGTCTTTTTTTGGCAAGAATGACTGCCGGGTAATCAGTCCGGTATTCGGGGAATGGAGGGATTTCCTGCAATTCTTCACTGGTGATCAAGTCGTCGTCCAGGAGCAGGGCCGGTGAGATCAGGAGGGGGGATCCGGCAAAGGCCGAGCGGGTCATGTAGGGTGAGTTGCCAAAAAGGGGATCGGTCGGACCTGTGGGCAGAAATTGCCAGTAACTCTGGCCCGAACTGGCGAGAAAATCCAGAAAATCCCAGGTGTCCGGGCCGAGATCTCCAGTCCCGAAGGGCGAGGGGAGAGAGGTGATGTGGGCTAGAATTCCACTGGCACGTTTGCCTGAAAAAAAAGGATGGACTGCAGATGGCGTTTTGGGGACTTTTGTCATAAAAAAAATAATAGCAGCCACTTGTCATGCCTGCCTATCACCCTTATGGTCTCGTCATCCGCGCGAAGCAGATATTGGCGATCTGTCTGTCCCTGTTGGGTTGGAGGATATGGGGGCGTTTAAGGTAGTGTGAAAGCGTTTTTTATTACGCTCTGAAATTAAGATTTGTTTTTTGTGGAATATGATTGTACTATATGATGTTGCCGTGTGGAAATGAGTAGTTGCCGGTCACTTTTCTATTTCTTTCTATGATATATTTTGTTGTCTTGTCCGGCAAGGGACTTTTTGCCATCTGTCTCTGGAAAACATATTTTTTTGCCTCGGACATCCCGTTAAGGGTGAAATTCTTTTTTTGATGTAATCTGATCAATAATAATAATGGAGATGTTTTCCTGTGCTTGCTGAACTCAAAGAAAGCCTTCTGAAAACCGGTAAGTCCAAGGGCTGTATCAGTTTCAAGACCCTCAATGAACTGTTGCCGGATGAGATTAAAGACCCGGATGCCATTGAAAAAATCTTCAATTTTCTTGGTGATCACAACATCCAGATCGTAACCGTTGAGAAAGACGGCGAAAAGCGTACCTTGTCCGGCGAGGTCTGGAATGAGGAAAAACAGGCTGAATTTGAAGAGAGTCAGCTGATCGAGATCGATCCCATCCTTGACGAGGAAGACAGTCATGATGCCGAGGAGACCACGACCACCTATCTGCGGGAGATGGGCCGTTTTGATTTACTGACCCCTGACGAGGAGGCCAAGTATTCCAAGTGTATCCGTCAGGGCTTTGATGCCATTATTCAGGCCATCCGCTGTGAGTGTTCCGGGGTCAGTGAGTTGTCACTGCTCCGGACTCGTATTGATCTCTGGGAAAAACGGGACCCGACACTCAAACCCAAAAAACAGCAGCTCAACTTTATGCGCTACAACGTTGTGAGCGCCGCCAAAAAATACAATGATGAAAAAGAGCTGATTGAGCTCCAGGCTCTGGTTGAGGCCTATAGCCGTTCCATAGAGGTGGCCAAGGATGCCATGATCCGGGCGAACCTGCGTCTGGTGGTCTCCATTGCCAAACGCTATATGCATCAGGGGCTGACCCTGGCTGACCTGATTCAGGAAGGAAACCTGGGACTGATGCGGGCGGTCTTCCGTTTTGACTATACCAAGGGCAACAAATTTTCTACCTATGCCAGTTGGTGGATTCGCCAGGCCATTACCCGGGCCATCCTTGACAAGACCCGTACCATCCGACTGCCTGTCCATTTTCTTGAACTGCGCAGCCAGTTTTTCAAGGCCTTTTACGCCCTGTATAAAGAACTGGGCCGGGAACCAACCCCCCTTGAGATTTCCAAGCACACCGATCTGCCCATGGATAAGATCCTTGCCATCCTTGAGGCCTCCCGTGAACCCATCTCACTTGAGACCCCTGTTGGCGATGATGATTCAACCCTGGGTGATTTCCTCGAAAACCAGGAGTCCCAGTCGCCGTATGAGGCGGTCCAGGTCAGGGAACTGGCTGGTCGGGTGACCGAGATTCTTTCCACCTTGAGTGAGCGAGAAGAAAAGATCATCCGTCTCCGTTTCGGGATTGGAGAGAAGGCTGAATACACCCTGGAAGAGATCGGAAAACGCTTCAATGTCTCTCGTGAACGTATTCGGCAGATCGAGAAGAAGGCCCTCAATCGTTTACGTCATTCGAGTCGTCGGGATAAATTAAAAAACTTTCTTGATTAATCCGCCAAGCCCGGTTAGAAATTCGTGCAGCGAAACACGGGTCCTTTAACCACTTAAAATTGTAAGGATGAAGCCGGGGTTACGTACCCCGGCTTTTTTTATTTGACCATGAGAAAATTTATTGAACAGGCTGGTCTAGGGTCGATCCTGGACAAGGTAGAGGCGGGTGAGCGATTGAGCGGGGCCGATGGCCTGCAACTCTTCCAGAACGACAATATTCTGGCCATTGGGTATCTTGCCAATCTGGTCAGAGAGCGGTTGAATGGTAACAAGGCCTATTTTATCTACAATCAGCATATCAACTATTCCAATATCTGCACCAATCTCTGTAAGTTCTGCGCCTTTGGCAAAGACAAGGAATCAGCCCTTGCCTATGAGATGTCGGTGGCAGAGGTCAAAGACAAGGTCCGTCAGCGCCTTGATGAACCGATTACAGAGATCCATATGGTTGGCGGTATTCACCCGGATCTGCCCTTTTCTTATTATCTCGATCTCCTTCGTGGAATCAAAGAGGTGAGGCCTGAAGTCCATATCCAGGCCTTTACCTGTGTGGAGATTGCCCATCTGGCCACTCTGGCCGATCAATCTGTGGATGAGACCCTGGCAATTTTAAAAGAGGCCGGGCTTGGTTCAATTCCAGGCGGTGGGGCCGAGGTCTTTGCCCCGCGTATCCGTCAACTGACCTGTGAAAGGAAGTTGACGGGGCAGGACTGGATCAAGGTGGCTCAGGCGGCCCATCGTCAGGGGCTCTACACCAACGCGACCATGCTTTATGGTCATATCGAGACCCTGGAGGAGCGGATTGAGCATCTTGAAGCTCTGCGTCAGGCCCAGGATGAGACCGGCGGTTTTCTGGCCTTTATTCCCCTGGCCTTCCATCCCAAGAATACCGAAATGAGCTCTCTCTCTCGGACCAGTGGCATCGATGATCTGAAAAATATTGCCGTGGCTCGTCTGATGCTGGACAATTTTCCGCACATCAAGGCCTACTGGGTGATGATCGGACCCAAGATGGCCCAGGTGGCCCTGTCTTTTGGTGCTGATGACATGGACGGTACGGTGAAGGAAGAGGTGATTACTCATATGGCCGGGGCTGATACCGATCAGGCTATTGGCAGTGATACGCTGATCCGCTTGATCAAGGAGGCTGGCCGCACACCCATTGAACGAGGAACGCTCTACGATGTGATCGAGAGTCACAACTGACGGCTGAACGGCCAGTTTAAATCTGCGGCTGCGTCGTTTTTCCTTTGCAGGCATGGGTGTGGCCTTGCTTATGGAAAGGGCTCGTCCGGCAAAAGAGAGTTCAGGTGATTCCCTGATCCTTGAAGTTCCTGTTGTCCCAATCCCGTTCCTGTTCACGCTGATGTCAAAGCTCAGGCTGTATACCCAGCCTCTTGCGATGCATCAGAGAGATAAAACGTGCCACCTCCTCCATCTGTTTGCGGCGGGGGAGACCATTTTGAGAGTTGAGATTTGATATCATGCAGATGAAGATGAAGATGCAGCAATGGCAGGAGATTGCTGAGAGAGTCCTTGGTGGAGGCCGGATCACAGACGATGAGTTTCTGCTCCTGGCCAACTCTGCTGATCTCTATCAGCTGGCCTTTCTTGGAGACCAGATCAGGCAGCGGTTGCACCCTGAAGGCCGGGTCACCTATGTCATCGACCGTAATATCAACTACACCGATATCTGTATCTCAGCCTGTCAGTTCTGTGCCTTTTTCAAGGCCCCGGATGACAGCAGTGGTTATCTGCTCAGTTTTGATGAACTGGCAGAGAAGATTCGTGAGACCCAGGAACTCGGCGGAACTCAGATTTTGCTTCAGGGTGGACTTCATCCGGATAAGCCCCTCGAATATTACGAGGAAATGCTTTGTTTCATGAAGAAGACAGGGATTCATGTCCACGGTTTTTCGCCCCCAGAAATCTGTCATTTTGCCGAACTCTCTGGCCTGCCCATTCGTGAAGTGCTCAAGCGTCTCATGGCCGCGGGTCTTGATTCCATCCCTGGCGGTGGGGCCGAAATCCTCTCGGACCGGGTCCGCAAGTTGATGGCACCCAGAAAATGTTCTGCCGATCAATGGATCGAGGTCATGGAGGAGTCCCATCTTCTGGGTATGAGGACCACAGCAACCATGATGTTTGGCCATGTGGAGACTCTGGAGGAGCGGCTTGAGCATCTGCGGCGACTACGTGAACTCCAGGATCGGACCGCTGGTTTCACCGCCTTTATCCCCTGGCCCTTTCAGCCTGATCATACCGCGCTCATTGCCCACACACCCATCACCAAGACCAGTGGCATGGAGTATCTGCGCATGCTGGCACTTTCTCGGATCTATCTTGATAATTTTGACAATGTCCAGGCCTCCTGGGTCACTCAGGGGCCCAAGATTGCCCAGCTCTCACTCTTTTTCGGTGCCAATGATTTCGGCAGCACCATGATCGAAGAAAATGTGGTGGCCGCAGCCGGAGTCAGCTTCCGTCTCACCGAGCAGGAAATCCGGCAACTGGTCCAGGAGGCCGGTTTTGCCCCGCACCAGCGACTCATGGACTATACGTTGGTTTATTGAGCAGCCAGGTCCTGATTGGCCCATGAACCCTTGCTACCTGCTATGAGTCCGTTGCCGGAATCCTCAGTCCTTTACCGGGCTCCCTGGGTTGTGCCCGTGGTCAAGCCGCCCATTGTTGATGGGGCTGTGCTCTGTGCCGGAGGTCGTATCGTGGCCGTTGGCAGGGCCTCGCGTTTGCAACAGGAATTTGGTGATGTCGATGTGCAGGATTGTGACGGCGTCTTGCTGCCAGGCCTGGTCAACGCCCATTGCCACCTTGAGCTCTCCTATCTGGATCAGGTTGCACGACCTTTGGCGACAGAAACCATGTGTGACTGGATCGCTGCCCTGCTGGCCGAGCGGGCCCGGCAACACGACTTTGGGGCTGCCCCAGCCGCGGCGCGTCAGATGCTTCGGGAGCAGCATGCAGCCGGAGTGGCCCTGCTTCTTGATATCGGGAACGACGAGTCCTGCCTGGCCGGCTTTTCCCTGCCGGGTCTGGAGAGGGTCTTTTTGCTGGAATGTCTGGCCCCGACCGAAAAGGCCCAGGAAAATGTCCTGGCCCGCGTGGCCCGGCTGCCGGATGATCTCCTGACCACGGCCCATGCCCTCTATTCCACCAGGCCCGAAGTGCTTCAGGCCCTGAAGGAGCGGGCCGACCGTTTGGGGCATTGTTTTTCTCTTCATCTGGCCGAATCGGTAGATGAGATTATGTTTCTGGGTGGCGAGAAGAGCTGTTTTACTGATTTTATGGCTGAGCGTGGGGCCGGCGATTTCCCGCTTCCCGTGGCCACCATGCGTCAGGCAGGGGTTACTGCTGTCCTTGCCGAGATGGGGTTGCTTGCCGAGAATTTACTCTGTGTACACGGGGTACACCTGAGTGAACCGGATCTGGTTCGACTGGCCCAGGTCAGGGCCTCGATCTGTCTCTGCCCTGGCAGTAACCGCTTTCTTCGGGTGGGACGTGCCCCGCTGGCTCAGATGCTGGGTCTTGGTCTTTTACCGGCTTTGGGCACCGATTCCATTACCTCGAACGAGTCCCTGGACCTCTGGCAGGAGATGCGTATTGTTCGTGAGGATCATCCCGAGACAGACCCGGCCACAGTCCTTGCCATGGCGACCATGGCAGGTGCCCGGGCCATGGGTCGCGCGGATGACTATGGTTCATTGGCACCCGGTCAAAGGGCGCAGATTCTTCAGGTCATGTCACCTGACCTGTGCCGGGCAACCAGGGCCACAGAACTGATCGACATCTTGACCGGGACTGGTCGACCAGAGACCATCAGTTGGCTGAGCGGAAACCCGCAGAGTTGATCTAAGCGTATGAGTAATTTGCACAGGAATAGCCATAAACCGGTAACTGTAACTGGTCATCGGTGCGCCAGGTTCGTTCATTCTGGACTTTGAAGCATACTTGTGTATGCGAGAAGGTCAGAATGGGCGAAGATGGGGTGCCGCTGAACTGTTACGCGTGTGAATGATGAGGAGGGACAGATGACGAATTCGAATATTGCCAGAATCGGCATGGTCAATTTCATCAATACGGCACCCATCTATGAGATGTGGAAGGAAAAGGTCCATCCGCAAAACTGGCAGGTGGTGGAGGCGGTCCCGACCGTCCTGAACCGGATGCTGGCCGAAGGCGAGCTTGATCTTGGTTTTGTCTCTTCCCATGAGTATGGCCGCTTGCCTGAGAGTTACCGCCTCCTGGCCGATCTTTCCATCAGCGCCAATGGTCCGGTGGGATCGGTCTTTCTCTTTTCCCACTGTTCCCCCAATGAACTCGACGGCCAACTGGTCCTGCTCAGTGGCCAGTCGCAGACCTCGGTCTATCTGCTTAAAATTATTCTGGAAGAATTTTATGGCGTCTGCCCGGTCTTTCAGGTGGGGGATGTGCGGGAGGCTACCAGGAAGGGCTGGGCCGGGGCAGGTGTCCTGGCCATTGGTGATGATGCCCTGCGCCTGCAGGGAACGGAACAGTTTCCCTGGAAACTGGATCTGGGTGAGGTCTGGAAAGAGCATACCAATCTCCCCTTTGTTTTTGCAGTCTTTGCGGTGCGGGAGGAGTTCTGTCGAGACTACCCGGATTTGCTGGCCCAGATTCATCGCGAGTTGGTTCGCTGTCGTCATCAGGGGCTCTGCGAGCTGGAACTGGTCAGTCGACTGGTTGCTCCGCGGATTCCCATGGACCCGGAACTCTGCTTCGACTATCTTCAGGGCATAGAACATGACCTGGATTTGACCAAGCAACAGGCCCTGAATCGTTTTTTTCAGTATCTGATCGCGCGGGGTGAGGCCAGTCAAGCGGCCTTGCCGTTGAAGATCGTCCCGTTGAAACCCTGAGAGATGATGGAGATCATGAAATGAATCCGCTCCCGCGAAAAAAAATCCTGATTGCGATCACCGGGGCCTCGGGCATGCTCTATCTCGATGCCTTTTTAGCTGAGATGGCCGGGTTGGATGTGGAGGTGCATGGGATCTGTTCCGCGGCCGGACGTCAGGTCCTGGATTTGGAACAGGGCCGGGCGCCTGAGAGTCTGCCCATCGTCTCCCGCTGGTTTGCGGAAAAGGACTTTGCCGCCCCGCCTTCATCGGGTTCGAGCGGATATCAGGCCATGGTTGTCTTGCCCTGCAGTATGGGGAGTCTGGCCGCTATTGCTCAGGGCCTATCGGCCAATCTGATCCACCGCTCGGCCGATGTCATGCTCAAGGAGCGCAAGACCCTGGTTCTGGTGGTGCGTGAAACGCCGTTCAACCGCACCCACCTGACCAATATGCTGGCCGTTCATGATGCCGGTGGAATTATTTGTCCCCCTCTGCCGAGCCTCTACTTCAAGCCGGCAACGCTTGCGGAGGCGGCCCAGACCTTTGCCTGGCGCCTGGCCGATCAGATCGGACTCGACATCCCGGGGCGTAAGCGCTGGGGGGACGGGGCATGCTGAAAAAAATTACAGTCCTCCTGGAGATGATCAAGTTCAAGCTGACCATCTTTGCCCTGCCCTTTGCCTTTATGGGTGCCTTTCTGGCCGGACGAGGCCTGCCTGACTGGCTGACCTTTTTCTGGGTGGTTCTGGCCATGGTCGGGGCCCGGACCGCGGCCATGGGTTTTAACCGTATTGTGGATCGCCACTTTGATGGCGCCAACCCGCGCACGGCTGAACGGGCCCTGCCGGTCGGGGCAGTGACTTTGGTCGAGGCCTGGTCCATGGTCATTCTGGCCTCGTTCATGTTTTTTGTGGCCTGCTGGCAGTTGAATCCTCTGGCCCTGAGTATCGCTCCCCTGGCCCTGGCCCTGACCTTTTTTTACTCCCTGACCAAGCGTTTCACCTCGTTTTGCCATCTGGTATTGGGAGTGGCCCTGGCCTTTTCACCACTGGGCGGCTGGGTGGCGGTGAGCGGGAGTCTGGCCGGATACCCCTGGGCCCTGTCCATTGGAGTCCTGTTCTGGGTGGCGGGCTTTGATACCATCTATGCCTGTCTTGACAGTGACTATGACCGCAGGGCCGGGCTGCATTCGCTACCCGCTCGTTTGGGGTCAAAGCGGGCCTTTCGGCTGGCCATTCTCTTTCATCTTATCGCCTTTGGCGGATTTGCCCTGACCGGAGTGCAGTCAGGACTGAATGGCTGGTATTATGGTGGGATAGCGGTGACGGGTGCCGCCCTTTGTTATCAGCATTACCTGGTGAATCCCGATGACCTCTCCCGCATTCATGCCTCATTCTTCTCCATGAATGGCCTGATCAGCCTCACCCTCTTTGCTGCCACCTGGCTTGCCCTGATCACTGCTGCCTGAGCCGTGTCTCTTGAATAGCCAGGTGATCTGAACCGGGCTGGCGCCTTATGAATTCTCTTCTATTTTGGAATGGTAACCGGACCGGTGCTGAGCATGATCCGGGCGTCGGCCGCCAGACATCCGTGGTCTGAGCAGAACAGGGGATTGATGTCGATGGACTCCATTTCCGGTGCCAGGTCCATCACCAGCTCAGAGAAGCGGAGCAGGAAGGTGTTCAGGGCTGCATGGTCAATGACGGCCGCTCCCCGATAGCCGTTCAGAAGCCGACTTCCCTTCAACTCTCCAACCATGGTCGTGACATCTTGCTCGGTCAGGGGGGCCATGCGCAGGGCCACATCCTGATAAATCTCGACACTGGTTCCGCCGATCCCCAAGAGAATTACCGGGCCGAATTGATGGTCAATCTTGGCCCCGACGATCAGTTCCACTCCCTCGGCCATTCCCTCCACCAGAACACCCTGAAACTCAGGCAGACCACTGACTCGTTGGTAAAACTCACTGAGTTCGCTGTCATTTTTGAGGCCTGCGGTCACCCCCTGGACCTCTGATTTGTGGATAACTGCCGGTGAAACCACCTTGGCAGCCACAGGATAGCCGATGGTTGCGGCCTCAAGCAGGGCCTGGTCAAGATTTCTGGCCCAGGCGTGCGGAGGGGCAGGGAGTCCGTAAGCGGCCAGGATGGTCTTGGCATCAGGCTCCAGGACCCAGCCCTGGGCTCGTGACTGGTCGATGATGGTTAGTACGGAATCATTCAGCATGGTCGACACCTGCGCAGGGCCCGGGTCATCTTGACAGCACTCTCGATGGACGAGGCCACCGGGACCCGGTTGAGTTCAAATCCTTCAATCAGCATCTGGTATTTATCCACGTGGGGGACATAGGCAATCAGGGGTTTACCGGTGCGGCGATGGACCTGACTCAAACGGGCGCCAAGGTCCGATCCGATCCCTGGCAGATAGGGGAGCATAAGCAAAAGAATGCAGTCAATTTCAGCACTGTGAGCCAGCTGATTGACGGCCTCGACAAAATCGCTTTCCTGGGCACTGCCGGTCAGGTCAATGGGATTGGACAGGGCGGCAATGGCCTGGATACTGGGAGAGATGGCCAGTTGCAGTTGCGTCTGCAGCTGATCACTTAAGGGGGGAACCTTCAGTCCGGAGCCGATACAGGCATCCACGGCCAGTGCGCCATGACCGCCGCTGCTGGAGACAATACCGATCCTGCCCTCGATCCGGGTCTCCGGGTAACAGCTCAGGGCCTCACAAAAAGAGACCATCTCATGTTCATTGGCGGCCTCCATGATTCCGTGCTGGCGCAGGACCGCGCTGAAGACCTGATAATCGCCGGCCAGCGAGGCGGTATGACTGGACACGGCCCGGCTGCCCTCCCGGGTCTTGCCGGATTTGAGGACGATCACCGGTTTTCCGCAGTCCCTGGCCAGACGGACAAAGGCCCGGCCCTCATTCTGGGAAAAACCCTCGATATAAAGGGCAATAACTCGGGTTCGTTCGTCGGCGGCCAGGAATTCAAGGAGTTGTGGCTCGCGGACCAGGGCCTTGTTGCCGATGCTGATGGCACTGGAAATCCCCACTCCTTCAGTGGCAAACTTGACCAGCAGATCAACGAGAATGCCGCCGCTCTGGCTGACCACGGCTACACCACCCTGACGGGGCTGAACCATGCGTTCGGCCGGGAGGAAAAAAGTGTCAACCACGTCAGGAGAATAGAGACCAAGGCAGTTGGGACCGATAAAGGGAAAATCATGGGCGATGGCAATGGACGTCAGCTCTTCCTGCAGTTCAATCTTGCCGGCCTCGGCAAAACCACCGGAGATAATGATCGAACTCTTGACGCCGGCACTGATACAATCCTTGAGCACCTGTGGGACGATCTCGGCGCGGACCGCAATGACGGCCAGATCAACCTGCTGGGGGAGTTCATGGATGGAGGTGTAGATCGGCTCACCGTTCAGGGTTCCACCTTTGGGGTTGATCCCGTAACAGGGCAGGGGATAACGGAGCAGATTCTTGCTGTGAATGACATTGGCCGGATGATGGTCATTGCTCAGGGACAGACCAATGACGGCCATGGATTTCGGAAGGAACAGCGGCGTCAAATCCATGGATCAGATCCTGTCTGTGGGCGTGTCGTCTGCATTATGCCTGTTTTGCATGGCACACAGAAAAAAGCCCAGAACAATACCGATGGCAAGCATCAGGAACAGCATCAGGGCACGGGACAGGGAAAATTGCCAGAACAGAAACTGGATACTGACCGTTTCGGTGTTCTGCAGGGTAAAGATGATCACGGTCAGCAGCAAAGCGATGATCAGGGAGAGTTTGGTTTTCATGGAGACTCCGTAGCAGATAGATGGTGGTCAAGGGGAATGGTGTTCAAGTGTTGAGTCATAAAGACTGCGGCAGATCAGTGTGGGCAACTGGATTCGGTCACAGTGTTTATAGGCATGGGCAAGGGTTCTCTCTGTGGTTAATGATAGCTGTTCATGGCTGATTTGGCCAGAATTGTTTGCACGTAACTGTTCAGCAGCACCACATCTACTTCGTCATCGGCCTGCTCGTGTACAAATCAGTACACTTCGCAGACCTCTTTCTCGCATCCGCGGCACTGCTGAACAGTTACGGTTGCCGGCATAGCTACGTTTGCACAATCCTGCGCTGGCTTCTGTCGCAAGGTCGGTTTATCCGAAAGTTCACCAGAGACCATCGTTGGTTATGCCGGAGCAGCAAACTTTCATGGTTGGTTGTGGCCGGCCACTTTGGTCCAGCGATGCGGGTCAGAAGGCCATTCCGATACTGAAATGGATAAGAAACGAGTTGTCGTCTCCCTGGACCTTGGGGTTGAAAGCAAAATCGAGTCGGGCCGGACCGATAGGGGTCAGGTACTGGAAGCCCACACCGTAGCTGGGCCGCATGTCACGCAGGTAATCCTGAAATGTTGCCTCAATCAAGGCTGTGCGTCCGAGAGTCAGAGGCGAGGTGCCATCGGCCAGAGTTGAATTGGGGGCGACATTGCCCAGATCAAAAAATACACTTGTCGATACGTTCTGTCTGATTTTTTTTCTCAGCTCAATATTGAAGATGTTGTAGGCCGTTCCTCCGTAGGGATTTCCGTCTGCATCACGGGGCCCGAGTCGTGATTCCCGGAAGCCACGCACTGAACTTTCACCACCATTAAAGAAACGTTCACCCACCGGGATGGTGCTTTCACTGCCGGAGGGCAGTATGATACCAGACTGGTAGCGGGTCCCCAGGGTCAGTGTATCCCCAAGAGGAAAGAAATAACGGAATCCCCAGGTCAGCCGGTAAAACTCAAGGGTACCCCCGAGCAGGGAATCGGCCAGTTCAAATGAGGTGTGCCAGCGATACCCTGAGGTCGGGCTGAAGAAATCATTCCGGGTATCTCCGGTGAATTGAATCTTGCTCAGGGCCAGGATATAGTTGTCGGTATCTGACAGGGGGCCGAGTTCAGAATCGAGCTGGGTGATATCTTTGCGGCTGTAAGAATATCCGAGACTGCCCGTCACCGACCGAGAGAGTTTTTTGGAGAAAAGCAGGGTGGAGCCGGCCTCTTCCATGGTGAATGACGGTTCTTCGCGAAAACGGTAGAAGAGAGAGGTGTCACCGGTAATTGTGCCGTCGTACAGCCAGGGGTCAGTGAGGCCCAAAAGACCGTAGCGGCCCACCAGAGAGCCTGTGCCCTCTGCCCGGAAGATCCTGCCCATGCCAAACAGGTTCCTGTCAGTGAAGCCGCCTTTCAGACGGATCATTTCGTATGAACCCCAACCGGACTCGATGTGCAGGTCACGCGACATTTTTTCCTCGACATCTACCAGCAGGGTCCGGTCTGTCCCCTGGTTGTTCTCAAGAAGTTTTAACTTGACGCGCGAGAACAGTC
>ERZ889078.1783-NODE-1783-length-16444-cov-6.964977_pt1 | contig 16444 bp, 14 predicted proteins | sample MGYA00521266_ERZ889078 | MGnify/ENA primary metagenome ERZ889078 (study PRJEB32303, sample SAMEA104408618) | aquatic metagenome | biome: Brackish water; feature: Pelagic; material: water | place: Baltic Sea | collected 2014-06-16T06:34:00 | depth 76,534 m ...
TTTTCATAAGAATACATTAACTAAATAAAGAAAAATACCAAGTTATTAGACTTTGACTATAGAGCAAAGTAATAAAAGTAGCTAAAGATAAAAAAGTACCAAAAGGGACCTTGTCACCCCATTCTTTCTTGCTTGCCAAAAGTAATCCTACGCTAATAACACTTCCCAAAATATAAGCAATAAATAAAGCTGCTAAAATATTTGGCCAAGATACCATAATGCCCATCAAAGCTCCCAGACGTATATCTCCTCCTCCGATCCAGCGTCCTTTTGACAAAACAAATTGGGCCAAGAAAAAACCACCGCCAACTAAAGCTGCCAAAAGCATCTGCCAAATATTTTGTCCCAAAATTAAATTAACAATAAAAGAAAAAATAATTGCTGGTAGTATAACCTTGTCCAATATCAAGTAATATTTCAAATCATACACAAATATTATCAAAAGAAAGCTAGCCATCACCCACCAGCTGAGCAATTGAAACCAATCCATAAAATGAGCAAAGCCGAAACTTCCTCCAGGGAAAACATTCAAGAAAATCAAAACAAAGGAAATACCAGTAGCTGCCTCTACCAAGGGATATTGAGAGGAAAAACGATGACGACAATAACGACAATGACCTTTTAAAAATAGGTAGCTAAAAAGTGGTATCAAGTCTTTTGGATAAAGACGATGGCCACAAAAAAGACACTTGGAAGTACCCTTGATAAAGGTTTCTTGTCGATGTAGCCTATAAACTACCACGTTTAAAAAACTACCAATAAATAAACCTAGAATAAAAACAAAAACTACTATCATAGTAGCTTTATTATAACATATTTAGGGTATTTTGCTAATAAGATTAATCAACTTTAATACAGGCCATGTTCACATTTCCAGAAATACGACATTTCCCACCACTAAAGCCATCTAAACCCCAAATTGGCCAAGAATATTTCAAGTCAAAATCGATTGCATAATTACTGCCATCGCTCAGATACTTGCCTGACTTGACCCATTCAAAATCACGCCTAAAATACAACACCCCCTCTTGCTCGTTGATACCACTTTCACCTATCACGCGAATCGTATCCAAATTTGTACTTGGAGAGACTGGATAAGCATTGTACTTATCATAATATTTTTCCAGAGCCACGGCCAATGATTTTGCCTGAATGACCATCTGTATATCTTGAGCCCGTCCCTTTTCATAATTACTAATCCAAGCAACCAAAGCCACAGCTATAATTATAGCTGTTATAAATCCTATTTTTATCGGTAAGCTGTATTCTTTGAACATAAAATAAACTTATCTATATTATAGCACAATGAATTCAAATAAAAAACCATCAACTCCCCTCATAACTTCCCATTGGTAAAGAGGAGGAATCTATAACCCCCTCTAACTCCCCCTTGGTAAGGAGGAAAAAATGACAGCTCCCCTCCTTGATAAGGAGGGGTTGGGGGAGGTCAAACAAAAAAACCCTCCAATGGAAGAGTCTTTTTGTTTTTTAAATTAAACTTGAAAATTATGAGCAAGTACTAGATGCGGCACAACCATTTTGGTCACAACCGATATCTGGTATAGTGGCGTGCAGAGCACAGAAACCCCACTCATAAGTATTGTAATTATGGTAATATGTAGTACCATAAGTCCAACCAGTACCTAGGTCAGGAAAATCTGAACCAGAAACAGATGCAGAAGTACAAGGCTCAACACCAGCCGCTGGGTTGTTCCAAATGATAGCAGTACCACCAACCTGGTCATCCATACATAGAATCATTGGAGTAGCTAATTGTGATAAAGCTGCTTGAGCTGCGGCAAATTTTGCCTTGTCACGAGCACTGTTTAAATTAACGATTGCTACAGTTGATAAAATACCAATGATAGCAATAACTACTAACAATTCAACTAAAGTAAATCCTTTTTGTCTCATCGTTTCACCTCCCCTCATACCAGCACTCAAAATAATAAAGTTAAAGCTCAGGATCCCTAAAGTTCAAACTTTATCATAGTCAGCACTGAGGATATTAATTATTTAAAATAAACTAACTGTATATATTATAGCACTTTTTTAAAAAAACAACAATTATTTATCAAGAAATGCTCTGAGCAACTTTAAACATCGGCAACATAATAGCCGCTACCATACCACCAACACCGACACCCATAATCACCAAAATCAAAGGCTCAATCAAAGCGGTCAATCCTTGGACCAAATTGTCAATTTCACGACTATAAAAATCACTTAATCTCTCTAAAACCGTGTCTAGTTTACCAGTCCTCTCACCTATAACTATCATTTGTGAGAGCATTTTCGGAACTAGGTCTGACTTTATAAATAAAGTGGCAATAGAATTACCCCCCTCTACTTCTGCTACAGTATCCATGATCAATTTTTCATAGGCCTGGTTATCCACAACCTCAGCAGTAATACGTAAAGCCACAGCGATTGGCACGCCACCACGGATCAAAGTGGACAAGGACCTAGTAAAACGTACAATGTATATTTTTTTAAATAAGGTACCAAAAATAGGTATATTAATTTTGATTGCATCCCAGGCAAGTTTACCCGGTTTAGAACTCAACCAAACTTTGGCTATAAATACTAAAAAAACTATTATGCCTATCAAAAGAAACATGTTGTTCTGTATGAAATCAGAAGTACCAATCAAAATCCTAGTTAAAAAAGGCAATTCCGTACCGGTCTCCTTTAACATCTGTGTCATCTTTGGAACTACAAAAACCATCATCAAAATACCAACACCGATCATACCACTGACGATAAAAATCGGATAAATCATTGCTCCCTTAATACGAGAGACCAAATCATAATCTTTTTCCATCTGATCAGCCAAATATTCCAAAACTTCATCCAAACGACCAGAGGTCTCACCTGACCTGATCATGGCAACATAAAAATGACTAAAGACCTTCTTGTGCTTGCCTAGTGCATCAGATAGTTTCATACCACCGTCAACATCATTGGCAATTTCTACAATTTTTTCTATCAAAATAGGATTGACTGTTTGCTGAGCCAAAATCTTGAGCGACTGAACTATCGGCACGGTAGCTGAAATCATCACTGACAACTGACGAGAAAAAATAACAATATCCTTGTGCTTAACTCGGCCAATATTTATATTAAGGCCAGTCTTGGACCTGACAGTTGTTTCAGCCAAAGAAAGGACTATCAAGCCCTTGTCCATCAAGAGTTCTGCCGCTTCACCATCATTTACAGCCTCAACTGCGCCGACAGTAATCCGACCATCACTATTTCTAGCTCTGTATTTGTATACTGCCATAATTAACTAAAATTTTGTTTAAAGATATCTGGATCAAGTGCTTGACTCATAGCATCCTCAGGACTAACCTCACCTGATCTGACCAAAGAAAGCAAAGCCTTGTCCAAATCTATCATGCCCTCATCTTTAGAAGTCTGCATAATACTACTAAGTTGGTGCAATTTGTTTTCCTTGATACTGGATCTCACGGCTGGTGTACTAGTCAGGACCTCACTCACTAGAGCAAAACCACCACCAATTCTAGGCAATAATCTTTGAGCAGTACCCCCTATCAAGACATCGGCCAATAAATTTCTAGCCCAATCCCTCTTTTCTGAAGATAAGTCGCTTAAAAATCTTTCTATAGCTGAGATAACAGAATCTGCATCCATAACCACTATCACTAATTTACCACTTTCTGCCAACTCTAATATCCTTTCTTCTAAGTCAAACTCGTGTAACAATGAAACATAAACTACGTCTACATCTTCATCCATCACATCTTTGATTCCCTGAGAAAAATCTGGCACATCTTTACCAACTTCCCTCTGCTCTATAACTGATTGATTATTAGAAAATAAATATTCTATTGGCTGCTCCAAAGTTTGAATATGCAGACCCTTATTTTGATTGATGGTTTCAATCAAAGAGGCAGCCGTAGTAGTGCGCCCACTGCCAAATGGCCCAGTAATAAAAATCAAGCCTTTGTCCCGATTGAGTAATTGAGTAATAGCTAGTGGGATACCTAAGTCTTTGGGTGAACGAATATAGGCCGGCACTAGACGCATCGAGATGGCAATATAACCTTTTTGATAAAATACTTTGATTCTGAAGCGAGCACGGTTAATCCAAGAATAAATAGTAGATATTTCCCTTTCTTGATTAAGACGCTCTATGTCAGCTTTACTCAAAACTGTTTCAGCAATATTGTTTAAAGAAGTGGGCGTCAAAACCACCTCCTCTGTCAAAGTAAGCAAACGACCGTCAACTCTAATGACGGGATTATTGCCAGCAACCAGATGAACATCGGTTGCCTTCCTCTCGGAGGCAATGTTTAAAATATTGTTTATAAGTAAAGTATCTGACATTAAAAATTATTTAGGCTGCGAATCTCTTTCGTCTAGTAACTTTTTAATTTTGCTGATGACCTCTGAAGGTACAAAATGAGCCTTGATCAAATAATCATCCGCTCCCAAATCAAGACAACGATCGATATTATCTTTCTGAGAATAATTAGTCAGCACTACCACCAAAATATTTTTGGTGCTATCGGTCCTTTTGAGCTGCTCCAAAACATCAAAACCACTCATTTCTGGCAAATTTAAATCCAAAAGTATCAGATCTGGAATTTCTCTTTGGGCAACCTTTAAACCCTGAACACCATTCATGGCGTTGAGCACTTTGAAACCTTCTAACTCCAATTTGGTGCTATACATTTCCAACAAAAAGTCATCATCCTCTACTACTAATATTTTTCTTTCTGACATAAGATATTTTGTTAAATTTTAGTTGCTCTCATTACTTCTTCCATGGTAGTCAAGCCTAAAGTTACCTTCTGTATGCCATCCTGTTCCATGGTAATAAAAAATTGTTTTTTTAATTCTTCTTCTGTCTCTCCCCTAGGAAAACCCTTGGCAATAATATCCTGAATACCACGAGTAACATTGATAGCTTCTACCATAGCCAAACGTCCCTTATAACCAGTTTGACCACAGTTGGCACAACCCTTGCCACGATAAAATTTTATGTCCCCAATTTTTACTTCAGTAAAAATTGCTTCCTTGGGTGTAGTTGCCAAAGTATCCCTAGCCCGTTTCATAACCTCTGGTGGTAATTTTTCCTCTACCTTACATTTTGAACATATCTTTCTAACTAGCCTCTGAGCAATAACTGCATTTATAGTAGAAGCTAACAAAAATGGCTCTACTTTCATATCAAATAATCTAGGGATTGCTCCCATAGCACTATTGGTATGAAGTGTAGTCAAAACCGAGTGACCAGTAAGCCCAGCATGGATAGCCAATTCTGCTGTTTCGTTATCACGAATCTCACCAACCATGATGATATCTGGATCTTGACGAAGTAGTGCCCTTAGACCAGACGCAAAGGTAAAATTGACCTCTGGCCTGACTTGAGATTGATTGACACCAGGGATATAATATTCGACCGGATCTTCTAAAGTGGCTATGTTTACCTCCTCTTTATTAAGATAATTCAAAGCTGCAAATAGAGTAGTGGATTTGCCTGAACCAGTTGGTCCAGTCAATAGGAATAAACCATTTGGTTTATAAATATTCTGTTCTACTACCTTGAGCTGAAGTCCCATAAAACCAAGGTCAGAAAAACTAGGCGCCTTGTCTGGAGTTTCCAAAATACGCATTACCACCTTTTCTTGTCCCATCAATGGTAGAGTAGAAATACGGAAATCAACGTCTTTATTGTGAATTTTGATCCTAATACGTCCATCCTGCGGTATTCTAGTTTCATCAATCTTAAGATTGGCCATAACCTTTATCTTGGAAATCAAAGCTGAATGAACATAAATCGGCAAAACAATAGTAGTGTGCAGTACGCCATCAATTCTATAACGAACCTTACTTTGGTTACCTACTGGCTCAATATGAATATCAGAAGCTCGCCCCTCGATGGCATGACGAAGTACCACTGAAACGATCTTGGATACCGGTGCACTCTTAACAACATCCTCCACATCTTCGTCGGTATCATAGATATCATCTTTAGGAGCAAAAATTGCTTCAGCGGTATCCAGAGCTTCACCCACCTCTTCACCGAGCGTTTCATATTGCTTGGCAGCGGCCCGATAACTTTCTTCAGATATAATGTGGTACTTAACTTTGTACTCCTTTTTCCTGGCTAAAAAATTAAGTGCCTCGATAGCCTTAAAGTTGGTTGGATCTACCAAACCAGCTTCCAAATTGCCACCTTCTTTGTTAAAAACAACTATTTGATAATTTTCTGACAAAGATGCTGGTAAAATATTTAAAACAACAGAATCTATATTCCTACCAATCAAGTTGGCATAATCAACACCATAAAAAGCTCCCTTGGCCTGGGTCCAATCTTCACCAGAAAGCAGGGCTATTCGACGAAGATATTTTTCCATGTCAGTAAATGAAGCAAACTTCTGCTCCATTAATTCCTGATATTGATCATCGTTTATAAAACCTTGCTCTTTGAGATAATCAAAAAGTTTTTTTGTTTCCTCTTGGGTCATAAGTTAAAATAAGCTAACGTTCCGGCGTCTCCTCTTCTTCCTCTGGTGCTTGAGACATAAATGGTTCCTCATTACCAATACCCTGTTCCAAATCAATAATTATCTCAAAGTCTTCTAAGGCTTGATATTGGGGATCATTGTAGATTTTATCCAAAATAGTTTCTGAAGATGCCCTACTACCCATAAAATCAATCACATTCCTAGTAGCCATTTGTTTGATAGAAAAGACTTTATTAATCTGTGCATCACCCTCAATATCAAATGCAATAATATCTGCTGGCCTTAACATTTGAAAAAGCCAAATGCCACCACCAATTACTACCACACCTAAAACAGCGATCAGTATGTATAATGTTTTTCCGTTATCTCGCTTAGGCATAATTATTTATGATAAGTAATAATATCAAGATTAAATGTTAAAACAGTACCTGAATCTGGCTCTAAAGCACCAAAAGCGACTGATTGTATATCCATCAAGCGTAAATTGTTTTCCAGGTCTACTAAGTATTGTTTAAATATTTGATAAGGGGTTTCTTTTTCTACCCCATCTTCACTTTTCTCTCCATCTTCAACTACAATATCCTCATAGGACAAACTAACGTGTACTGTCATAGATTTTAGACTAGACGAAATTTCTGTGCCACCTTCAAGTCCATCAGAGCTATCTGCACCATTTCCTACATTATTATTAGCGGCAGTGGTAGCACTTTCAGAAACGTCTATAGCCAATAGTTCAAAACCCCTCTGTTTAGCCAATCTCTCAGTCAAAACAAATAACTCTGCTACCTGTGGGTCGTCCGGTATCACTTTCATTAAATATGCCAATTGCCCCTCACGATCACTAATGAGATCATCGTATTGATTTTGCAACTCCTTAATTTTGGTTAACAAATTTTCATTCAATACCTTTCTTTCTTCTATATCTGAAGTCTTCTTTTCTATTTCTTTTATGCTTTCTATCTTTGGGGCCAATAAGAAAAAGTAACCCAAAGACAAAATTCCTATTATGATAATAGCAGTTATAACCATTAAATAACGATTCATTAAAATCAGTATTTCAGACGGTTGTTCAAATTTTATTTCTTTATCTTTTGTCATTTGTAATAATTAATCTCTTGAACCTTGGTCATCACCTTCATTGCCTTCAATATTTTCGATAGCTACGTCCTCTTTATAATAAAATAAATCCTGATTCAAAACTAAAACCATACTAAACTGAACCCCACCATTTGCCAATTGAGCACCAGATATATTCACTTCTTGAATAAATTCACTTGCTTCTGGCTGCTGTAAAAGCTTTAATTGTTTGGCTACCGAATCATACGATCCACCAGTAGCACTAAGTGTCAAAGCACCATCATTTCCAGCCGCAAAACCAGCATAATAAACATCTGATACAGTATATTTTTCAAGTAGTCTAAAGAAATTTGTCCAGTAAATATGCTCATTGATTGCCTTGTGGGTCATTTTTATGTCTTGACCAAGCACATCTATGGTTCTATTAAAAGACTCAAATTTTAAAATTTGCACCTCTAAATCAGATATCTGACGATCTCGATTAGCCTGACCAACTTTTATATTTCTTTCTTGAATAAATAATGACAAATAGAAGATACCCATTATAACCAAAGATCCAATAAAAGAAAGTAAGATCAGATTACTAACCTGACGCCAGCTCCTAACCTTAACTGAAGTTGGTATCAAATCAACACCGCCACCCTCACTGATTACCCTTGGTTTGATTCTAAGTTCTGGTTGATGAAAACCAAGTGACTTGTCCTTTTTTTTCTTCTTTTCTTTGGGTGGTTTAACTTTCTTTTCTTTTTTCTTTTTTCCTTTTTTCTTTTCTGGCTGAGGCTCTTCTGGAATTGGCCCAACTGGCCGCATGGCTGTTATGATTGATTCTTGAGGTATAACAAAATCATTCTTAGGTGCTTCGGGAGTTGACTGAGGTGGCTTTGGACCTGGATCAACTGTCTTAGGCAATTCTGGTTTATGGTCACCATTTCGCTTCATCTCTCTGGCTAAAATAGACCCATTACCATTTACCGGTTGATGAATATGCTCGACCGGAGCCTTGATAGAATCCATCTTTTTATTTTTGCCGTTTCGCTTCATCTCTCTGGCTAAAATAGACCCCTTGCTTTTATGATCTTTTTTTGGCTTAGGCGTTTTTGGCTTTGACTGAAACATCTTACCCAGCTTTGACCAAAAAGATTCCTGGCTACCAGTAGGCTTACCCAAATCTAAACTAAGCCCTTTGCCGGGAACCACTAAATCAGGCTGAAAAGTATCCCTACCCTTAGCTAAAGCTTCCTGCTCTTTGGACCGTAGGTCCTCGGGCATTAAATTTATTCCTTTATCACCAGACATAAATTAAATATCACGCATAGCTAAACCAACTGCCGCACCCATCCTAGGGCCAATTTCTTGCAAAATTGGCTTTAAATCCAAAGGATATATTATTCTATCCCAAGGATCACCAATGACTACCGGCAAATCTAATAATTCAGATAAATAATTAGGTAAATTTGGTAAAAAAGCACTACCACCAGTCAAAATTATCTTATCTATTTTGGCAGTACCCTGTCTTTGATAAAGCTCAAAGACATATTTTATCTCACTAATAACTGCGTTTAGAGATTTTTGAATAACATCAGGAACATTTTTATAGCTACCAACGTCAGACAAACCAAAATCTCGCTTAAATTGTTCTGCTCTTTCTTGATTTACATTCAAACTATTCATAATAGTTTTGGTAATAAACTCACCACCAGTATCAATACCTCGATTTAAAATTGGCACACCCTGCTCGATAATACAAATATCAGCTGTAGTAGCACCAATGTCGACTACCATGACAGTTGACAAATCATTACCAATCAAAGAACGAGACAAAGCAAAAGCTTCGGTTTCTAAACTGAGAAGATTAAATTTTCCTCTTTTAAAAATATCAATATAACGGGCAACTAAATTTTTAGGAGCAGCGGTAAGTAATATACGGTAATTTTTTTCAGATTTCTTGCTTTTATACTCAACCACTTCTAACTTTGATTTTCCTTGGTCCTTCTCTAGCTTAGCCCCCGCTTTAGTAGTCTCTACACCGACTTCCTCCAACTTATCTAATAACTCTTGATTTTTCTCTGTTGAGACTGCTTTATTCTCTCCTGCCTTTTCTGCTTCTGAACTCAATAAACCATCATCACTTGCACCCTTACTTTTTTTATTAATATTATCTACTTTCTTTTTATTAAGAATTTTCCAATCTAGTATCATCTCTTCAATTGGCACTGGAATAAATTTTTTAGCCTCCCATTTTATAGCTGATGTTAGGTCTTTTTTTGGCATTGGTGGCAAGTTGATGATAAAATTAAACACCGAAAAAGTCGGTAGAGCTGCCACCACCTGACGAGTTTGAACCTGAGATTTTCGAGCTATACTATTAATATAATCAGCTACTAACTGATTATTTTTTTCTATATTCCCCCTTAAAACATTAGTAGAAACTTCAGCATAACCATAGGTCTTTAATCTGGCCTGACCTTTATAATTTTCAAGTTCTACCATTTTAATACTGGAGGTGCCAATATCGATTCCTAAATAACTAGTTGCGCTAGAAAATAATTTCATAATATTCAAAAGATATTGAAGAATTTAAAAACAGAATACTTATATAATTATAACACATTTTGCCACTTATATCCAAGCCTCTATTAAAATGGACTTTCATTGAATCTGGGGACAACTTTACTAAAATCCTCTAGGCCTGGAGGCGGATTGGCTTGCAATCTCCCATCGTTGATAAACTTTTCTGCTGGCTCTCTATCGCCTACATAATCTCTCACTAGATAAAAACGACGAGCCAAGACACTACCTTTCACTTCTAACTGAAGATCTGTTCCTGCAAAACCAGTGCCTGTATAAAATAATCCGCAACTTGGATCAGGCGCAACCCCAAAACAATTTTGAACACCTGGTTTACCCAAAACAATAAATGTTCCTACCAATTCTTCTACCGCTTCATCAACAATAACTGATCCCATAACAATCCAAACAATAGAAGGTATCTGCTTTAAATTTTCTATGGCCACACCACCAGACTCATAGGTAATATTTTCATTTATAAATAAATCCCCCTCAACCACAACTATAACCGATCCTCTTCCTGGAGCAACAACGCCAATATCTCCTTTTCTTATGACCAGAGAATTAGTAATAGATAAATCATTACCCGGGACATAAATTACCTTGCCATCTGGTGCGTTTAAAAACTCACTGGCAAAATTAGCTGAAATAACTGTGGATATTTTAGAACCATACTTATTATAATCATTCAAGCCGATAGTGTAAGCTGTGGTGGTGACGCCGGTGATATCAATAGTTCCCAGAGCATTGCCATATTTAGTCGCTATAGGAGCAGGGAATTTGATGATTGGCCGGCCGCCCAACTCGCCCTGGTAAGTACCAGACAAAGTACTAGAACTGACCAGATTGGTAATGGTACCACCCGCCTCAATCAAGTATGAGGCATTATAATGACCAAAAGGAGGTGTATACCGGTTAAAAATATCTTTCTGTGAATATATTTTACCTCTTTCTACAGAAAAATATGGCTTGGTAGTGGTAGATATTTTAGGAGAAAATTGAAACCAACCTAGGCCAGCATTACCAGAGTCCCAGGCATTCCAGCCCCAACCACACAAATCTCCTCGTAGACAAAAATCTGGCTCTGACGGATTCATTTCAGCTGGATCACAATCGTTATTAGGATCTGCTTCTGGCAATACATTATTATGTTGATTGTCAAAAGTCACTCCTGGTGTTTGATAATAAGCACCACAAGTATCACATCTATTTATATTATAACCATAGGCGTTTACACCGCAGGACTTATTTTTTACTGTAATATTCTCAACTTCTTCTAAATCACAGCTCGTACAATCCCAGCCAGCTACTACTTCTTGTAGCTCACCCATTTCTCTTTCTTCACAAGTACCAGAACAAGTATAAATACCATCGGTACAATTTATATAGTTTGCTTCACTACAAGTACTCATATTACGACAATACTCCCCTGCGTTACAATTGTCATTATTAGTACAGGTTGTATTTGGATTGTCACTACAAACACCATTATAATATGCATAATCCAGACAATTATCACATTTGTCCTGATAATTTCTCAACTCACAAACATCTGATGTTGGTGGATCACCAACATCAGGACAATTAAGTAAATCTGTACAACTAGGTAGTGGATTTCCTTCGGCATCGAGACCACAATCACAAGTAGCGTAACCAACGTCACAAGTGTAGTAAGGATCACGATAACAATTGAAACATCCTTCCAAGCCATCCTGAGTGCTCGTAGCTGAGCCTGAAACACTATCCTCTATTGGAAAACGAAGCTCATGAGAGCCTGTGCCCAAACCCTCAAAAGATAAGATACTAGCATAACTGGCTTCACTTAAATTATTCCTAGGCTCTGTTGCTACCGGATTACCATCATAGACTGGAACACCAGCAACCGGTGCCAAAGTACCACCTGGATCAGACCAACAAATCCAGCCCAAAGGAGTCGAACCACTCAAAATAGTACCTGAATATCCGCAGCCTTTGATATAATCATTTTGCACATACAGCCCCCAATTACCCGCTACACCACTACAGGCATCATCCATAACCCCGTCTCCATCTACATCATTTTTGCAATTCAGACTAATCCAGCCAGTTAGTTCTGACCAGGCCCAACCGCCTATCTTTACATTTTCTCGAGGAGGATTAGCAGCTGGGATATCTGCTCTAGTCTCAACTGCCTGATACCAAGCCCAGGCTACCAAAACAAAAACTGCCAAAACAGCAATTCGACTATAAAAATGGAAATGAAAATAATTTTTCATCAATATATTAGAGACTAAAAATTTAAATTAAAATTACAAACTACAACGGAACTGACTCTACATAATCCTCAAATCTCCAGTGTCCACCGCCACCGCCACTATAATCATAATCACAGATAAAAAGTTGATTGGTGGAATCGACATAGATCATGCGACCAGTTTCACTGTCACTATCACAATCACTAGCCGCCGGCTCAGTATTTACAACATTGATCTGAAGCCAGCCTGTTTGTGCGCCATTGTTTGTTATCCTTAAAGTTCCCTCAAAATAACCAGCATAGGCTCCTGATCCTTGGTCACCATAAACACCATAACCATTGGCAAGCGTTGCTTCACCCTTTACACCAGCATAACCCTGACCCATGACACCAATACCACCAGAAACAGAATTTTCACCAAAAACACCATAATAAGTAGCATTTCCGGATTCTCCATGGATAGCGTGAGCACCATCACCCTCTACATCTAAAGTTGCGCTAGGAGATGTTTTGTTGATACCCACTTTTCCGTCTGAAGTAAATACTACTCTATTACTACTATTCCAAAAAAATAAATCCGCAGTATCTTTATCTTGATAAATACCCCAATGAGTCAAAAGTGCTCCACTCTGGATATCAATCTCAGCGTTAACCCCTTCACCAAATACGTGTAAATTTTTATTTGGATTTTCTGTACCAATACCAACGTAGCCAGAATTTTTAAAAGTAACTTGAGTGGTTGCCGCATCTGGCTCAAATTTTATATCACCAGCAGAGCGGATATACAAAGGACTCTTGTCTGAATGTAATATTTCGTTGCCATCAAACTTCAAATTATAAGTACCATCATAAATATGCAGCTTATAATCTGGTGCCGTCAAGCCAATGCCAACATTGCCTGAAAGTCGATAAACATTGCTTTTATTTTCAGTCCAATCAGTATCGTCAGGTATGCCTGCTTCCAACTCCGCCCAATCACGACAATCTCCATCAAAACACAATTCATTAGAGTTTAAAATTGTAACATTACCATTAAAAGAAGCACCCTTGGTTGTGATTCCTACTGGACCAGCTGGATTGATAGAAAAAGTAGCATCTGTAAGTGGATCTGTTATGGTATAGCCCCTTAAATCCAGTCCCTCGCTCATTGGTGTCACTACTATATGACCAGCTAAAGCAGCACCACCAGGCGCTGCTGATGGCGGCGACCATTGTGCCAAAACGTGCCGATCAATCAATAACAAGCTCAACACTGAGACAATGATGATCAGTACTGATAAATGCCAATTGTTTAATCTTTTAAACATATGCTTTTATTAATTTTTATGATTTAAAATATGATTTATTAATATCTTGTACAGACACCATTACCAACAAATGTATGATTATATTCTACAAGATCTCTAATTTCACCCGTGTTTACTCCCTGAATACAATCATCATCTGGAACGTCACCACCTTCTGGTACCTCATCATGCTTATCAACACAATCCCAAGAAGTTAATACAAAATCGCTAGACAAACAACTAACCGAACAAGAGGCTGGAATTTCACCACTAAGCCTCCTCACAGAACAACTAATATTGTAAGAATCTAATACGTTACCTGGCCAATCACTAATACAATCACCATTTAAACAAATTTCGCCGCCTTCTACATCCAAAAGCCCCAAAGGATTGGTAGTACCAATACCTACATTGCCATTGGCAGCAAAGGTGACTCGATTATCTACATTCCAAAAATTGAGTGCACCATTGCTATCTTCTTGATAAATACCCCAATAATTATTGGCATTACTTTGAATATCAATCTCTGCATTTTCTCCAGAATGAGACAGAATGTGCAATTGTCTATTTGGAGCACTGGTACCAATACCAAAATAATTATGTGTATAAACTTGAGCACTAGCATATAACTCTAGATCATTGTTGTAAGCCCAGACCTTATTGGCTAATAGTTTTAAGCCAGTATTACCAGATCCATTTATAAAAAGCGGGATACCACCGTGTGGTGCTCCTTTGACTCCAACTTCACCATCTTTATTAATAGCAAATAATTTAGTACCATTTGTATTGTAAACCTGAAACATATCTTCACCATCTGGACCACCCTGTATTCTAAGTTTAGCATCAATATTTGTTTCAGATGGGACGCCAATACCTACACCTCTGTAGTTGGTCTTTGTTGAAACGTAGTCTCTTTGCAGGGTCATAATAGGACGATCAGTGTTTCTACCCCAAAATTCTAACCAATTAGCATAACCATCATTTATGCCCGGATTGTTACCATTATATCTAATGGCAATATCAGCATCTAGACTATTTGGTGGATTATCATATTCTTGAAATACAATATTCATCTCTCCTTGGTCGTTGCGTAACCTTAGATTTGAACTATTAGCCAAAGCCCCCCTGATTTCAAGAGCGGCGTTAGGACTATCGGTACCTATACCTACTTTACCAGAATTATAGTAAATATTTGATCCGTTTTGACTCCATAATCCTCCTCCAGCAACACTTGGCCAAGTATCAATACAACTACCATCTAAACAAAGATTACCTGTAAAATAACCATCAACCGTATTGATGCTATCGGCATCTAGAGAAAAACTAGAGTTTGTACCTGGATCAACTAAGCTATGACCACCAAGATTTAGGTCTTCAGCTAAAGGATTTACCACTATTCTAAATACACCCGTTTCTCCTGGTAAGCCAATTGGGTCGCTCCATTGCGCCAAAACTTGCTGCTGGACCAATACCAAACTTAACACCGAAGCTATAATTACTAAAATTGATAAATGGAAATTATTTATCCTTTTAAGCATAACTTTTCATTAATTTTTATTTGTCATAATTATACCATAAAAGCATACTTTGCAACAAACAAAAAAACTACCCCTAATGGGGTAGTTTTTATAACATCAGATTAAGGATTACCACTAAGATAGAGATATCTCCAATTGGGCGTACCAGCGTTCTGCCCGCAAATAAAAATCTTATTATAATCATTTGACCAAAACATTCTGCCCTGCTCTGCTTCCTCATCGCAATCACTATCTATAGGATAGCCATTCTTTAAATCAAGTTGAATATAGTTGTAAGTAGTGTCTTTATTACTAGTAACACCTAAGTTTCCATCATGAACTTCTACATCACCATCAAAATAACCCGCATAAGCACCAGTACTCTGTCCACCATAGACACCAATAGAGCCGGCAGATTTTGCTAAACCAAGCACACCAGCTGTCAAATCAATTCCTACAAAACCACTATTTCCATGAATACCCAAGGCGCCAAGTGCTCTACTTGTACCAGGATACCCATTTGTATTAAGACCTATCACCGCAAAACCAGCCGTAGCATCAGTGACCTGACTGAAGATGCCTAGACCAGCAGAATCATGCTCAAGAACATTAAGTTTGCCAAAAGATGGTTTATTACCAATACCTACGTCTCCACCATCGGTGACAGTGAATACTTCTGTACCATTATCATAGAGCTGTAAAATATCTTCCGTATTATAGTTTTGTACTCTAAGAGTAGTGTCAATTTGTTCACCTGCAGCAACACCAATGCCAACTCCCTGATATTGACCCTCATCTGGCTGGTAATCTCTTTGCATGGTCATAACAGGCCTACCATTACCAGTAGGATACCTGCCCCAAAATTGTAACCAATTATCATAGTCACCAGGATTCCGACCGCTCCATTTTATACTAAAATCATCTGTAGTACCTGTGTACCCTCTAAAGGCGATCATACTATCTTGACCAGTATCATTTATCAACCTCAAGTCCACTGAATCAGCTGGTTCATCTCCCCTTATTTCAAGGTAGCCAACTGGATTAGTAACACCGATGCCAACGCGTCCATTTGATTTTAGGGTCATTATATTTTTGTTGCCGTTGGCTCTAAAAAGTAGCTCATCACCAGTACCAGAGGCAGTATCACCCATACCCATAAACCAACGCTCACCTCCATCTCTAGCTAATCTAGTACCAGTCCACAAATCAGCATCAGTATTATCTATATTGACTATAGAGGTATTATTATTATCAGTTATATGTAAT
>ERZ889078.1789-NODE-1789-length-16394-cov-15.194688_pt1 | contig 16394 bp, 12 predicted proteins | sample MGYA00521266_ERZ889078 | MGnify/ENA primary metagenome ERZ889078 (study PRJEB32303, sample SAMEA104408618) | aquatic metagenome | biome: Brackish water; feature: Pelagic; material: water | place: Baltic Sea | collected 2014-06-16T06:34:00 | depth 76,534 m ...
AGTTGTGAGTGGATAAAAGCCATGGTATGGATTTTTGATGTGGCATCGGTAAGGACTGCACGGGCCTCCGGGTTGACGGTTCTGCGTCTCGTCAAATCAAGCAGACTCGAAATGACCTGTAGGTTATTTCGCACGCGGTGATGGATTTCGCCAAGGAGAAGATTCTTTTCCTCCAGAGAAGTCGATAGTATTTCTTCGGCGGCTATTCTTTCCATCACCTCTTTTACAAGCTGTTCATTGCTTTTTCTCAGTTGGGAGGTCCTCTGATTGACCAGATCCTCTAATTTGTTTTCCATCCCCTTTCTTACCCGGATTTCTTCTTGCAGTTTTATGTTCATCCGGGTCATTTCTCCAGTGAGTTCATGCGCATTTACTGCCGATTCTTCGGCTTCCTGCCTGGAGAGAACCAGTCGACGGTTTTGATCTTCTATCTCCTGCAGCATATTATTAAAGGCGTCTACGAGAAGGGCAATTTCGTCCACATGATGTTTTTCACTCCGCAACGAGAAATCTTTATTTTCTGACACGGATGTTGCAAAGTTAGCCAGTTTTGTGATCGGCAACGTGATGATTTTCTGCAATCTGGAGGAGAGAAGAAAGGCTAAAAGCAGGGAGAGCAGCATGACAAACGCGGTAGTCTGTGCATGATTTTTTAAAATGGATGTCATTTGGCTCAAGTTCGATTTGATATAAACCGTGCCAACGAGACCCCCATCAAACAGGATGGGCCGGTAAAGTTCGAGGAAACCATCATCGAAAAAAACGCCGTTTTCTTTAAAATCAGGGTTCTTTTTCGTTTGTAAATCAACCGCCTGAATATATTCGCCCAGGAGTTTTCCATTTTTCTTAAAAATACAGGCCTTGAAAATCGATCTGTCTGCCTGCAAAGAACCGAGAGTTTCTGTGACGTGGGCCTCGTCATCGAACACCAAGGCTGCAACACAGTTCCGTCCGATTACGTCTGCCATGACAGTCAATTCCTGGACCGCATTTTTTCGAAACAGGAGGAAATCGTATGTCATGAACCCGAAAAAGACCAGGGTCAGGGAAAAGATGTTGATGAACATGATGATCAACAGGAGTCTTTTCTTGATGGAAAGGTTCTTTAATTTCCGCATGGGATTACCTGTCAACCCCTTTGTACACGATGTCGGGCAGCCCCAGAAGCCTGGAGCCTATTTTCAGTTTTATGGCCTTGCCGATCATCGGCTTGAAGGGTTCGAAAAGAGCGTCATTGCCAAGGATATTCACCCGCATGAACCCTTTATATCGGTTCAATTTCTATCAGGTTGCAATGAAAAGCGCAACTGTTCCCCATATCGGTAAGGCGTTGACTTGTCAACTGGTTTATGCCTCGATTCTCCGGCATGAACCGGGGCCAGTAGAGGCCCTCCACCACGGTTACTCCCGGCGAAGTGCGCTCCGTCAGGTGGGCGAAAAGGCAGCATTCCCCGCGTTTGTTGAATACCTTCACTTTCATCTGTTCTTCGATACCCCTTTGCGCCGCGTCATCGGGATGTATCAGGATGGTGGGATCCCCCGCCCTGTCGCGAAGGGATTCGATTTCGTTAAAGGTTGAGTTAAGGAAGTCATGTCGGGGCGGAGTAATCATCTGCAGGGGAAAAAGGCCGTTTCCCTCTTCATCCAGGCTGGGGGCTCCATCGGGAAGGGGATCCAGGCCTTCGTTTCCCATGCTCTCGGAAAAAAACTCAATCTTTCCGGAAGGTGTGCCGAAACCCTTTGAAAAGACAGGGTCAGGGATGGAGAGTTTGATGGGTCGGCCATCCTTCAAATGCTCCGGAGTGATGCCTTTCAGGTACGGAGCATCCGATGCAAGAAGCATTTGAATTTTATCTTCTTCGGTTTCCGAAAAGCATCTTTCCGTGAAGGAGAACCGTTTGGCCAGCTCCTGAAAGATGGACAGGGTTGAGCGTGTTTCCCCCACTGGTGAAATAACCGGTCGTGCCATTTGCAGGTAATAGTGGCCATAGCTGCGATACAGGTCTGTGGATTCCATGGATGTGGCGGCCGGCAGAAGAAGATCGGCATAGAGGGCGGTATCTGTGATGAAATGTTCGTGGACCACCACGAACAGGTCTTCACGGGCAAGACCCCTCAGAACCCGAGAGGAATCAGGCGCTACCACGGCGGGATTAGAGTGATAGACGTGGAGGGCTTTTACAGGTGGGTCGTTCAGATCGGTCAGGGCATGGCCCAGTTGCACCATGTTGATGGTTCTCATTCCCTGAGGGCCCAGGTCCTCGGCCAGGATTGGTCCCATGTTGAACGCGAAAGCGGAACTTGTGGATCGCGTGATCCCCCCCCCGTCTTTGTGGGTGGCCCCTACCAGCCCCGGAAGCAGGGCGATTGTCCTCATGGCCATGCCTCCCTTGAGGTGTCGGGCAGGGCCCCACCCAGTCCGGATGTAGGGCGCCCGCGCCCGCCCGTACCGCCTTGCCAGGTCTTCTATTTCTGAAGCGGGAATCCCGGTGATCTTCTCGACGCGAGAGAGGGGGTAGGCCTCTACCCTGGCTTTCAGTTCTTCAAAGCCCAGGGTGTGCCTTCGGATGAATTCCTTGTTGATGAGTTCTTCCTGGATGAGGACATGCATGATGCCCAGGGTGAGGGCCGCGTCCGTGCCGGGCCGAGGTTTCAGATGAAGGTCTGCCCTTTCTGCCGTACGATTCTCGTAGGGATCGATGACAACAATCAGTGCGCCTCGCCTGCGAGCCTCCAGGAAAAAAGGCCAGGCATGCATGTTTGTGGACAGGGTGTTGCTTCCCCAGATGAGAATCAGGTCTGATTTTATCGATGTTTCAATGTCTGTGGTGGGAATGCTGCCCATGCTTGCGGCAAACCCCGCTTCGGCCGCGGCACTGCATATGGTGCGCAGAAGTCTGGAGGCTCCCAGCTTGTGAAAAAAAGAGTGGCCTGCATGAAAGTGAACAACGCCCATGGTCCCCGCATAGGAATAGGGCAGAATGGCTTCGGACCCGAACTGGGAGATGATCTTCCTGTACCGGTGAACAATTTCTCCGAGGGCCTGGTCCCAGGAGATACGCTCGAATTCTCCCTCGCCTTTCCGACCGGTTCGTTTCATGGGATGAAGAAGGCGAAAAGGCGAGTGAACGCGCTCGGGATAATGTCTTACTTTTGCGCAGATGGCTCCCCGGGTGAAAGGATGCTCGGGATCTCCTCTTACGGAAAGCACGCGGTCATTTTCTACTCCTACAAGGAGACCGCAGGTGTCAGGGCAATCGTGCGGACAGACGGATCGCTTGAATTGGACCATGGGAACATTTCTCCATTTCCGGGCCGGCCTATCGCTTCAGGAATCTGAAAAGGGCTGTATGCTACAGTTTAAATCCTGATACGCACGGGGATGGGAGAAGTTTCCTCGGCCATTCTTCTGAGTTCAGGCTCTTCGTTTTTGAGGATATCAAGCAGCATCAACGCCTGGCCGGGACTGAAATGAAGGGTATTTCCCTTTTCATCTGTTATAACAAGCATCCCATCAGTTACTTCGATGGTAAATTTCTCCCTGCAGTTTTCCACGACGGAATACCCCGTTTCAGGCGCTAAAGAACCCTGCGATAAATGTCCACTGCGTCTTTCTTGCAGAGGACCCTGGGATTATTGGCCAGCAGGCGGGTCACTTTCATGACGCCTTCGGCCAGATCATCGATATGGCTTTCCGTCACGCCGAATTCACCGAGACTGGAGGGTACCTGTAGATCTTCCGCCAGCAATTCCATGGCATCCACCGCCACTTCCGCCGCTTCGCGATCCGAGAGGTCTTCGACCGGTTCTCCCATGAGAGCGGCAATATCTGCAAATTTCCGGACGTTTCCGACCAGGTTGAAGCGCATGACCTCGGCTAACATCAGTGTGTTTGCGACACCATGGGGAATATGGAATTGAGCGCCGATGGGGTACGCGAAGGCATGCACGGCCGTAACCCCCGCGTTGGCAAAGCTGATCCCGGCTAAAAGGCTTCCCTCTAACATAGCGGACCGGGCATCGATATTGCCACCATGGGCGTAGGCCGTCCTCAGGTTTTCGGCAATGAGTTCGATGGCCCTTGCAGCAAGCATATCGGTGATTCCCGTGGCATTTACACTGGTATAGGATTCTATGGCGTGTATCAGCGCATCCATGCCGGTGGCTGCGGTGATCGCGGGCGGAAGCCCCAGGGTGAGCAGGGGATCCAGGAGGGCGGTCTTTGGAAAGAGATAGGGACTGACCACGCCCTTTTTTAATTTTTCGTCTTCATCGGAAAGGATGGCGATGGGGGTAACTTCACTGCCGGTGCCGGCTGTTGTAGGGATCATGATGGAAGGAAGGCCCGGCTTCGGAACCAGGTCGATCCCGCAGTAATCAATGATGGAGCCCTCGTTCTTGAACATAATGGCGCTTGTTTTCGCTATGTCGATGGGACTTCCTCCCCCTAAGCCGATCACAGAGGTGGGTTTGAAAACCCTCATGGCCGCCAGACAGGATTCGACTGTTTGATGCCGGGGATCAGGCGCCACATCACTGAAAACGCTGTATTTGACCTTTGCCTGCTTCAAAGAAGCCTCCACAGGCACAAGCAGCCCGGCTTTTACGATTCCTGCGTCTGTTACAATCATGGTGCGCGCCGACCTCAGGGCGTGAACTTCACGACCCAGGGCGTTTATGGCGCCAGGCCCCATGACAATTCTTGGAGTGGTTCGAAAGATATTCATTCTGTCCAGCATGGTTCTGTCTCCTTGTTTTTGTTCTATTCATCGTCCCAGGATAAGAGAAAGGCTATCTTCCTGTTCAATTTCTTGAGGTGTTCCCTGAAAAATTGCCTCTCCTCTTTCTATGATATAGGCCCTGTCAGCCACCCGCGACGTGTTTCCCAGGTTCGATTCGGCAAGAACGATCGATATTCCCATATCCCGTATGCGCCCCATGGCATCTGAGAAATGACGGACAACCAGGGGGGAGAGGCCCTCGAAAGATTCATCCAGAAGCAGAAGCGTCGGGTTCAGGGCAAGGGCGCGCGTGACGGATACCATCTTCTTTTCCCCCCCGGAAAGGTTGGCGCCCTTTCTTTCCCAGAGTTCCCTTACTTTAGGGAAGATCTCAAAACCCTGCTCCACGTCAAATTTCCGCACTCCGGGCCTTTTTTCAATAATCCACGTGGAAAGATTTACGTTTTCCTCCACGGTGAGCTCCGGAAAAACCCTGGCGTCTTCGGGTGCGTAAGCCAGACCGGAAAGGACCCTCTGACGGGTGGAGCGGGTGGTGATCTCCTCTTCTTGAAAGAGAATACTTCCCGATCCAGGCGTATAAAGCCCCATAATGCACTTGAGGATGGAACTCTTGCCGGCGCCGTTACGTCCCAGCAGTCCCACAATCTCTCCTTTTTGGGCGTTCAGGGAGATGGATCGGAGGATCTGTGTCTTCCGGACAAAGAAAATCAGTTTGTCAATGGTTAGCAGCATGGTCAGTCCATAACTCCGAAAAGCGTTTCTTTTACCTCTTTGTTTTCCATGACCTCCGAGGAGGCCCCATCAGCCAGAATTCGGCCGCCGGCGAGGACCATGATCCGGTTCGTGTATTCCTCGACGATGTCCATGTCATGTTCGATGATGAGGGTCGCGGTCCCCTGTTTTTTGATGGCGGTGATAATGGTATCCATTACCTTGAATTTATCCGATGTGGCCACTCCGCTGGTGGGCTCATCCAGAAGGAGAAATTTCGCCTTCAAGGAAAAAGCCATGGCAGTGTCCAGGATCTTTTTGTCGCCCTCGCTCAGTCCGGCCGCCAGATCGGAGGCAAATTTCTCCAGGTGGAAGGTCTCCAGGATGTCCATGGCTTCTTCAGTGGCCTGTCCGTAGGAGAAGGCGGGTTTGAAAAAACGACCCGAACGGCCCTGGATGGAAAAGATGCAGTTGCGCACGTTGTCCAGGACACTCAGCTCTTCAAAAAGCTGTGTGATCTGAAAATTTCTGGCAATTCCCATGCTGATCCGTACATGGGGAGGCGCGTTGGTGATCTCTTTGTCGTCCAGCATGATCTGTCCGGAGTCCGGGCGGATGTGCCCGCTGATCAGATTGACCATAGTGGTTTTTCCGGCCCCGTTGGGGCCCAGAAGAGCCACCACTTCATTTTTCTTAACAGAAAAACTGACCTCATCGATGACCATGAATCGCCCAAACGATTTTTGTAAGTTTAAGATTTGCAGCATAAAAACTCCCGCCTTCCTTGGATACGGCAATAAAAACTTATTCCCGGAGAGCCTCCTGCGCCCGTTTCGGCCTCAACCGGTTGTAAAGACTGGCCAGTCCTCCGGTAACCCCGCCGGGCAGGGCCAGGACGAGGAAAATGAGGGTGGCCCCGATGATGAGCATCCAGTATTCGGTCGTCGCGATTGCATAGAGCCGCATATAGGTGAAAAGGATGGCGCCCACGATAGGTCCTTCAAATATCATGAATCCGCCAAGCAGCACCATATAGACAATTTCACCCGAAAAAACCCAGTTACTTATCTCCGGCGTAATGTGTCCGTTGACAAAACTCCAGACCCCTCCCGAAAGGCCTGAAAAGGTGCCGGATATGACGAAAGCGTACCAACGGTAACGCTTGACGCGGATGCCGATCATTTCCGCGCGGAGTTCATTGTCCCTGGTGGCCTGAAGTGCCTTGCCGAAAGGGGAATTGACGATGGCTAACATGAGAACGGTTGAGGCTGCAAAGATGCCCACAACGATGTAGTAATAGGGACCGCAGAGAAATTGAAAACGCCGCATCCCTTCGAACTCATGTCCGAAAAAGGGGGGAATGGGTATCCGAATGCCATCCGATCCTCCCGTAATGTGATAGGCCTTTTCAAGCAGGGCAAACAGAAGCATGGCCAGGGCCAGAGTAAGGATCGAGAAGAATATCTTGGTGTGGCGAACGCAGACGAATCCAAAAAGGGCCGATATGAGCGCCGAAACCACGATAGCCGCAAGCATCGCCTTTTCAAAGGTGAAATGTTCGGGCAGGTACATGGAAAGGAGCCCCACCGCATAGGCGCCGACGGCAAAATAGGCCCCGTGACCGAAAGAGAGAACGCCTGTGTATCGAAGCAGGAGATTAAGTCCCAGGGCCATGATGGCCATGGACAGCCCGGTTTCCATGAGGGTCAGGTGATAGGGGCTGATGATACGGGGCAGAGAAAGGAGTATGATCAATGCGACCAGATAACAGGCCGCACGCGATGTGAACAGGTATTTTTTCATGATCTCCTCTTCTATTTCTGACCAAACAGACCCTGTGGTCGAATAATCAGGATGACGACCGCAATCAGGAAAAGCAAAGGCATCTCAAGTTCGGCAAAATAGGCTATGGTGAACGATCTTGTCAGCCCGACGATCAGTGAGCCCAGAAGGGCGCCCCTGAGGCTGCCAAGGCCCCCGATGACCACGACGATGAAGGCCATAATCAGGGGATCCATCCCCATTCCCAGGACGGCTGGAGAGGTGGGAACCACGAGGGCGCCCGCGAGACCGGCCAGTGCGGACCCGATGACAAAGGCGGTAATGGTCAGGCTTCGCATGGGAATGCCCATCGCCTGGGCCATCTCCCTGTCCATCTCAATGGCCCTGAGCATAATGCCCAGACGTGTTTTCACCATCAGCCACCAGATGAGAAGCCCGGCCGCCAGGGCCATGGCCATGACGAACAGGGAATAGACCGAATAGGTATGCCCCATGATGTCGAGGCTTCCCATGGCGTCACAGGGGGCCGAGGCATAGCGGGATTCTCCGCCGAAGACCAGTTTTATAAGATCCTCGATGAGCATGAGAATGCCGAACGTGATGAGGAGCTGGTACTCCAGCGCCCGTTTATACATATGCCTGATGAGGGTTGTTTCCAGGATGAACCCGACGGCCCCTGCGGCGACAACCGCGCCTAAAAGAGCCGCCACGATGGTCAAGGGTGCGCTGCCCTGGGCCATGAGCAGCCCGATCAGGTAGGCGCCCACAAAGCCGCCGATGGCGTACAGGGATCCATGGGCGAGGTTCAGGATGCCCATGACTCCCAGTATGATCGATAATCCCAGGGCGGTCAGGAACAGAAAGGCCGAAAAGTACAACCCGTTGAGGGCATATATCAGCCCCATAGGCGAGGGCCTCCTTCTTTGCGGTCTGTGAAGACGGAACGTTTGTGTTTAGGGTCTGTGTTGAAAAGAACATCCGGCGATGAAAGAGGAATTCCATCGCCGGATGTGGTTCAGATTACGATTCCCAACTGTCGATCCAGGCTTCCGTCGAGATCCCCGCAGGGGCGTTGACCTGGAAGGAGGGAAAGACTTCCAGCCGGTCAGGATCCAGGATGGGGAACGGAAATTCCTTGACCTTTTTGGAGATGCCCACAAGGCAGTCTTCCCGGGCGTTGTGGTCTTTGTTGATGACCAGATATCCGGAAGGTGTCTCCAGGCTCATGTTGCCCAGGGCCTTTGCGACATCATCCATGCCGGGCCAGCCTCCAACGAGACTCGAGGCCTTTTCCACGGCGGTCTTGTAGGATGCGAGTGCCTGGAAGGCATGATAGCACGGGTAGGTGGGGTATTTGTCGTATCGTTTCTTATATTCCGCCACAAACCATTTGTTGAGAGGCCATTTGTCCCAGGCAGGATACAGAAAGTAATGGGCGCCGGCGCAACAGATGAACTGGCCCTCGGGGAAGGTTTCTCCGATTTCCTGTGGATAGGGCTCGCCGCGGCTCATGGCGAGCTTGGCCTGTTTGAAAAGTCCTGCGCCCATGGCCTGTTTCACGAAGGTTACGGCATCTCCACCCCAAAGCGACGTGTGGATGAGTTCCGCGCCTGATCCCATGAGCGTGCTTACGTGCGCGGTGTAATCGGTAGTAAAAATTTTGGGCCACAGTGTCTTGACCACTTCCACCTTGGGAAGGATCTTTTTGATGGCCAGTTCAAAGATCTGCCAGGAATCGCGTCCCCAGGCATAATCCTGATTGATGCCGGCAATCTTCTTCACATTGGGCATGTATTTCTTGATGGCCAGGGCCAATGCAATATTATCCTGCCCCAGGTGAGCGGCGGTACGAAAACCTAATTGGAATTTTGGTGTCTTGAAGGGGGATGTCTTTTCCTCCATCAACACGTGCGTCCCGCAGTCATAGGCTAACATGAGGCCCCCCAATTCATCGGAGAGGGGAAGCACGGCTTTGCAGTCGCCGGAAGAGATGTATCCCAGAATAACGTCCACTTTGTCTTCGAGAATCAGCTTTCGGGCCAGTTCCACCTGGGTCTTGGCCCCGCCTGCTTCGTCCAGGCTGATCAGGTCTATCTTTCGTCCCAGGATACCGCCTTCTTTGTTGTACAAGTCGGCCATCATTTTGTAGGAATTGTCCCCCGGAATTCCAAACGGTCCGGCTGCCGCGCCGGTCAGGAAGCTTATGGCGGCTACTTTTACCGGTGTTTTCGGAATGGCTTTCTTCTTTTCCGCGCCAACGTATGAAGCGCCTCCCAGGATCATGCCGCCTGCGGCCAGCCCTGCTACACCGGCTGTCTTCAGGAACTCTCTGCGATCGGTGTTCTCAATTTTTTTGCCCATCGATTCCTCCTTACCCATTGGAACTGAAAGTTTAGGTTTGAATGACCATCATTCCACTCCATTCTGCATTCCACCGAAGACTATATTGAATTTCCTTTTTTGTGTCAATGTCAAATTCGCGTTGCTGCAGCTAAAATGATGCCCTCTGCGTCTCAGTGGCCCTGCGCGAGAAAATAATCGTTGACAAATGAGACTTGTCACTATAAAAATCAATAAATTGTAAAACAAAAGGAGCAGGAATGATGGGTCGGCAATGGTTGGGTTTTTTTTATTTTAGGTTTGGAGGGATGTCCATGCCCATGGATTGATGCCGATTTCTGACAATAATCAAGCCGTGGGTGTTTCGATGCCCGCGGCTTTTTTTTTGCTCCTTTTTCGCCGTGACGGACCCGAGATTTCGAAATGAAAACACTTCTGACAAAGGCTCAAAAATGAAACAGAACTCCTCTAAACCCACTGCTATTACCCCTGATTTCTATCGACTGGGTACGCCGGCCTTTCCCGCATTCCTGTCTCTTGGTAAAGTGGGCATGATCATCGAGGGAGGAACCGGGCCGACGTTTCCTATGATTATCCGGCAGATCAGGGCGTTGGGAATTGGGATGGACAGAATCGAATATGTCCTTTTAACCCATACCCACGCAGACCATATTGGAGCAGTGCCTCATCTGAAGCGTAAGTGGCCCCATCTAAAACTGGTGGCCAGCGCGCCCGCGGCAAGGGTACTGAACACCAGCGAAATGTACAATGAATTCCTTCTTGTGGATCTGGGAATCGCCCAACTGATGAAAGCCAAAGGGGAAATTGAAGGTATGCCTGCGATTCCTGAAACCTACCGTTTCGAGGTCGATCTGGTTGTGAAGGGAGGGGATACCATCGAACTGGGCGATGGCATTGTCTGGGAAATCATCGATACGCCGGGTCATTCAGCCTGCCATATCTCCGCCTATGAAAGGAAGGAGGGTACGCTGGTAGTGGGAGATGCCACAGGGTTTTACGTTCCCGAAAAGGATCTCTTTTGGCCCAACTATTTTGTTTCCTTGACCACCTACTTGGACAGCATTCGAAAACTTTCGTCCTTTCCGGCCAGGCGGGCCGTTCTCAGTCACAATGCAGTGATTGAAAGCGATGTGTATCGCTACTTTGAAAAGGCGATGAAGGCCACTCGGGAATACCACGAAGGTACCATCAGCCGTCTCGGGCGGGGGGATTCAGCGGAAAGCATCGCTCTCGAACGGGCGCAGTTTGTCAGTACTCTCACCGATATTCAACCCTTTAAGGTGATGTACGACCTGTGCAAACTCATGATCCATCGCTCGCGGGTCAATGGGGTCGCGTCGTCTTTCTTTTTGCTTCAAAATCCAGAGGGTTCCGTGCCGGATGCCCCTGTTTTAGAGCCGGAAGAATCGGCAAAGGCCTCCTCGGACTTCGGCGCTATCATGCTTCCCCAAAAGAAAATGTCGCTCAGTCTCAATGATCGCCTGAGTCTTATGGCCCTTATCGATGAGGGCATGCGTCGTGGACTGGCGGAGGCGCCGGTTTCAGCGGACCTTTTTAATGATTTGTGGGAACTGGTGGGCGCTACCGCCAAGGGGGGCAGAATCAATCGGCTGAAATTTGAAGATTCAAAAAACGGATTTCAGATGTTCGAGGTCAAGGCGGAGAGCGGAGAAAATCTGGCGCGCCTGAACATGATCTACCTGAGAAAGCCGATTCCGTGTTACTACCTGGTCTATGTGGAGGTTGCAGCGCCTTTCAGGCGAAAAGGGCTGGGGAATCTGATCCTGAAATCGTTCGGGGATTTTCTCGTGGGGAAATCCGCGGTGGGGATTCTGGACAATATTATTCCGCTCGAAGATCCCACGAACGACATCTACCTGAAACACTCCTGGATTCCCGTTGAAGAGATCATCGGCAATCAGATGTTTTATAAAGAAAATAACTACATGCTTTTCATTCCTCCGGCGATTAAAGACAAAGATCTCAAACAGCCGGTTCTGCGGCTCATGGTCCATCTGAAACGGAAGAGGGCGGTGATCGATATTCGTGAGAATGAAACCATGGTCAGGAAGACCCTCAGCGAGTTCAGGGAACTGTATCAAGTGCTTTTGACCTATTTCGGGCAGGAACTTGAAATGCCCCATTCTTCCGTGTTTATGCGTTTCATGTTTACCCGCTTCGTGACCAAATTTATCGCTTTCAGGCGCCGTATCGGCGACCTGGTGGGATATACCGGCGGGGAATCCACTGAACAGATTGCACTGGAGCCAAGGATCAAGAAATTACAGGTGAAGACCTATGCACCCCGGGAGCTTTTGAAGGATCAGGCAACTTGTATGGGAGATCTTGGATTGCTGTCAATGCTCCCGGAAGAATTGAAAAGAAAGCCCGCCCAGACCATCGAACGACTTCCTAATTACCGAAGGCCCAACTTTCTTTCGTGGCTCAAGGAGCATGGGAAGTCCTATGAAGATACGTTGACACTGGGCGACCTGATGGATCTGGGTTTTGACCCCACCCGGCTGAAGGAAATTACTCTCGATCATCACGAGTACATTTTAGAGAGGGTTCAGGCGAGGCAAATAGAGTCCCTGCAAAAGCGGGGTGAACTGCTGAAGAGAATTTCCCTGAGTATGCCCAATGCGAAAATCAAAGGGGCCGAGTTGCGGGTCAATCCCATTTTGTTGATCATCGGCGACCGGGGGAATGGATATGTTCTGAGGCGAAAAATAGAGGCTATTCACTGGGAGGAAGCCATTGAACAGCTCCAGAGCAGTGGGAATCTGAAAACACTCAACGAAACTGCCAGACTGGACAGGATTATTCTCAGCACAGTTCAAGATTCTGCTACGGCTATTTCCACAAAAATGGGTCTGCCGAGAGAAACCGTTATTGACCAGCTGACCCCTTTTGTTTCCTGGGATTTAAAGAACAACCAGCCCAGAGTGGTCATTGATTTCTCTTTCTCCTACCTTGCAACTATCTGGGTTGCATGATGGGCGCGGAATATATGGGGTGCGCCGCCAGCTTACCGAATCAGTCGAGGTCCTGAGTCTAACGCCACAGTTCAGGCTATAACAGGAACCGGCCAGGTATTTTAGCTCGCTGATTCAATGGGTATCGTTTTTCAAAATCCAAGCTTTCGCTTTTTCCAGCTCGTCAAAAGAAAAAACCCTCACTTTTGCATCGACGAAGTGACTTCCGACCATTTCGGCAAGACTGCCCAGTATGGAATCCGTGGCGAATGCCACAGAGGATATTTTTTTGTGATGGTCTTTAACGAACGTGAGATGAGACAGCAAGGCCCCGAACGAATCCCAGCCTGGAAATGATTTTGTGTGGATAATGACTCCTTTCAAATACCCTTTGCTTTCAATGAAGGGGTCGATGACCGCTCGGGCCGATTGAAAGTCATTTTCCGATAAGGCACCTTCCGGCTCAAGAATGGCGATCCCATTTTTTTGATCGATTTTTGCAGACAGCATGATTCTCCTCCCTTTTTCTGGTGATTTCATGAAAGATAGATTTTAACACGTATCATTCACTTGACGAAAGAAAAATGCAATGAAATAATCGCCACCAGGTATCATTACTATTCATCACAAAAGAAGGAATACAAAACAATGGAACAGGATTCAAGAATTGCATTACTGATTGATTGTGATAATGCCAGTTATCAGGCCATTGATGGTGTTTTAAATGAACTCGCCAAATACGGGGTTACGAGTATCAGGCGTGCCTATGGGAACTGGAAGACACCAAATCTGAAAGGCTGGGAAGAGCAGCTTCACCCGTTTGCTATCCAACCCATTCAGCAATTTGCGTACACCCAGGGCAAGAATGCCACGGATGCCGCCATGATTATTGATGCGATGGATCTGCTGTATACACAACGACTTGATGCCTTTGCGCTGATGACCAGCGACAGTGATTTTACCCCACTCGCCATGCGGATTCTTACGAATGGCCTCAAGGTGTATGGATTTGGTGAAAGGAAAACCCCGCTACCCTTCGCCAATGCCTGTTCACAATTTATCTACACGGAAAATCTGATTCCATCGTCCGAGGCGGACGAGAAAACAGCAGATGTTCCGGCTGATTTGAAGAAATCACGCAATGAACTTCGCGGAAACACGGCCCTGGTGAAATTACTCCGCAATGCGGCTGAACAGACGGCCGAAGAAGATGGGTGGTCACATCTCGGGCGGCTTGGGCAATATATTTCGAATAATACTTCATTCTCTCCCATCAATTATGGGTACAAAAAATTGAGTGATCTGATTCGTGTGACGGAATTATTCCAGGTCGATATGCGAAAGAATAAATCGGTGATGTATATCAAGGACAGCCGGAAGTGAGTCTGTGGGGGTGAATGCATGGAATTAGTGGAAAATATAGAAGATGCTGTAAATGCTCGGAATATCCCCCCAGGCAGTATCATTTATTCCGGGGGCAATGCCGGCACGCCCCAGGCCCTTCTGCAGCAGCTTGCAACGGATAGATCCATTCAGGGTGTGGAATTGCTGAGTGTCCTTCTGCTTGGCGATATCGGAGAACTCTTTTCAGACGAAGCCTGCGATCGTATTACCCACAGGGTGATTTTTAATGGGCCCTATTCACGGGAAGCCATGAATTCGGGCAAGGCCAGCTACCAGTTGCTGCATCTTTCCGACATCCCCCGCCAGATGCGTGAAAATGTGAGGCCTAATATTGTGCTTCTAAGCCTTTCCGGGCCGGACAATGGGGGCAATTTCAGTTATGGCACCAGCGTGGAGGGCTGCAAGGCGGCTGTGGAATCGGCAAGGGCACAGGGTGGGGTCGTGATTGCGGAGCGAAACGCAAAGATGCCTTTCATCCTGGGAACGACACTGCACGAGCGCGACATTGACTTTCTCGTGGATACCGCGTACCCGTTGCCCATCAGCCCCGTGCACGAACCCGATGATCGCGCCAGGAAAATTGCGCATATCATTACCGAGCTCTACGTGAATAACGGATGCACCATCCAATACGGTCTTGGGGAAGTTCCCGAGGCCGTGACCGATGCTATTATCGAAAAAGGGATAAAGGATCTCGGTATTCACACGGAGTTGTTTGCGGACGGCATGAGAAAATTGGTGGATCAAGGAATTGTCAATCATGAATTCATGGAGGTGACATTTTGCGTGGCGACGGTTTTTCTGTCCAATTCCGCGCAAGGGTACGACTGGCTCGATCTGAACAGTTCCGTTCAAAGTCGCCCCTCGGACTATACCAATCACATTCCCATCATCGCCCAGATTCCGGGAATGGTCGCTATCAATAGCGCCATCGGGGTAGACCTTCATGGAAACATATGGGCGGATTCATTAAATGCTACAAGCATATACAGTGGCATCGGCGGCCAGGCCGACTTTCTGCGAGGAGCCTATCTCTCAAAAGGGGGTGTTCCGATTATTGCCATGAAATCAACCACTTCAGAAGGAAGGTCAAAAATTTTGACACGAAGTCCTGAAGGGATTACCGTGACTGCCATTGCTGCGGATCCGGTGGTGATTGTGACGGAGCACGGAGCTTTCAATCCCCGCGGATTGAATATGGCCGAGCACGCTGTAGGTATTGCCCACCTGGCCGATCCCAAAGACCGTGAGACGCTTTTAAAAACCATTTATGAAAGCAGGGTATATTTCAAACCGAAACAGGCTTTAGGGGATAAGCCTCCGAAAGGATTTATCCCTTACAATGCCATAAAATAGCTTTACCTTTCAGCGTGGTTGAATTTCCGGCTTGAGAGAGGAGAGTTTTTCGATTGAACAGAATAGAGAAGGAGATCTGGCTGCAGCGGGCCTGGTTGTCCCAGCTATACGGTGCACATGAACACATCTGCTGGGAGTATAAGGTACCCCTGCCCAGGCCGAACCTTGAGATTTCCAATTCCAGGACGGAGTGGGGGACGTGGAATGCCGATTTTCGAAGCCTGAAACTGTCAGTCCATTTGATACGGGAACAGCCCTGGGATGTTGTCCTGCATGTTTTCAAGCATGAAGTGGCGCACCAGATTGTTACGGATATTTTCCACAGTGCCGACGGGCATGGGGATCTTTTCCGGAAGGCCTGCGAAATGATCGGTGTTCCCGATGAATTTAGAGGGGCAAGGGGGGATCTTCGACGTCCCATTGCCGATTTTCGAAAGCAGGCGATAGAATCAGACGGATGCAGGATGCTGGAGAAAGTCAGGAAACTTCTGTCACTGGCCCAGTCGGAGAATGAAAATGAAGCTTTTCTTGCCATGAGGAAGGCCAATGAACTGATCGAGAAATACAACATTGATCGGGTGGAGCAGGATAGGGCTTCGGGTTGTGTTTATGCCATTATCAACCACAAGAAAAAGAGGGTAGAGAACTATCAGCGGCGAATATGCAGCATCCTGAAAGGACATTTCTTTGTGGATGTGGTGTATGCCGATCTTTTCGATGCCGGTGATTGCCAGGTCTACAAAACCATTGAGCTGTTGGGGACCGTTGAAAATGTGGCCATCGCGGAATATGTGTATTATTTCCTTATGCATCAGATGGAAATCCTCTGGAAGGGACATTTGCGTACAAACGGTAAGGGCATTTCCAGAAATAAGAGGTCTTACAGACTGGGGTTGCTCCGGGGACTCCATGACAAGTTAGACCGGGAAGCCCGGGAAAGAAAATTGCACTTTGGAGGGGGGACGCCCGATGCAAAATCCCTGAGCGCATTGGTCTGTTCCCAGGACAGGAACCTGGAGGCGTTCACCAAAATGCGATTTCCCCGTCTCGTCAGTTATTCGTC